>VIDP01030601.1_pt1 | contig 22283 bp, 13 predicted proteins | sample 5025131 | NCBI WGS metagenome assembly VIDP01 (sample SAMN11853144, study PRJNA449069) | gut metagenome | isolation source: stool from male vole | host: Microtus ochrogaster | place: USA:Florida | collected 2017
AAAGATATGCTCGTAGTCTATGCTGTTTACAACGACGGCAGAATAGTTGAAATCGGCGGAGATGATTACAGTCTTTTACCGGAAACGGACGAAGACGGCAATCTCGTAAAAGGCAATCAGGATATTACGGTAACCTACGTTGACGAGGACGGCAACGAATATACTACGACTTTCGAAGTCAACATTAAAGAGGTTTTGCTTTCAAGCCTGAAAGCAGAATTTGCCAACATACTTGATAAAATAACAAGCACTACGCCGTTAGACGACCTGAAAAAATGGTTGACGGTTACCGGCGTAAATAACGACGGCAGCGAATTTGCTGTTACCGAATACGAGCTTTCCGGCAAGCTTGAAGGCGGAAAAGATTCGACTATCACGGTTAAGTACGGCGGCAGGAGTACCACTTTTAAGGTGACCGTAGAAGCTGACCCCGTTCCCGTAAAGAAAACGCTTTTACCCGTGCCTCAAATTAAAGAAACGGCTTACACCGGCGAAGAAATAGATATTCTCGACGGTTGGGAGCATATCGGACTCGTTGACGTTGCAGGTAACAAAAATACTATTGCCGCCACCTACACGCTCGTATTAAAGATAAAGGATTTCGATACTTACGAGTGGGATACTACAGGCCTTAAGCCCAAATCGGGAGCTAAAGGACTTGCAAAGTACGCTTTGGCGGTTGAGTACGAGGGCTACTCGATTGAAGGCGATACCCTCACGGCAGAGTGGAAGATTACTCCCGCAGTTCTTACGGGAACTTGGAACGACCAGGGAACGCTTGACCTTTTAAGCAGCAGCTACAAGGGCGAAACTGTCGGACTGGTTCAGTATACCTATTATAATAAGGACGGCGAAGAGGCTGACCCTACTGCGCTGATTGTCGGCGAAACCTATACCGTACAAGCCGTGTTAGTTGATGCGACAAACTTTGAGTTCGACGCGGCAACGGCGCAGCTTGTGGCAGAACCGCACGAGTTCAAAATGGAGTTACCTCCGGTAGGCGGCATACAAGCGGTATGGAACACAATGAACAGTAAAATGGCAGGCCTGCCCCTGTGGGCTTGGATTGCGATAGGTCTTGCGTTACTGGCGCTGATTATAATCATAATCGTGGTAGCGGTTGCAAGGAAGAAAAAGCGCGAAGAAGAGAAGAAAGAAAAAGAGAAGCTCGAACGCGAAGAGCGCATGATGCGTATACAGAGCGGAATGGGCGCGGCGTCTCAAATGCCTATAACCGCGGCGGCAATGCTTGCCGCGCAGCAGCAGCCTCAAATGCCCGTTCAGCCTCAACCCCAGCCTATGCAGCAGCAGGCAATGCCTGCTCCCGTTCAGGCGCAGGTTCAACAGGCAATGCCTGCGCCGGTACAGCAGCCGGCTCCTGCGGTTGCGTCTAATACGAACGGCGTTTCGTCGGCGGATATTTCCGCGCTGGAAGAGAGACTGCGCAGAGCGGAAGACAGAGCGAGATACGCCGAGGAGCGCATAGCCCGCGATGCGGAGGAACGCGCAAGGGCGGCGGAAGAACGCGTTCTGCGCGCGGCGGAAGAGAGGGCAAGACTTGCCGAAGAACAGCTTATGCGCAACGCGTATACGAACCGCGCTCCTGCAAACGGCGCGGAGAACGGAAACATTTCGCTTGATGCTTTGGGCGCGCTGGTTCTGGCGGCGTTGAAAAATTACACCGGCGGCGAACAGCCCGAAAAGCTTGCCTCTGAACAGCAGCAGATGATTGACGTCGGCTCGGCAACGATGCCCGCGGTCTATCCGCCCGACGCGGTGATTACGACCACCACGACTGTGGACACTACGAAGAAGAGCGCGGAAAAGTTCTCGCGCCCCGCAAAGGTTGACGTCGAAAGGTCCGAACGTAACGGTTTTGCGGACGTTGACGGCTTCTACGACGAAATTTAAAACTTCTGTTAATTTCAGCGGAAAATTTAAGCCGCCCGAGCCTAAAAGCTCGGGCGGCTTTTTACGTTTGACGTGAGAAAAGTAAATCGTGCGCAAAGGCAATAAAGATACATAATCAAGCGGAACGTTTGGCGGCATATAATGTATTACTGCAAAAGGAATAGATTATGACTTTAAGCGTGTGCCTTATCGTAAAGGACGAGGGGCTTGTTTTGGAGCGGTGCTTAACCTGCGCCGCTAAATTTGCCGATGAAATCGTGGTTGTTGACACGGGTTCAACTGACGACACCGTAGAAATCGCAAAAAAATTCACCGACAAGGTGTATTTTTTTAAGTGGCGCGACGACTTTTCCGCTGCCCGGAATTTTGCGTTTAAAAAAGCTACTGGTGACCTCGTTATGTGGCTGGACGCGGACGATGTTGTAACAGACGAAAACTGCGGTAAAATAGCGCGCCTTAAAGACAAGTTTGAAAACTACGATATGGCGGTTTTGCCGTATGCCGCGGCGTTCGATAACGGCGAACCGACTTTCGTTTACGACAGAGAGCGCATTTTCAGGCGCAGCAAAAATTACCGCTTTTCCGGCGCCGTACACGAGGCGGTGACACCTCAAGGCAGAATTCTGCGCTTCGACGCGGTTATTTACCACAAAAAAATGAAGGAGGGCGAGCCGCTTCGCAATCTGCGTATTTTGCAAAAACAAATCGCTTCCGGCGTTCCTCTTGACGACAGACAGAAGTTTTATTACGGCAGGGAGCTGCTGTTTAACGGTATGCGCCGCGAGGCGTGTGCCGTGCTTGAAGACTTTCTTGAAGGCGGCGGCTGGGTGGTTAATAAAGTGGAGGCGTGCCTCAATCTTTATTCCGCGTATTCAGCCCTCGGCGACGAAAAAAACGCCATTTCCGCGCTACTGAAAAGTTTTACTTTCGCGCCGCCGCAAAGTCAGGCTTGCTGTATTCTCGGCGGCCGCTTTTTCGATAAGGGCAACTACGCTGCCGCAATTTACTGGTACGAACAGGCGTTAAATGCGCCGTCCGGCGGGGGGAGCGGCGGCTTCGTGAACAAGGACTACGGCGGATTTATTCCCAATATGCAGTTATGCGTGATTTACGACCGGCTGGGCGATACGGCGCGCGCAAACGGCTATAATACCGCTGCCGGCAGGATTAAACCGCATAATGAAAACTATCTTTACAACAAAAAATATTTTGAGAACAAACTCGGTTTAAGAGGTAATATAGATGATTAAAAAATTAATATTGATAGCCTATAATTGCTGTAACAACGGCTGCGGCGGAAATTCGCAAACGCGGACGGTGTTTGTAAATACTTTGACGGGCATAACCGGTCCCGCAGGCGCTACAGGCGCGACCGGTCCCAGAGGAAATACCGGTTCCGCAGGACCTACCGGACCCACGGGCGCGACAGGCGCTACGGGAGCAACCGGCGCAACCGGACCTGCCGGTGAAACGGGTTACCGCGGTCCCAGAGGCGCGACAGGCGAAGACGGCGCAACCGGACCCACCGGTCCGACCGGTCCCACAGGACCCACGGGACCTACCGAACCCGCGTCAAAAGGGAAAACAAAATCAGGACGAAATCAGGTCCGGCGAGGGGTTGCGCCGGTTTTTTTGCTTTAAAAAGCGTGTTTATCAGCAATATAATTGTGAATTTAGGACAAAATTTGTGAATTCTTTAAAAATGTGTTTACAAATTAAATAATTTAAGTTAAAATGCGATACGAAACATACTTACGGGAACAGGTATAAACTATGAACAAGAAATTACTACTGGTTTTATCGGCAATTACGGTCGTTTCGGCAACAGCTGGAATAGTTTCGGCTTGCAAGCCGGAACGCGAGCCTGAAAAAACTACCTACAAAACCGGGTATACGCTTACTGAAAGCGGCGCTCACATAAAGTGGGACGCAGTTGAGGGCAGTACGGGCTACGTCGTCCAGAAAAGTCCTACGCGGTGCGGAGAATATACCGAAATCGACTACGTTGACGATACCACCGAATACGATTCGGACGATATTTACGCCTATTACCGTATTTTAGCCGTCGGTTCCGACGGAAACACTATCGAAACCTGCGGGCCGTACAGCTTTGATCTTGAAACTTTCGGAAGCAGCACTTACGTCTATTCGCCGGACGACGATATGCAACTCGTTCAGGCCGAACTTGACGAGTTTTACAATAAGACTGACGGCACGAAAGAGGGCGCGGAGGGCCGCGCACGCGGCGAATTTTCGGAAGAAAGGTTTTCAGCCTTTTTCAAAGAGGGTGAGTATGACCTCAATATTAACATCGGCTATTACACCACGCTTTCGGGACTCGGCGCGTCTCCCGACGACGTAACTATTTCCAAAATCAATACGGACGCGCCCATTTCGCTTTGCAACTTCTGGCGCGCCGCCGAAAATTTATCCGTGAACGGCGATATGCTTTGGTCGGTTTCGCAGGCGACCAGTCTTCGGCGCGTGCATATTAAAGGCAAACTCAACCTTTCGGGTAGCGGCTCTACCTCTGGCGGCTTCCTTGCCGATACTAAGGTGGACGGTACTGTCAACTCCGGTTCGCAGCAGCAGTGGTTTTCACGAAATGCGTTGTTCGGCAAATGGAACGGCGGCGTCTGGAATATGGCTTTTGTGGGAGTAGAAGGGGACATCCCCCAAAACAGCTGGAAGGACGGAGGCTATACAAATATTTCAAACAGCGGAAACCTGCGCGAAAAACCTTTCCTTACTTTTGACGAAACGAACGGTTACCGCGTATTCGTTCCGTCGCTGACGACAAACGCCAAGGGCGTTTCCTGGCAAAGCGGAAACAGCGGCAACTACATTCCGCTTTCGGAGTTTTACGTTGCGCGCAGCGACAGGGACAGCTCCGCCACGATAAACGCGGCGCTTGCGGAGGGTAAGCACGTTCTGTTCAGCGCGGGCATTTACGAACTTGACGAACCTCTCGTAGTCAGCCGTGAAAATACGGTAATTCTGGGTATGGGAATGGCGACCCTGCGCCCTGCGGCAGGCAACAACGATACTCTTTTGCGCGTTGCCGACGTTGGCGGCGTAAGCGTGAGCGGACTTCTTTTCGACGCCGGCAATTCGACAAAAAGCCTTTTGGAAGCCGGTGAAAATAACTGCAATTCAGACCATTCGCAAAATCCGGCGTTGTTTGCCGACCTGTTTTTCCGCGTAGGCGGAGCGAAGGAAGAAAATACTTCGGTTGACGCGTGCGTTGTAATCAACAGCAAAAACGTGATAGGCGATAACTTCTGGGTATGGCGCGCCGACCACTGGGACGGAGTAGGCTGGGATAAAAACGTTGCCGAAAACGGCGTGATAGTAAACGGCGACAATGTGACCTTCTACGGCTTGTTTGTGGAGCATTTCCTCGGTTATCAGACACTCTGGAACGGCAACGGCGGCGTAACTTATTTCTACCAGTCCGAACTTCCGTACGACGTACCAAATCAGGAAAGCTGGCTTTCGCGCGGCGGTACGGTCAACGGCTATGCAAGCTATAAAGTGAGCGACGGCGTAACTTCACATAAAGCGTACTCGCTTGGCGTATACTCATATTTAAGGGACGCTACCGTAAGACTTGAAAACGCGGTAGAGTGTCCCGAGGCGGAGGGAGTAAGCTTTTACCATTTATTAACGGTGTACCTGAACGGTTACGACGGCTCGGGAATAGACCACGTTATAAACGGCGAAGGTAACCCCGTGCAGAAAGGAAAAATGAAGAGCGGCATTGAGGAATATCCCGCAAAAGTTGATTAACTAAACCGCCGTTAAATTATTGACAAACCGCAAAATCAGTGTTACAATAATAAAAATTGATAATTTAGCACAAAAAATTATAAAATTTTTCAAAGGGGACGTCCCCTTTGGGTTGCTTGTTTACCACAAGCAACCCAATAAAAACTCTTAAAGGAATAAAAAATTCTATGAAGAAAGCAGGACTTTTTAAAAACGCGCTTTGCATTTTGGCTGCGGTAACCCTTTTCTCTTTCACCGGTTGCGGCCTTTTCGGTAGCGCTGACGAGGAAGGCCCTGCTTCCGTTTATATTACTCAAAGCGTTATCGAGCTTGAAGTCGGTCAGACCCTTCAGTTGCAGGCAGTTTCAACCGACGATTCCGAAGTGGTCTGGGTTTCCGGCGACGAGGAAGTGGCGACCGTTGAAGACGGACTTGTTACGGCTTTAAGCGTTGGCGAATGTTTAATAATCGCCGTAGGCGACAGCGCGCAGACTTCTTGCTCATTAAAAGTAAAAGAAAAGCAAGAAACTCCCGAACCCGTAGAACCTGAAGACCCCGAAGTTTTCGTGCTTTCTCTCTCCGAATTAACCCTCGAAGTAGGTAAAAGCGTAACGATGACGGCAACTTCAAAGTTGGAAGACGAAATTACCTGGACATCGTTAAATCCTTTCGTTGCGTCTGTTCTGGGCGGAAAAGTAACCGCGCACAAAGTAGGCGAAACGATGATTATGGCGTATACCGCAAAGGTTTCGGCGCGGTGTACCGTTAAAGTCGTTGAAGTTTCGCTTCCTGACGACCCCGACATGGCAAAGGACGGTTACCGCCTCGTTTGGAATGACGAATTCAACGGAAATTCCCTCGATACCACAAAATGGGGGTATCAGACGGGTACGCAGGACCATTACGGTTCGACCACCGGTCCCGCATACTGGGGCAACGACGAATTACAGTATTATACGCAGGACGCTGTTTCAGTTTCTGACGGCGCGCTTAAAATAACCGCTACAAGGCAGCAGATGGGCGACAGACCCTATACTTCTGCCAGATTACTCACCCGCGACAAGGCAAGCTGGACTTACGGCTATTTCGAAGCGCGTATGAAGACTCCCACCGGCAACGGAATGTGGCCCGCTTTCTGGATGCTTCCGCAGCCCTCGTCTTCGGCAAATTCAAATAACGAGTACGGCGGCTGGGCGGCTAACGGCGAAATAGACATTATGGAAGCCAAGGGAAGTCTTATGAACAAAGTGGATACTACAATTCACTTCGGCGGACCGTGGCCTGAAAATACGTACCTTACTAATGAGGCTACGCTTTCTTCGAATACGGACCAGTGGCACACTTACGCTGTTGAGTGGACGGCGGATTATATCGCGTGGATAGTCGACGGCAATCAGGTTTATAAACTCGGCAACAACAGGTGGTATTCCACGGCTGCGCCCGACAATCCTTCCGCGCCATTTGATAAACCTTTCTACATTCTTTTAAACCTTGCGGTCGGCGGCAAGTACGACAGTTACAAAGAACCCGACGGTTCGTTTGTTTCGGCTTCTATGTACGTAGACTACGTAAGGGTATACGAAAAACTTTAAATTTCTATGGTTTAGCTCGGTTTTACCGAATTAAATAAATATTTTTTGGAGGGAAATAATGAAAAAGACAAAGACTTTATCGTTTTTAGCTCTGCTGATTACGATAATATGCGCTTTTGCGGCGTTTACTTTTGTCGGCTGCAAACCCAGTAAAACGTCCGGCGTGACGATTACTCTTTCGCAGACCGAAGTAAACGTTAACGAAGGCAAAACGGCAACGGTCGTTGCTACCGTAAAAGGCTCTGACGAAGAGATCGTCTGGACGGTGGAGGACGACACTGTTGCAACTGTAAAAGCAGTTAAAAAGGTTGCTACCGTTTCCGGTAAAAAGGTAGGTACTACAACCCTTACGGCGGCTATCGGCGAAACAAAAGCTACTTGCAAAATAAATGTTAAAGCCGACAATACCGAAAAGGTTACCATAACCCTTGACGGCGAGGCTGTAACTACAGCTTCGGTTGATATGGGCGAATCCATTACCCTTGCGGCAACCGCTTCCAACGGCTCGGCAATTACATGGGAAACTTCTAACAGCAACGTTGCAACGGTTGCAAACGGCGTTGTAACCGGCGTAAAGCCCGGCACGGCTACCATAACCGCAAAAGTAACGGCTTCCATCAAAGCGGAAGTAGAAGTTACGGTTAACTCCGTAGGCGGCTACGAATATTACGAAATAGAACTGAACGGCGGCGCGGCAGATGCGAATTCCCACCCCGGAACGTGGGCATACTGGACCGAATGGGGTCAGTTCACCGCGCTCAACTACGATAACGGCACCGTAAATCTTGAATTCACCGAAAACGGCGGCAACTGGTACAATATTCAGTTGTTCAACGTAAATCCTTTGATTCAGGCGGCAAAATATTACAAGCTTACATGCGATATTCAGACTACCGTGGCGGGTCACGTTACCATTAACGGCAACGTTGTAAATCTTCAGACCGGCAAACACACCTACGAAGTTTACTTCACAAACGGTAACGGTTTCAGCATGCAGTTCGGCGTAGAAGGCTCGGGCTTGGACATTCCTGCGGCAACCGTAGCAATTTCGAATATCTCATATGAAGAAGATACCGAGAGAGTAACTCTTGAAACTCCTTCGTTTACGTACAATGCAGACACCGGTGTAATAACCATTAACGACGACAACGCGGCGGGCGTTAAGAATTACGTTCTCAACCTGTATCAGAACGATACGAAGATGACTGGCGTAACGGTTGCGCATAGCGGTGAAAAAGTAGACCTGTCAAAGGTTACAAACGGCACCTATCAGGCTAAACTTCAGGCTGTCGCAACTAACGTTCACTATATCGATTCGGGCGAGTCTGCTGCGGTTGAAATTGAAGTGGAAAACGAAGGCGGAATTTCTTACTCATTCAGCACATCGGATGATCCTTCATCCAAAGACGGAAACGGCGTTAATGCGATTGCGCAGGCAGGCATCTGGACTTTCTGGTCCGAAAGCTGGGTTACCGTAGACGGCAATTTTACAGATAATAAACTCACCGTAGAATTCAGCAACAATTCTGGCAACTGGTACGATACGCAGCTCTTCTACAGACACCCCGGTCTTGAAAGCGGAAAAGTATATGATTTGGTACTTTCGATAAATTCTACTGCGGGCGGCAGAGTAACTCTGAACGGCAGCGAATTCACTATTCAGAGCGGCACTCACGACTACGACGTAGTATTCACCGAAAACGGCGGTCTTTCCGTACAGTTTACTTTCGGTCTTAACGGACAGAATAACGCTCAGGAAATCCAGGCCGCAACAATGATATTTGAAATCAAGAGCGTAGAAGAAGCAAATCAGACGCAGCTTGTCGCTCCTTCGTTCACCGTTGCAAGTAACGTAATTACCATTACTGATACCAATGCGGCAGGCGTAGGCAAATACGAGCTTGGCTTCTTTCAGAATGACGACCTTAAAATTACCGTAGACGTAACAAACGGCGGTGAGATAGACCTTTCAAAAGTTGGCGCAGGCGCTTACACTGTTAAGTTAAGGGCAGTTGCCGAAAATATGCTCTACCTTACTTCCGACTGGTCAACCGACTCTGAAACGATTACTTCTTCCAATACGGACGTTCCCATTGGTTACAACGCAGAAGGAACTTTGACTTCGGGTTGGTCTTATTGGAACGCAGATTGGGAAGGTATCGCAGTGGATGAAGACGGATGCTATCTGGATACTATTACCAACACCGTGCATTTCACCTATACGGGTAGCGGAAGCTGGTACGGAGCGCAGTTGTTCTATAAAGCTAACGACGGCGCAGAAACCTGGAACGTAGAAGTATCAATTAAGGCGACCAATGCAGGTAAGTACACCGTATGCGGTCAGGTAGTTGAACTTGCTGCAAACGAGGCGCAGACTGTTACCGTTTCAGGTTACAAATCCGCAAGCGGCGGTAGCACGATTGCTATACAGTGCGGAGCTGACGGCGTTGGTATGGTTGCCGGCGAAAATACGGTTGAACTTACCGTTGTAAGCATTACCGCTGCATAACTCAATAATCAGAAACATTAATCCTACCCCAAACGGGCGGCGGTATTCGTGCCGCCGCCCGAAAATTTTTTTAAACGGAGTAAAGCATGTCAGATAAGAAATTAATAGGAAAGACTATAGCAACGGCTACAGGGTCGATGATATTGACTAAAAAGATATTGGTACAAACGATAGTATTGCCTATAGTCGCTATAATTTTGGCAGTCATTATGGGCGTTGCCAACTATTTTCTAAATTATTACTCGCTGATAATTAACAGATACCTTGTCGGCGATACGGCGGACTCTTCGAGCGCGGAAACGCAGGACGCGTTTGCGGCGGCTGACAAAGTCGTGCGCAAATCCGCAGAAGAGAGCATTGTACTTTTGAAAAACGACAACAATTTCCTGCCGCAGGCAGACCTTAAAAAAGTAAACCTCTTCGGTTGGGGTTCAACAGACTACGGTTTCTTACTTACGGGTGCGGGCAGCGGCGGTACTTCCATAACAGATACCCTTGAAAACGGTACGCCGAGAATTAAAGTCGACTTAACCGACGCGTTTAAGGAAGCAAATATTGAATACAACGAAGCCCTTAACGCGGCGTACGAATCATACAGCAAATTCGACGCGGACTACCGCTCGGGCGGTTCGACCGGCGCGAACGTTGTAGAAAGCCTTAAAAATCCCCCCGCATCGTTCTATACCGAAGATCTGATGGCAAACGCCAAAAACTTTTCCGACGTAGCGGTAGCGGTAATTAGCCGTTGGGGCGCCGAGAACGGCGGCGGTAACGAGCTGAAAAAGATAGGCTCCTATAACAACGGTACCTTCCTTGAACTTACCGAAAATGAAAAAGCTATGTTCGAAAAACTTGAAGAAAAGCAGTTTAAAGTAATCGTTTTACTCAACGTCTGCAACAATATCGAACTCGGCTTTTTAAACGAATACAGCAGCATAAAGGCGTGTCTGCACGTCGGTATTCCCGGACAGTCGGGTGCGGCGGCAATCCCCAAAATTATCACCGGCGCAGTTAACCCTTCGGGCAGAACCAGCGATACGCTTGCATACGATTATCAGACGGATAACCCCGTGTACGTAAACGCGGTTAAAAACGGCAACGACCTCACATATCAGGAAGGAATTTACTTCGGCTATAAGTGGTACGAAACCGCCGCGGCAGAGGGATACTTTGATAAAGAAGGCGAGGAACTCGGCGAGGGCTATGACCGCGTCGTCCAGTATCCTTTCGGTTACGGACTTTCGTACACGACGTTCGAGTGGACCGTGGAATGGCCTACGGAAACCGCGCTCACGCAGGACGGCGAATACACCGTTAAAGTTACCGTAACGAATACCGGTTCGGTTGCGGGCAAGGACGTAGTTCAGCTTTACGGTCACGCGCCCTACTTCAACGGCAAAATAGAGAAAGCGGAAAGAGTTTTACTCGATTTTGCTAAAACGCCTTTAATCGAACCCGAAGGTTCGGAAACGGTTGAACTCAAATTCACTGCATACGACTTGGCTTCGTATGACGAATACGACAAAAACGGCAACGGCTTCAAGGGCTACGAACTTGACGCAAGTACGGCTGAAAACGCTTACGAAATCGCCGTTATGAAAAACGCACACGACAAAGTCGATACTCACGCAATGAGCCTTTCGGCTAACGTCCAATACGAAACCGACCCCGTGACGGGCAACCACGTAGGCAACCTGTTCACCGGCAGCGACGCATACGCAAACTGCCCCGTTGACGGTAGCAGCGTTAATCTGAACGTCAACTATCTGTCGAGGGCTAACCACTTTGCGAATATGCCTACAGACCCCGCCGGCACCAGCAACAACTCTAAAGTCAGCGCCGCGGCTTCGTACAGATATACGGGCTATAACGGCGCGGATATTTCCGGAATTGACTACGGCGTAGATTTGGGCTGGTTCCTTGTCGGCGTAGAGCAGGAAGGCGCGGAAATGCTTCCTCCCACAATGGAAATGCTGCTCGGCAACGATTCTTCGGTTACGCTCGGCTTCAACAAGGACATAATCGAACTGCTTTTGGATTACGATTCCGAATATTGGGATTTCTTCTTAAATCAGCTTACCCAGTCTGAAATTAAAGATCTCATCGGTCAGGGCGGTTTCCAGACTATGGCTATTCAGAGCGTAGGCAAACCCCGTTGTACCGATAAGGACGGCCCCGCAGGCTTCAACAACAACGTAACGAACGCGGGCAAATCAAGCGTGTACACGCTTTTCCCCAGCGAGTCGCTTTTGGGTTGTAGCTGGAATAAAGACCTTGCGTACGAAATCGGCGAAGCGCAGGCTAAAATCGGTACATCGATGGGTATCAACGGTTGGTACGGTCCCGGCGTCAATCTTCACCGTTCTGTTTACAACTCGCGTAACTACGAGTATTACAGCGAAGATGCGGTATTAAGCGGAAAGCTTGCGGCGTTCACTATCAAGGGCGCAAAGGAAAACAACTTATATTGCTACTTAAAGCACTTCGCAGTCAGCGAAGCGGGCGAAAACCCCAAGGAACTCAACACCTGGCTCACCGAGCAAACCCTGCGCGAAAGCTATTTGAGACCTTTTGAAATTGCGGTCAAAGAGGGCGGCGCAAACGCGCTGATGAGCGCGTTCAACCGCGTCGGCGCAACTCTTTCGGGTTACAACCACGCTATGCTCACCGACGTTCTCCGTAACGAATGGGGCTTCCGCGGCAGCGTAATTACCGACTGGTACATGGGCAGCGGTTACATGAGTAACCACGAACTCGGCGTACTCGGCGGCAACGACCTGTGGCTTTGCGGTACAACTTCGCAGGCGGCAAACCTCGATTTGAGCAAGCCCGAAATAGCTTACGCGGCGCGTCAGTCTGCAAAGAATATTCTCTATACCTATATCGATACAAACGCTACGGCTTCTTCGATTACCGTAAACCCCGAAGCGCAGTCCGGACTCTTCTCGGCGCTTATGATAGTTATGAATGTCGTTCTCGGATTAGGTATCGCGGCGTGCGTAATATTCACGGTGCTTCCATGGATACTCGGTCTCTGGTTGCTTGACGTTATTAAAAAGTCAAAAGCTAAAAAGCAGCCGGCAGGCGTACAGGCTGAAGCGGCAGAGTCCGAAACAATACAGACGGACGAAAAGAAGGAATAACCGACCTTTCAAAGAATTATAAAGAGCAACAGGGCCGTCGTCGCTTCCGACGGCGGCCTTTTGTCTCAAAAAGGTGCATAGATGGATAAGGGAAAGATAATTAATCAGATGAGCTTGCGGCAGAAAGCCGATTTATTGACGGGCAAAGATTTCTGGCAGACTAAAGATTATGCCGAGTATGACGTGCCGTCGATATTTTTATCGGACGGACCGCACGGACTCCGAAGACAGGCGGCAAAGTCCGACCATTTGGGACTTAACGCAAGTATCCCCGCAACCTGCTTTCCTACGGCGGCTACTATGGCTAACTCGTGGAACGAGGAACTGGGCGAAAAAATGGGCGAAGCGCTGGGCGAAGAAGCCGCGTCGCAGAACGTAAACGTTTTGTTAGGACCGGGAACGTGTATGAAACGCAACCCGCGTTGCGGCAGAAACTTCGAGTATTTTTCGGAGGACCCCTATCTTGCCGGAAAGATGGCGGCGGCTTATATAAGGGGAATACAATCAAGAGGTACTTCGGCTTGCGTAAAGCATTTTGCAGGCAACAATCAGGAAGAGCGCAGAATGGTGACCGATTCCGTAATGGACGAAAGAACGTTGCGCGAGATATATTTAACGGCTTTTGAAATCGCCGTAAAAGAGGGCAAGACTAACGCAATAATGTCCTCGTACAATATGGTAAACGGTCAGTTTGCCGATGAAAGTACTCATTTGATCCGCGACATTCTGCGCGGCGAATGGGGCTTTGACGGAGCGGTAATTTCGGACTGGGCAGGCACTAACAACAAGGTGAAATCAACTATCGCCGGCAGCGATCTTGAAATGCCTTCCTGCAAGTACGGCGCGGACGATATAGTCAAAGCTGTAGAAAGCGGCGAACTGGATATAAAATACGTGGACGAGAGCGTTGAAAGAATTTTAACGCTTATTGAAAAGACATCGGCAGGCGAAAAGGGTCAGCCGGTAGACCAACAGGTTAACCACGAACTGGCTCAAAAATGTGCGGAAGAGAGCATAGTTCTTTTAAAGAACGACGGCATTCTTCCCTTGAAAGAGAAAACGAAAGTAGCCGTTATAGGCGACTTTGCAAAAAAACCTAGGTATCAAGGCGCGGGTTCTTCGATAGTAAACCCCACGCAGCTTGATACTATACTTTCTTCGCTTGACGGAGTGGAAAATATCGGCTATCAAAAAGGTTTCGACCGCTACGGCAAGGATAAACCGAACCTTATAACAAAAGCGGTTAAACTTGCCAAAAAAGCCGACGTCGTCGTTATGTGCCTCGGTCTGGACGAGGTGAGCGAAGCGGAGGGACTGGACAGAGAGCATATAAAGATTCCGCAAAACCAGATAGAGCTGTTTAAGCAGGTTCGCGTATTCAGCAAGAAGGTAGTTGTAGTACTTTCCTGCGGCAGCGCGGTTGAAACGGGCTGGTGCAGAAGCGCAAACGCGGTAGTGTACGGTTGCCTTTCGGGTCAGGCTGGCGCAAAGGCGATATGTAACGTTTTAACAGGTAAGGTAAACCCGAGCGGCAAGCTTGCGGAAACCTTCCCCGTAAAGTACGAGGACTGTTCTTCGGCAAACTATTTCCCCGGCAAACAAATTACGGTGGAGTACCGCGAGGGCTTGTACATAGGTTACAGATATTACGACACGGCAAAAGTACCCGTTGCGTACCCGTTCGGTCACGGGCTTTCGTATACGAAGTTTGAGTACTCGGATATAAAGGCGGACGACAAGGGTGTAACCTTTAAAATCACCAATACGGGCGGATACGACGGCGCGGAAATTGCGCAGCTTTACGTCGGCAAAAACGACGGCAAGGTGTTCCGCCCCGCAAAGGAATTAAAGGGCTTTAAAAAAGTATTCATAAAAGCCGGAGAAACCGCAACCGTAACTATACCTTTCGACGACAAGACTTTCCGTTATTTCAACGTAAACACCAACAAGTGGGAAGTGGAAGGCGGAGAGTATCAGCTGTATATCGGCGCAAGCTGCGCGGATATCAGACTTGAAGCAAGCGTCGTTAAGAGCGGCACCACAAACGACTGCCCGTACGACAGGGAAAAAATACCTTCCTATTACAACGGACGGGTTGCAAAAGTCGGCGACGGCGAATTCAAAGCCCTTTTGGGCAGAGAGATACCCACGTCGGGCTACAACTTTTATAAACGCAACAGAACGATTATCCACGAAAACTGCACTGTCGCCGATTTACGTTACAGTAAGCGTTGGGTCGGCAGAGCGTTTTCGGGCATAGTAAGATTTGCGATAGCCGTTTTGAAAAAGACGGGCAACCGCACTACGGCAAACACGCTCGTAATGGGCGTGCTGCACCAGCCGGTCAGGGGACTTGCCAAGTTCGGCGGAATGAGCCGCAGACAGATGGAAGCACTGCTTTTAATGTTTAACGGACATTTCTTTAAGGGCGTAGGCAGATTTTTCAGCAAAGAAAAGGTAAAAAAGGGGTAAAATATGACGACGGAAAAAAAGAGTTTATTTGAAAGACCTTTACTTTCAACAAAAGTAAAGTCGGCAAACGTAAAACTGCCAGAAATGCTGTTCGGCTATTTTCTCGGACCGTTCGGCGCTCTGCTCGCAAGCGGAATTTTTACAAGCTTTTTAAACAGGTACTGGACGGATATACTGTTCGCCAACTATAAAGTAGACGGCGCTCTGCCTGAAAATATCAATCTGTTTTTAACGCTGTTACCGCTTCTTTCGGCAATACTGATAGTCGCGGGAAACCTCATTGCAGGACAGCTTATAGAGCGGACAAAAACAAAAGCAGGCAAGGCAAGGCCTTGGATATTGCTCTCGTCAATACTTTTAGGCGCGGCTTGCGTGGTAATGTTTATAGTGCCTATGGGCAACGGAACGAAAGCTCCCGTTGTGACAATGGTTTTAACCGCAATCGCGTATAACCTCTATTACTCGGTAGCGTATCCTTTATACAATACGGCAAACAGTACGCTCGTCCCCGTATCTACGCGTAACAGCAACCAGCGCGGACTTTTAGCGTCGTTCTCGAATTTCGCGGCGGTTGGCGTTATGGGCGCAGGCGGTATGGTGTTCCCCATGATAATCGCCTGGTTCCTCGGCGGCTGGGAAAATCCCAATAAAACCGCCTGGACAATCGCGTTTATAGCGATAGGCATAGTTACCTTCCTTTTCACCGTTTTGCAGTACTATTTCACCCGTGAAAGAGTAACTGAAGAGGGTTTGCACACCGCAACGGTAGTAAAAGAAAAGATATCTATAAAGAAACAGCTCAAAGCCGTAGCAACCGACAGGTTCTGGTGGATAGTAATAATATTCTATCTTCTGTTCCAGTTCGGCGGAATGTTCAAAAATCTTTCGATTACCTATTTCTGCACTGACCAGTTCTCCGGTACGGCAATCGGCGGCGAAGACGGTTCGGGCGCAATGGCGATAATCAACATTTTAGGCGCGGTTCCTATGGCGGTGGCGATGGCGTTCATCTGGCCGCTGTCCGCTAAATTCGGAAAAAGGATAGTCGTTTTAATCGGCTGTATTATAGGCGTTGCCGGCGGCGTAATTGCAGGTATTTTCCCTGATAACTTCTACGCGGTGGCGGTAGGCGTTGCGTTGAAGAGCTTCGGCTCGTCACCCGCGTGCTATATGATACTCGCATTAATCGCGGACGTACTGGACCATATCGAAGCGAAGCGCGGCTACCGTTGCGACGGCTTGACAATGTCCATTTACAGTTCTATAATGGCGGCGTCGACCCCCATAGCGACCGGTATATTCAACGCAATTTCGAATGGCGGCGCAAACGCAGTGGCAAACACGATAAGCTATATCTGGATAGAAACGGTAGCTTACGGCGCCTGTACGGTGCTTATGATATTCTTCTCGGTTGAAAAGCTTTTGAAGGGCGACAGAGTAACCATTCTCGAACGCCAGAAAGCGGAAGCGCTTGCAAACGGCGAGGAATGGATAGAACCCGACGAAAGACTTCGCCGCGAAGAGGAAGAAGCAAACAGAATATCTGACGAAGCAAGAAAGGCTGAACTTAAAGCTAAATGCGAAAAGAAAGGTTTGAGCTTCGAGGAAGAAGAGGCTAAATACCAGGCGAAAGTAGAAGCAAAGAAAAAAGCCGCGGAAGAAAAAAAGGCGAAGAAAGAACAAAAGAAAAACGGTAAATAATATTTAAGACAAACAAAGGAGGGGCGTATGTTTACCGGACTTCATTTTGCGTGGATTGCAATATGTATAGTCATTATAGGCGGACTGCTTTTATGGTCGCTGCTTGCGAAATGGAAATACAAAACCGCGCTTTGGGTTGCGGTGGGCTACTCCGTTTTAAGCGAGCTGGTAAAAGTATTTTCGCGCATAAACGAATTCAGCGAAGGTTTAAAGTGGAAAGGCGGCGCCGGCGGTTTCATACAAGTATCCGCGCTTCCGTTGCATCTTTGTTCAATTCTTATATTCATCGTCTTTATATTGGCAATTACCAAAAACGAAAAATTGAAATCAGCGCTTTTAAGCTTCTACGTTCCCGTAGCCTTAATCGGCGGATTGTGCGCCATTCTGATTCCCAATGACGGCGTTTCATTCACAAGCGTAAAGGTTTGGCAGGGCTTTATTTACCATTCCGGCATCGTTTGGTTTTCACTATACCTGATAATAACCAAGCAGGTTGATTTGAAATTAAGAGCGTACGTAAGAAACCTGATAATACTACTTGCGCTTGTGATTATAATGATATGGGTAAACGGCGCGTTGCAGATTTATTCAACGTCAGGAGCTTTTGACGTTAACTTCTTCTTCCTCGTGCATCCGCCCATAGACGGCTTGCCTATACTGAATTTAAACCACGGGTATTTTGCTTACCTTGCAACGATAATTGCAATAGGCTTTATTGCGGTAACGGCGGTTCACATAGGACCGGTAATAAAACAATTAAAAGAGCGTTTCAAAAAGAAAGAGATAAATGATGACGAACAACACGGCTAATTTAATAAAGAAATTTATCGGCATTGACATAGGCGGAATGTCGATAAAGGGAATAATAATCCGCAGCGACGGTACAGTGCTTTGCGAAGACAGTATCGGAACGGGCAGCGAGAAAGGCGGCGACGGCATTTGTAAAAATATCGTAACGCTTATCAACAATATGATTCAGAGCGTCGGCGGCTTTAAGAGCGATATAAAAGGCGTGGGCATAGGCTGTCCCGGACTTATAGACAGCAAGCGCGGTACGGTGGTTTTCGCCGGCAATCTCAACCTGCGTTATTATCCTCTTGCAAGCGCCGTTGCGGATATTGTAGGACTGCCGGTAAAGATTACCAACGACGCCAACGCCGCGGCTCTGGGTGAAGCGAAGTTCGGCGCAGGTAAAAAATACGGCGACAGCCTTCTCGTAACTCTGGGAACGGGAGTGGGCGGCGGAATAGTTATAGACGGTAAACTGTTCGAAGGCGGCAAGTCCGCCGGCGCCGAAATAGGTCACACGGTAATAGTCGAAAACGGCTTAAAATGCACCTGCGGAAGGAAAGGCTGTTTCGAGCGTTACGCTTCGGCAAAAGCGCTTATGGAACAGACGAAAACCGCTATGGACGAAAACCGCGACAGCAAAATGTGGCAAAGTTACACTTTGGAAAATGTTTCGGGTAAAACGCCTTTCGAGTACGCGGATACCGACGATACCGCAAAGAGCGTCGTGGACAATTATTTACGCCACCTCGCCTGCGGAATAGTTAATATTGCAAACGTATTCCGCCCCGAAGTTGTTATGCTGGGCGGCGGCGTCAGCGAGCAGGGCGAGCGGCTCACCGCGCCCTTGCAGAAACTTATTGACGAAGAACTCTTTGCAGGCACCGGTTACGCGCCCGTAAAGGTAGTAAAAGCTTCGCTCGGCAGTAAAGCGGGAGCTTACGGCGCGGCGGCTTTGATAATGTAAAATTTATTTAAAATAAAAACAGCGGGGTTAAATACCCCGCTGTTTTTTATGTTCCTGCGCGCGGTAACCGAAAAACTGAAAATTTCATATAATGTAAGGGAGAATTATTATTTCGAGGTAAAACGCAACGAACAGTAAAACCGAACAGCTTATTGCGCAGTTCGCCGAATGCCCTTCGCAACGGACGGAGCATAGCGCGGACGGCAAAAAGTATACCGTTATAAGGCATTTTACGGGCGATAAAAATATAAACGAGGCGGTATTGGAATTAGCGGTGAGCCGCGCCGGCAGAGAATCGGGCTTGTATTAAAGGTAGGTCAATGCAGAGCCTTGAACAATTCAAAAAGACTGGAATTTACATGCGCCTGTCGCGCGACGACGAAAAGGCGGGCGAGTCAACTTCTATCGAGCATCAGCGCATTATTCTGCAAAAATACGTGGCGGAACGCGGCGGCGCGGTAGCGGACGAGTATATTGACGACGGCTGGTCTGGAACCAACTTTGACCGTCCGGCTGTAAAGCGGATGTTAGAGGATGCGCAGACCGGCAAAATCGACACTATAGTGGTAAAGGACTTGTCACGTTTCGGGCGGAACTACATACAGGTCGGACAGTACATTGACTACATATTTCCCGCTTACGGTATACGGTTTATAGCTATAAACGACAACGTGGACACCGCCGACAGAAGCAGCGCCGCGATGGATATGATGCCCATAATGAACGTATTCAACGAGTGGCACGCCGCGAATACGAGCAAGAAAATCAGAGCAGTGCTAAAGGCAAGCCAAACTTCGGGCAAATACACAAGCTCAATTTATCCCTACGGTTACAAAGCCGGAACAGACGAAAACCGAACGGCGGTAATCGACGAAGAGGCGGCAACAGTTGTCAGACGTATCTTCGGTTGGCGCGCGGAAGGTAATTCTTCGCGGACGATTGCAAGAAAGCTGACTGACGAAGGAATACCAAATCCCGCGACTTATTTCACCAAGCTTGACGGCGGCAAGTGGAACAGACCGTGTAAACCGTATTGGTGGCCGTCGACGATCGTTGATATACTTTCAAATCCGGTTTATAAAGGCAGTACGGTACAGCATAAGACAACGAGCGTTTCATATAAAAATCATAAAAAAATCACCGTTCCAGAAAGCGAGCGGATAGTAAAGGAAAACGCGCATCCGGCGATAATCAGCCGCGAGCTTTGGGATAAAGTTCAAACAATAAATAAATCGGTATCGCGCGGCAAAACAGATAAGTCAAATAAATTACACGTGCTGTCCGGTTTGCTTATTTGCGCCGACTGCGGAAGAAAGCTGAAAATAAGAACTTCAAATACGGCGGACAAAAATCTTAATATCAGCAAATGCAGTTTCGCTTGCCGCACTTATACCGATCTGGGAAAGAAGTACTGTTCGTCGCACGTTATATCCGAGCGTGAAATCGAGGACATTGTTTTACGCGATATCCAAAGTATGTTAAGCGGTGTAAAAATCGACGAACAAAAAGCAAGGGGAAACTTTATCGCCGGCAGGGCAAGGAGCAATATGCAGAACGCATATTCGGGGGAGCGGCAACTCAAAGCCTGTAAAAGCCGTCTTGACGAATTAGACAAACTGATACGGACGGCGTTCGAAGACAGAGTATTAAAAAATATGCCCGAAAGCGTGTGCGCAACTCTTTTGGATAAGTACCAGAAAGAAAGAGCCGCCGTCGAAGAAGAAATTTTTAAAGTTGAAAAAAGACTTGCCGAGGCAAGCGACGATGAAAAAGACGCGGACGGATATATAAAAAAATTAAAGTCTTACGCCGCCTGCGAAAGCCTTACAAGGGAGTTATGTCTGCAGCTAATCAATTTTATCACGGTAGGCGAAAAAAACGGGGACGGCGGACGCGAGGTCCATATCTATTACAACATGAAAAACGGTTAAATATGCAGTAAAATTTCCCATTCGTCGTCGGACCTACGGGACCCACTGGTGCAACGGGTGAAGACGGCGAAGACGGCGCAATCGGTCCTACCGGACCTACGGGCGCAACCGGTCCTACCGGACCTACGGGCGCAACCGGTCCGACCGGCGCAACAGGCGCCATGGGTGAAGACGGCGAAGACGGCGCAATCGGTCCTACGGGTCCTACCGGACCCACGGGTGCAACAGGTCCGACCGGCGCAACAGGCGCCACGGGTGAAAACGGCGCAACAGGTCCTACGGGTCCGACCGGCGCAACAGGTCCTACTGAACAAGTGTCATAAGGGAAAGTAAAAAAACAAAGGAAAAGCGATAAGTTATGGTAAAAAAACAGAATAAACCCACGGATATTGTACGTATCTTGTGGGTTTTTCTATTTTTTGTATTTTGCTTTCAGTTATTTGAAGTTGACAAACAAATGTTTGATACTGTATAATCAAATTGCTAATAAAAAAACTTGAATGATAAAAACTAATTATAGGAGGCAGAAGTATAATGGATAATCGACAATATATAGCCATAGACCTTAAATCTTTTTATGCTTCTGTTGAGTGTAGGGAAAGAGGACTTGATCCTATAACCACTAATCTTGTTGTCGCCGACAAAGATAGAACTGAAAAAACAATCTGCCTTGCGGTTTCGCCTTCATTAAAGGCTTATGGTATTTCAGGGCGAGCAAGGCTTTTTGAGGTTGTACAACAAGTCAATAAAATAAATGCTGTTCGTTTGAGAAATGCGCCTAACCGTAAATTTAATGGTAAGTCATATGATGATAATGAGTTGAAAGCTAATCGTAGTTTACAACTAGGTTATATAACTGCCTCGCCGCGTATGGCTCTATATATTGAGTACAGCACAAAGATATATGAGATATACAAAAGTTTTGTCGCGCCTGAGGACATTCACGTTTATTCAATAGACGAGGTGTTTATTGATGCAACATGGTATTTAAAAAGTTATGGACTAACGGCTCGTGAGCTTGTGGCTAAAATAATTAAGGAAGTATTAAATCAGACAGGGATAACAGCAACAGCCGGAATTGGTACTAATTTATATCTGTGCAAAGTGGCTATGGATATAGTGGCGAAACATATACAGCCTAACTCAGAGGGCGTCCGTATTGCAGAACTAAACGAAATGAGTTATAGACGTTTGCTATGGGATCATAAACCAATTACCGATTTTTGGCGAGTAGGGCACGGTTACGCTAATAAGCTAGAAGCATACGGTATGCACACGATGGGCGATGTGGCTCGGTGTTCTCTTACCAATGAGGATTTATTATACAAGCTATTTGGTGTCAATGCGGAGTTGCTTATTGACCACGCTTGGGGATGGGAACCGTGTACGATTGCGGATATAAAGTCATACAAGCCGAGTGAAAATAGTATAAGCTCAGGGCAGGTACTGCAAAAACCTTACACCTATAAAAAAGGCAAGTTGATAGTACGTGAAATGACT
>VIDP01228740.1_pt1 | contig 22207 bp, 20 predicted proteins | sample 5025131 | NCBI WGS metagenome assembly VIDP01 (sample SAMN11853144, study PRJNA449069) | gut metagenome | isolation source: stool from male vole | host: Microtus ochrogaster | place: USA:Florida | collected 2017
CTCGCCGTATGCGAGCATGTAGGGGATGTAGAAACGGAATTTGGAGCCTTCGGCCATGAGCTGAACGCCTTCGGTCCAACCTGCAATGACTTGCTGCAGGCCGAAGTCGGCTGGGGCGTTGCGCTTGTAGCTGCTGTCGAATACGGTGCCGTCCAGCAGACGACCTTCGTAGTGGCAGCGCACGGTGTCGCTGGCTTTTGGCTTCTTGCCTGTTCCTTCGGTCAGCACCTCATACTGGAGTCCGCTTTTGGTCACGATGATGCCTTCTTTCTTGGCGTTCTCTGCCAGGAATTTCGCACCCTCTTCCTTGGCTGTCTTTCCTGCTTCGGCCTTGGCTGCGTTCTGCTTCTTCTCCAGTTCGCTAAAGAACGAGTTGACAATCTGCTGTCCCTCCTGGTGGCTCACTTTCAGGTCGTTATCTTCGAGCACATCCTGGATGGATGCGGCGAAATCTGCAATTACGAGGTTCTCTTTAAGCCCCATCTGCTTGAGCTGCTGACCAATGCCGAGACCCAGCGCATAACTAAGTTTGTCCATGTTGTACAAAATGTGTTAAGTGGTTGATTTTTTGTTATTCGGCTACAAAGGTAAGACATTTTTTGCGTATCTTTGCCGAAAATAACGGATAATATCAAGAATATGGCTAATTACATCTTTGAGCTGAAGGATAAGGTGCGCGACTATGAGTGCGACCTGCAAGGCATTGTGAATAACGCTAACTATCAGCATTATCTGGAGCATTGCCGCCATGAGTTTCTGCTTGCCAACAACATCAGTTTTGCCGAGCTGCACGACAAGGGGACGGACGCTGTGGTGGCGCGGCTGACCATGCAGTTTAAGGTGCCTCTGAAGAGCCGCGACGAGTATGTGACGAAGTTGTGGGTGAAGAAGGAGGGTGTGCGCTACATCTTCATGCAGGACATCTTCCGTCTGCCCGACATGAAGCTCTGCATCCGCGCGCAGGTGGATTCTGTCTGCCTTGTGAATGGCAGGCTGGCGGAATGCGCTGAACTGAACGAGAAATTCGCTCCCTTCCTGCAATAGTGGACACGCAGGAGCTTATCTCCACCATTGCGCTGACCAAACTGAGGGGGTTGGGTCTGCTGAATGCCCGAACCCTGCTGGAGGCACTGGGGTCGGCAACTGAGGTGTTTGCCCACCACAAGGACATCGTGAGCCTCATTCCCGATGCCAGCCAACGGCTCGTAGCGGCTTTGGCTGGTGCGGAGAAGGCGTTGAAGGTTGCGGAGGAGGAGATGGACTTTATCGAGTCGAAGCGGCTGAAAGTGTTCACGCTGAACGACGAGGGCTATCCGCAGCGGCTGAAAGAGTGTGAGGATGCACCATTGGTGCTTTATTCCTGTGGCTCTGTCAATCTGAACAGCCCGCGCATTGTCAGCATTGTGGGCACACGCAAGTGTTCTGAGTATGGGCGCGAGGTGTGCAGGAACTTCATTGCTGACTTGAAACGCTACTATCCTGATGCGGTGATTGTGAGCGGATTGGCTTACGGTATCGACATCTGTGCCCATCAAGCTGCGCTTGACAACGGAATGCCGACGCTGGGGGTGCTGGCACACGGGCTGGACACCATCTATCCTGCTATGCACCGAAAGACTGCGGCGGACATGGTGCATCAGCAGGGAGGGCTGCTGACCGAATACACCATGCGTACCACGCCTGAGAAGGGGAACTTTGTGCGCCGCAACCGCATTGTGGCTGGGATGTGCGATGCCTGTGTTGTGGTGGAGAGTTCGGAGCGGGGCGGCTCGCTCATCACTGCTGAGCTGGCATTGGAGTACAACCGCGAGGTGTTCGCTTTCCCGGGGCGCGTGTATGATGAGCACAGCCGTGGATGCAATAACCTCATCCGTCGCCAGCAGGCCACGTTGCTGACCTGTGCCGAAGACTTGCTCCAAGCGATGGGATGGCAGAACCCCTTGGCAAAGGCATCCAAGCCAAGGGCTGTCCAACGAGAACTCTTCCCCGAACTTTCCGACGAAGAGCGTGCCATAGTGAACACATTAAAAAATGTCGATGACAAACATGTGAACCAGATTGTCATCGACACTAATATCCCTTACGCACGCGTCAGCATGCTGCTGTTTGACCTCGAAATGAACGGTATTGTCAAAGTCCTCGGAGGGGCCAGATACAGGTTAATTCATTAGTGGGGAAGCGGGCATTCATCACAACGCCTGCATATCGTTCAGCTTCTTGTAATAGCCATCTTGCGCTATCAGTTCTTCGTGTGTGCCGCACTCTACTATTTTTCCTTCGTGCAGCACGTAAATCTTGTCCGCATGCCTGATAGTCGATAAGCGATGGGCAATGGCGATGGTGGTGCGTGACTTCATCAAACGCTCCAAAGCATCCTGCACCAGACGTTCACTTTCTGTATCGAGCGCGGAGGTGGCCTCGTCGAGAATCAGAATGGGCGGATTCTTCAGAATGGCGCGTGCAATGGAGATTCTTTGCCGCTGTCCGCCCGAGAGGCGACCGCCACGGTCTCCGACATTCGTCTGGTAGCCATTCTCCAACTCCATGATGAAATCGTGCGCATTGGCTATCTTTGCCGCTGCCTCAACCTGCTCCTGTGTGGCATCTTCCACACCAAAGGCGATGTTGTTGAATATCGTGTCGTTGAACAGAATCGCTTCTTGGTTCACATTGCCTATCAAGCCACGGAGCGAGTGGATGGAGAGGTTGCGCACATCCTCGCCGTCAATCTTGATGGCACCGTCCGACACGTCGTGGTAGCGTGGAATCAGGTCTACCAACGTGCTCTTGCCCGACCCCGACTGTCCGACCAAGGCGATAGTCTGCCCTTTCTTGATGGTGATAGTGATGTCTTTCAGGATGTCGCGACCAGGGGTGTAGGCAAAGTTCACATGGCTGATTTCGATAGCGTCGTTCAGCGATGTAACCTCTTTCGGGTTGGCAACTTCTTTGATGGTGTTCTCTGCGTCAAGTATCTTGTTGATGCGTTCCAGCGAAGCCATTCCCTTTTGGATGCTGTAGCCGGCCTTGGAAAGGTCCTTGATGGGTTGCAGCGTGGTGTAGAGAATGACCAAGTAGTAGATGAAGCCACTGGCATCGATAGGACTCTTGCCCGAGAAAATCAGATAACCGCCAAACCAAAGCACTATCACAATCATGCAGGTGCCCAGAAACTCGCTGACAGGGTGGGCAGACGACTGACGGATGGCTACGCGCATGGAGGCGTTGCGGTATTCGTTGTTCACGGCTTTGAAGCGGTCCTCCATCTTCCTCTCGGCGATGAAGGCTTTGATGATGCGCAGACCGCCTAACGTCTCTTCTATCTGACTGATGCCATCGCTCCACTTTGACTGCGCATAGAGCGACTTGGCTTTCAGTTTCTTGCCGATACGACCTATGCCGCCTGCCATCAACGGCACTACCAGCAGGGTGAACAGCGTGAGCTGCCAGCTCATGGCAAACATCGTGCCCACATACACCACGATGAAGATGGGATTCTTGATTACCATGTCGAGCGACGAGGTGATGCTGCTATCTATCTCGCTCACATCTGTGCTGACACGAGCCAGAATGTCTCCTTTACGCTCTTCGGAGAAGAACGATAGGGGCAAAGAGAGAATCTTTTTGTAGATATCGATGCGTATGTCGCGAACGATGCCTGTACGCAGCGGCATCAGGCATGCTGAACCACCAAAGTAGGTGGCGGTCTTCAGCAGGGTGAGGAACGCCAAAATAAGCCCCAGCACCAGCAGGGTGGTGGCAGGACCGTAGGTGTCTACCAGCAACTGCGAGTAGTAGTAGCCGTTGTTCTTGGCCACCTCCACCAGATTGTCCCATCCGCCAGTGCCCCACGGCATGAAAGTGTAACGCGCAGTGTCCACCTTGAAGAGAATCTGCAAGATAGGCAACAGCACGGAGAAGGAGAACACGTTGAACACTGCCGCCAAGACGTTCAGGGCTAACGTGCCGGCGATGTACTGCTTGTAACGGGCAAAGTACTTGCCCATCTGCTGAAAGAAGTCTCTCATGTCTTTACTTGTTCATCTTGGCTTTGAATGCCATGGCATAAAGTTTCATCTGCTTCATCATGGCAAGGAGTCCATTGCTGCGAGTGGGGGAGAGGTGCTCCTTGAGACCGATGTCCTCAATGAAATGAAGGTCTGCATTGAGGATGTCGTCGGGCGTCTGATTGTCCAGCACACGGATGAGCAGCGTGACGATACCCTTCACGATGAGGGCATCGCTCTCTGCTTGGAAGTGAATAGTCCCCTCGGGTGTCAGGTCGGCCTGCAGCCACACACGGCTCTGGCAGCCGTCAATGAGATTGCTTTCCACCTTATACGCCGCTGGCAAGGGTTCCTGCTCGTTGCCGAGGTCAATCAACATCTGATATTTGTCCATCCAGTCATCAAAGCCCTCGAACTCCTCGATGACCTCCTGCTGTCTTTCTTCTATTGTCATAAGCTTCAGTTCTCCTCTGTCCAGAGCACCTCTAGCATGGTTTGTCCCACCGCCCTGAGGGTCTCCTTGTTGATGTTCTTAATGTTGTCGTTCACCGTGTGCCACGTGGAGGGGAAACCGCCGTCTGCCCTGTCGGAGCCAATCACGTCAATGCACGGAATGCCGCCGCGGTTCACCTGCAAGTGGTCGTCGGTGATGTAGCCCCCCTCCTCGTCATAGCAAAAGAACTTCCCATAGCCGATGCGCTGTGCGGCTGCCCATACTTTATCGACGACGGAAGGAGCGTATGCCATCGAGTATCTCTCACGGTAGAAGACGGTGTTGTGTCCACCCACCATGTCGAGGTTGATGCCATAGCGTGCCGTGTAACCATCAATGTGGCGAACGCCTGACCAGTACTGACTGCCGAGACACCAGCTGCTCTCGTTGGCACTGCCCGACTCGCCATTGTCTTCGGCATCCCAGCAGATGAAGTCAACGCCCACCTTCACTCGGTTGGAGTCGTTCTGCAACTGCAGTTGACGGGCAATCTCCAGCATCACAGCGATGGAACTGGCCCCATCGTTGGCTCCGTCAATCGCCACCGTGTGGTTGCGCTCATCGGGGTCGTTATCAGCCCATTGGCGGCTGTCCCAATGTCCTGCAATCAACACGCGCTCCGTGGCTTCGGGGCTGTAGGAAGCAATGATGTTGCGCATCTTCACGGGTGTGCCATCGTAGAGCTTCGCATCGGCACACTGGTCATAGACAACTGCGCCCAAACGCCTGAACGTCTGTGCGATATACTCGCCACAAGCGTCGTGTGCCTCCGAGTTCATCACACGGGGACCAAAGGCACACTGCTCCACTACATACTGATAGGCTGAATCTTCGCAGAACGCAGGGGCGGGCGACACATACGGAGCGTCGGTCACCTTCGTCTCCCTACAGCCAAGCAGCAACAGCGGCACGAGCGAAAGATAGAGTATTTTTCTCATTTCTGACGGATTAACGGGTACAAAGGTAGCGATTTTCGACGTAACCTTGCGTCTGAAACATAAAGAAACTGTACTTTTCCTCTGGCATAGTTTAGGAACGCTGCCAGTTGCACCACAGCCCGCGCACGATGGCTGATGCCATTCTTCACCTCGTTCCCCAGTTCGGCAAACGTCTGCTCATAGCCATCTGGCACAAAGAGGGGGTCGTAGCCAAAGCCGCCGTCGCCCCGCTTCTCGTTGAGGATGCTCCCCTCCACCGTTCCGTCGAAGAAGTGTGTCTGCCCCTCGTAGATGAGTGCCACGCAGGTGCGGAAATACGCTTTCCGATTCTCATGTCCGGCGAGTTTCTCCAACAGCACATCCATGTTGGCATCGTCCTTGCCCCCCTCTGTGGAGCGCCCATTCCTGACAGCATAGCGCGCTGAATACACCCCAGGCTCCCCGTTCAACGCCTCGACTTGCAGACCTGAGTCGTCGGCAAAGCAGTCGTATCCGAAATGCTCCTTCACATACACCGCCTTCTGCAAGGCGTTCTCACGGAACGTAGCCCCCGTCTCGGGGATATCGACCTCGCAGCCGATGTCCTTCAGGCTTTTTACTTCATAACGCCCTTTCAAAATAGCGCGTATCTCCTCCAGCTTGTGTGCGTTGTTGCTGGCAAAAACCAATGTTTTCATCTTCGTCATCTTCTTCTTCGATATTTTGTTCGTTTGTTGCTTACAGCGTGTAAAATTAGCGTTTTTATTTTAGCTAATCCGCCTTCTTCCCCATATTTTTGATAGTTTTTTACATTTTTCGCCGCAATTATTTGACAAATAGAAAAAGAATGCCTACTTTTGTTTACAATTTGTTGCGATTTTAGGCTCAGAGGCTATAAGACCGTAAGAGAATAAAGTGTAGTCGTCACTCCTCGCAACCTAAGACCGCTCATAACCTCAAACACCATACTTAAATAAATAATGGAAAAGATTGATAAGCTTGACAAGCAAATCATGGAGATTATCTCCGCCAACGCACGCATCCCCTTCAAAGACGTAGCAGCCGTTTGCGGTGTGTCGCGTGCAGCCATCCACCAACGTGTGCAGCGTCTCATCGACACCAACGTCATCATAGGCTCTGGCTATGTCATCAACCCCAAGAGCCTCGGCTACAAGACCTGCACCTATGTGGGCATCCGTCTGGAAAAAGGCTCTATGTATGGACGTGTGGTCAGTGAGCTGGACAAGATTCCCGAGATTGTGGAATGCCACTACACCACTGGACCTTACACCATGATGGTGAAGCTCTATGCCCGCGACAACGAGCAGCTGATGGACTTGCTGAACCGCAAGATTCAGGGCATCGCAGGTGTCGATTCCACCGAGACGCTCATCTCGCTCGACCAGAGCATCAAGAAGGAGGTGCCCATCTGCATCACCGAAAAGTCGGAAGAGAAGATTCAAAAGGGTGGCAAGGCGAAAATCATTCTTGCCGACGACGAATAGCCTTACATCGCTTTCTCAAAAGTGGTGGTTTCACAACCTCAAAATCGGAGTCCCCGACTCCGACCGACCGATGTCCCCGACTCCGACCAATCGGAGTCGGGGACATCGTTTTTGGGGGTGTTTCTAAGGTGGTTGTGCCACGACCTCAATTTGCTCACTTGCTGCCTCAGTTTTTGCCCTCGCCACGGGACGGAGAAGAGGAAACAAAAAATGCGGTTGCCTCGATGTCGGGGCAACCGCACTTGTTTGTTTGGGATCAAGTTTTTATTTCAGATGGCGAGAGTGGTGCAGATTTTCGTCGAAGACCTTGAAAGCATAGCCTTCCTGTTGCAGCCACTCGATGCAACGGGGCAGTGCTGTCTTCAGTTTGTCGATGCTGCGTAGCGAGTCGTGGAACGTGATGATGGAACCATTGCGGGTGTATCGCTTCACGTTGTTGATTACATCTTCTGCCGTGAGGTGTCGCGAGTAGTCGCGTGTGACGAGGTCCCACATGATGATGGTGTAGTGCCGACGGATGCGGATATACTGCTGGTTCTTCATCCAGCCGCGTGGGGGGCGGAAGAGGTTGGAGTGGATGAGCGTGTCTGCCTTGTTGGCGTTGCGCAAGAAATGGCGGCTCGACACGGTGAAACCGCCCAGATGGTTGAACGTATGGTTGCCCAGACGATGCCCGTGCGAACGGATTAGCTCGAAGAGTTCCGGATACTTCCGCACGTTGTCGCCTACCATGAAGAAAGTTGCCTTCACACCATAGCGGTCGAGGGTCTCTATGAGCCAGGGGGTCGATTCAGGGATGGGACCGTCGTCGAAGGTGAGATAAACCGCTTTCTCCGCAGGGCTCATTCGCCAAATTGCGCTCGGATAAAGCCAGCGCAACCATTTGCTGGGTTGTTCTATAATCATGAGTTGTCCAAGCAAAGACCCCTTCCCGCTCGTCGGGGAGCAGGAAGGGGCAGTTTTCTTATTGGAGTCTAATCCCTACACCATCACACCGTTGAGTGAAAGTACTGTAGGTGGATTGGAGGTACTTGTCGAGGCTTTGTGCTTTCTTCAAGTGCTCTGCCTTGCCCTTTTCATCAGCATTGGCAAGGTTGTTGTAGGCATCTTGAATCGTGGCAAGCACATAGAACTCTTGATGGCAGTCTCTGCTGCTGTTGGCGAAATATGCGTTGCTCAGCGAGAGATACCATTCCACATACTCTTTGGAGCGTTTCTCCACCTGCTTGAGGATGGACGATGCCTTGGACGGCTGTCCGCAAGCGATGTAGGCATTCACGATTTCGAGCGATGCGCTGCCAGCGTCGTGGGGCACGTTGTAGGAAGGTATCTCCTTCTCGCATTTCTCCAGTGCCTTGAGTGCCTTGTCCTTCTTGCCCTCCTGCACCAGGTTGGTGATGAGGTTGGCGAACCAGCGGCGGTGTGTGTAGCACATGCGCATGGTGGTCTCGTCGATATAGAGGTCAGGCTGCTTCAAGTTGCCGTAGCGGTACTTGTTCATCATGTTGTCATACATCTTCTCCGTGTCGCAAACCGTGTTCATCGGCGGTCGGTTGGAGGCGAAGGTGAACGGTGTGATGCGCCATGCGATGCCCTCCTGCAAGAAGTGGTAGAAGAGGTTGCCATAGTTGCTGGCACCCACGGTGGTGGACATATAGAGCGGACGGGAGAAGTTGCTCTGCGCTATCATTTCAAGCATCATCGTGAAGCTCTTCGACACGCGTCCCTGTCCGCGCAGGCTGATGACCATCTGGTCGGGTATCGAATCGCCAATGATTTTCATGCCCGAACGACGCACGGCATCCTTGTCGACCGTGACATAAAGCGTGTCGCTTGGCAGGCAGGAAGGAATGCCCATCACCAGTGCCTTGTCCTCCTCGGAGAGTCCTGCATAGTCCTGCAACACGAACTTTCTGATGGCGGTCTTCAGCTCAAAAGGATTGTCGCCCCATAGGCGCTTGGCCAGGGCGGAATCCTTTGCCACCACTTCCTGAACGATGTCTTTGATGGTGACACCTTCTGCCACCTCTGGGTTCACGTCAATCATCTCATGCTTGCCGCTGGTGTATTGGTAGCGTTTCCACGAGATGGGGAGTGGGCTTGACTGACCTTCGCCCATGTAAGCGGGACGCTTCATCTGGTCGATATACCAGTCGGTTTGCAGGTAAGAGAGGTTGCATACACGCACGTCGGTGCGATTGCCCTCCGTGTCCTCGTTATACCACAGGGGGAAGGTGTCGTTGTCGCCATTGGTGAAGATAACGCCGTCGTGCGGAATAGTTTCGAGGTAGTTCAAGCCAAAGTCGCGGCACACATAGCGGGCAGAGCGGTCGTGGTCATCCCACGTTTGGCTCACCATCTGCGCTGGCACAGCCACAGCTGGCACCATGCCGACCGCAGCGGCTATGAGGGCAGCCTTGCGTGTCTCCATCCTCTTTGAGAGCCAACTGCCCAGCAGTTCGTAGATGGCGGCAATGCCCAGGCCACACCAAATAGAGAAGGCGTAGAACGAGCCAGCATAAGCGTAGTCGCGCTCACGAGGTTGCAAAGGAGTTTGGTTCAAGTAGATGACGATGGCTATGCCCGTCATGAAGAAGAGGAAGAACACCACCCAGAACTGCTGAATGCTCTTCTTGTCGCGGAAGGCTTGCCAGAAGAAGCCAAGCAGACCGAGCAGAAGTGGCAGGCAGTAGAAGACGTTGTGACCCTTGTTTCCTTTCAAGTCGGAGGGCAGCAGGCTCTGGTCGCCCAGACGCATGTTGTCCAGCCAGCTGAGGCCCGAGAGCCAGTTGCCGTGCTCCAGCTCGCCATTGCCCTGAATGTCGTTCTGACGACCTGCGAAGTTCCACATGAAGTAACGCCAATACATCCAGTTCATTTGGTAGGAGAGGAAGAAGCGGATATTGTCTATCTGACCGGGAACCTCCACGGTGCGAGTCTCGCGACCTGGTACGTTGTAGGGCACAGAGTGATAGGTCACACCGCCCAGCCAAGACTCGTAGGCACGCACATGATTGGCTTCGTCGCTGTAGATGCGAGGGAAGAGCATGCACTGGTTGGAGGGATATTTGAGAGAGAACTTCTCGCGAATCTTCACATATTCGTCCTTCTCGTCCTCGTGCTCCTTGGCTTTACGCTGATAGACGGGTGCGCCTTTCTCTGTGGCATAAGTCAAATAGCCGTCACCGTTGTCCTTGATTTCGGGCTGCGACTTGTAGGTCTGTCCATAGAAGAGAGGACGCTCACCGTACTGCTCACGACCCAGATATTCGCCCAACGAGAAGACGTCCTCGGGCGAGTTTTGGTCCATCGGTGGATTGGCTGTGGAACGGATGACAATGAGCGCATAAGAGCTGTAGCCAACGGTCATCAGTGTCATGCAGAGGATGGCGGTGTTGAGGATGCGCGGCGTTGCTTTCCGTGTGTAGAAGAGCATACCTGCGATGAGGCTCAGTACCACGATGCCGATGATGACCGACGCTGCACCGTGACCGTAGAAGGGGATGCCGAGCAGTGCCGCACAGATGATGAACGAGATGTACATGCGGTTCTCGCTCTTCGCCCGAGTTGTCTCCCACAATGCCCACACCAAGGCGATGGCGAGCAGGATGAGGTAGATGTAGAGACCTGTGTTGTATGGCATGCCCAACGCGTTGACGAACAGCAGCTCAAACCAGCCGCCAATCTTCACGATGCCTGGCACGATGCCGTAGAGCACTGCCGCCACGATGACCACAGAGATGCCCAGCACGATGAGCGAGCCTTTGCCTGTGGGGTTCTTGCTCATCTTGTAGTAATAGACAAGCACAATGGCGGGGATGCAGAGGAGGTTCAGGAGGTGTACACCGATGGAGAGACCCACCAAGTAGGCGATGAACACGAGCCAGCGGTCGGAGTGAGGCTGGTCGGCATTGTCCTCCCACTTGAGGATGAGCCAAAAGACCAAAGCGGTGAAAAAACTGGAGAAGGCATACACTTCGCCTTCGACAGCGGAGAACCAAAAGGTGTCGCTCCATGTGTAGATGAGCGCGCCGGCAATACCGCTGCCCATCACGGCAATCAGTTGGTTCACAGTTGGTTCTGCTCCGTCCTTTACCATGAGCTTTTTTGCCAAGTGCGTCACGCTCCAAAAGAGGAACAGGATGCAGCCTGCACTCAGGAAGGCGTTCATCATGTTAATCATCTTGGCTATCTCCGAAGCGTCGCTGGCAAACTGCGAGAAGAAGTTGCCAAAGAGCATGAAGAAGGGTGCGCCGGGAGGGTGACCCACCTCCAGCCTCGCAGCTGTGGTGATGAACTCAGGGCAGTCCCAAAAGCTTGCCGTGGGCTCGATGGTGGAGCAATAGGTGAATGCCGCGATGGCAAACACAACCCATCCCACCACATTATTTATTATATTATATTGTTTCATTTTTTTATTCAATTCCATGAAGTTTCACCTTGAAAATGAGGGCTGAATAAGGCTTGATAGCCTGACCTGCCTCGCGATCGCCATAACCCAGCTGGTATGGGATGTAAAGCTCCCATTCTGAGCCGACGGGCATGAGCTGCAAGGCTTCTGTCCAGCCCTTAATCACCTGATTCACTTGGAAGGTGGTGGGTTGTCCGCGCTTGTAACTGCTGTCGAACACGGTGCCGTCGATGAGCGTGCCCTCGTAGTCAACGGTCACCTTCGAGGTGGCAGTGGGCTTTTCGCCAGTGCCCATCGTGAGCACCTTGTACTGTAAGCCGCTGGCTGTGGTCTGTACACCCTCCTTCACCTTGTTCTCTTCGAGGAACTTCTCGCCTGCCGCACGGTTGGGACCGTAGAGTGCCTCTTGATTGGCGGCGTGGCGCGCCGACATCTCTGTCTGGAGGCGGCGGACTGCGCTATCGGCACTGATTTCGTTCTCGCCCATCAGACCTGCCACGATGCCGCTGGCTACAATCGACGCGCTGATGCTCTTGTCTGGCTCGGCAGCGTAATACTCGTTGGAGAACGACTGCGCCATGGAGGCAATCTGTCCGCCCACTTGGTAGCCAGCGTTGTAGGCAGCCTTCTCCTTGTCGTCTGGATTGACGGATACACGGTTCATGATGCCTTCGACAAACGGACCGAAGTGTGCTTTATCTACGTTGAACTGCTGTGAGGCATACTGCTCCAGCCCGTTCGACTGGGAGATGCCGAACACGTAACCGAGCGAATCGCCGCTGTTAGCCATTGCGGGCTTCTCCACCTTCACGGCAGACTTGCCCGTCTTTTGTGCCTCGATGAAGGCGGCAAGGTCGGTCTTTTGTTTCTCCTTGAACGCTTTCAGGTCAGCCGCGTCCTGTGCCTTCTTGGCTTTGGCTGCCTCTTTTGCTGCCCAGATGGAGTCCTTTGCCTCCGTCTGCGCAAAAGCAGCGCTTGCCATGGCAAACGCTGCTATTGTCAATACGAGTGTCTTCTTCATAATCAGAATGATTGTGCGTCGATTACTTCAACACCTCGATGGTGAACACCAATGTGGAGAAAGGCTTAATCATGCCCTGATTTGCTGCGCCGTAACCCAGCTCTTGTGGAATGGTCACTTCCCACTTTGAACCAGCGGGCATCAGTTTCAGTGCCTCGACCCAACCCTGGATGACGCGTGGCTGAGCCATATCCACGGTGAATGGGATGTTGCGCTCGTAGCTGCTGTCGAACACTGTGCCGTCAATGAGCTTGCCCTCATAGTTCACCTGCAATTTGGTCGTGTCGGTTGGCAGCGCGCCAGTTCCCTCTACCAGCACCTTGTACTGCAAGCCGCTTTCGGTGGTCTTCACGCCCTCCTTCTTCTTGTTCTCAGCCAGATACTTCTCGCCAGCAGCCTTGTTGTCGGCAAACTGCTTTTCGGTGTTGGCTGTGCGGATAGGCTCCAACTGCTCTTGGAACTTGTGGTAAGCCTCCTCTGCCGTCATGTTGGTCTTGCCCTTCAAGCCGTCAATCAGACCTGCCAGCAGGTTCTTCACGTTCACCGACTGCGTGGTGTCGCCAGCAAACACTTCCTGGCTCAGACCCTCAGCCATCTGCTGAATCTGCTTGCCCACTCTCAGACCCTCCATGTAAGCGTCCTTCTTGGGGTCAGCCTCGTTCACAGCACCTTCCTTCATGCCCTTGATGAACTCGCTCATATAGGCAGTATCTACATTGAACTGCATGGTCATGGCCTGCTTCAGACCCTCCGACTGGGCAACACCCAGATTGTAAGCCAGTGAGTCAACACCATCCTTCAGGTTGGCACCATTGCCACCGTCGCAAGAAATCATTGTTGTGGCAGTCATTGCAACAGCAGCTGCCATCATCATCATTTTTTTCATTGTTGTGTTATTTTTTAGATTTAGTGATAATTATCATGTTGTTTCTGCCTCGTCCACAAACATATACAGCCATATATGCACGCAGACACGCACAAAAGCATGCAAAGATAGCGTTTCTTCCGCTGATTTTCTGTGCCACCACATCGAAAAAGCGCACTTTTTAATGTTTTTTGTATAATAATGTGGAGAAATGGAAAGAAAACGGGCTGGTTTTCGCCATAAACATTCCCGAACGGCAACTGCTCCACCATCATCCGCCATACAGCCCCCAACACACCTTTCTCCGCAACACGCGCAGTGACACACTATTGAAATGCGGAACGCATTGAGAATCAAACACGGACACCCGAAGCGAACTTTCATGCCCACCCTGCGCGAAATAACAGGCGCAGGGTGGGCGTAATATTTCGTGCAGGGTGGATGAAATGAAGTGCCCACGGTGCGTGCGTAGGGATGGACAAGACGACGGGAATCTTCCCCACACGCTGTGCCGAAAGAATGGCGGTGGAACACCGTCACAAAAAGAAGGCGGTGACTCCAAACTGGAATCACCGCCCTTTGTTATTTAACCTTTTTGTTTTTTTCTCTTGAATGGTGGAGCACGTCGTGAACATCCTCCCCTCCTCTCAGAAACTCAAGTGCCTGATTGCACTGAGTTCTTTCGGATTCTTTCTTGCAGACAATCAACCTTTGTTCATTTGAAGATTGATACATTGCTAACGATAGCTGCTACAGATACGATAGCCACTGCAATAATAGTCATAGTTTCCATAAAACAATCTCCTTTCTTTTTTTAACTGATAATTACTGATTGATACTTAACTAAACCATTGTTTATACTAAACCTCAAACCTGAATCTGCCTGACCAGTGTCGTGTGCCCAGACCGACTGAGCTTGCCTGACCGCGACAGCGTCTATATGTTGTTTTCTAATCACTTTCAAAAAAATGGAGGAGGGTCTCTCACGAGAGCCTAACTCCTAAATAACAATCTTTTACTAACCTAAATCTAATACCTTTACCAAAACCTATATGATAGAAAAACTAACCTATGTTCTGATTACCTATGCTCTGTTCTGTCGTCTCGGGGAACTTGTTCGGCCGCTCTCTCGCGACCCCTTGTTCCCTTTTGACGCTGCAAAGGTATGGGCTTTTCACAGCGCGGACAAAAAAAGCAGCTGAATTTGATGAAAACAACCTGTTTTGTTGATGCGTATCAATCTTTGTGTGCGCACACACCGTAAAACGCCGCTATTTTGTGTGCGCACACAGTTCTTGACGAAGGACAGAAAAAACGCCCGTGGAAGCAGGGACGGAGAACTGGGGCATGGACAGCACATTATCTATAATATAGATAAGGCAAATGGAGGGTAAAGAAGCCGGCATCCGCACAAAATGAGGCATCCACGGCAACATTTTCCCGAAAAGGCTTGGGAGTTTCGGGAAATAAGGGTATTTTTGCAGTTATTCTTTCGCTGAAAACAAATAAACATATTTAATAACTTTAATTCTTTAACATTTTTATGTGGTTATGTAACTCTTCAATCGGAAGGAAAGTCATCATGTCTGTCACAGGCTTGGCACTTATCCTTTTCCTGACGTTTCATGGTTGCATGAACGTAGTGGCACTCTTCAGTGCAGAGGCGTACAACCAGATCTGTGAATTGCTCGGCTCCAACTGGTATGCCATTGTGGCTACCTGCGGTTTGGCTGCCCTCATGGTCGTTCACATCATCTACGCTTTCATCCTCACATTCCAGAACCGTAAGGCTCGCGGCAACAACAAGTATGACATTACCGACAAGCCAAAGACGGTGGAATGGGCAAGCCAGAACATGCTGGTGCTGGGCATCATCGTGTGTCTCGGTCTCATCCTTCACCTCCACGACTTCTGGGCCAACATGATGTGGGCAGAAATCGCTGGCTGCGAAGGTGTTCACGCTCCTACAGATGGTTTTGGCTGGATCGAGTACACGTTCTCCAACCCCATCTTCCTGGTGCTCTACCTCATTTGGATTGTAGCTATTTGGTTCCACCTCACGCACGGCTTCTGGTCAGCTCTCCAGACACTCGGCTGGAGCGGACACACTTGGTTCCGCCGCTGGAAGTGTATCGGTTACATCTGGTCAACCTGTGTGATGGCACTCTTCGCCATCGTGGCTATCGCTTTCGCCCTCTGTCCCGACTGCCTCGGTGGCATGGACGGCAAAGTCGTTCCATTTTGGACATCCTATTAAAACATTAAAATTTGAAAAACATTATGGCTATCAATATCGATTCTAAGATACCAGAGGGACCAGTAGCTGAGAAGTGGTCGAACTACAAAGCGCACCAGCGTCTGGTGAACCCAAAGAACAAGCTGAAGCTCGATGTCATCGTCGTTGGTACGGGTTTGGCTGGTGCTTCGGCAGCCGCATCTCTCGGCGAGATGGGCTTCAACGTACTCAATTTCTGCATTCAGGACTCTCCCCGTCGTGCGCACTCTATCGCTGCACAGGGCGGTATCAATGCAGCCAAGAATTATCAGAACGATGGCGACTCCATCTATCGCCTGTTCTACGACACAGTGAAGGGTGGCGACTACCGTGCCCGCGAGGCTAACGTGTATCGTCTGGCAGAGGTCAGCAACTCTATCATCGACCAGTGCGTGGCTCAGGGCGTTCCTTTCGCTCGTGAGTATGGCGGCACATTGGCTAACCGTTCTTTCGGCGGTGCGCAGGTGAGCCGTACCTTCTATGCCAAGGGTCAGACAGGTCAGCAGCTGTTGCTCGGTGCCTACTCAGCCCTTTCCGCACAGGTGAATGCTGGCAAGGTGAAGCTCTACACTCGCTATGAGATGCTCGACGTGGTTATCATCGACGGCAAGGCTCGTGGTATCATCGCCAAGAACCTTGTGACTGGTAAGCTGGAGCGTTTTTCTGCCAACGCTGTCGTTATTGCTACAGGTGGTTACGGCAACACTTACTTCCTTTCTACCACCGCCATGGGTTGCCACGTGACCGCTGCCATGTCTTGCTACCGCAAGGGTGCTTACTTCGCAAATCCCTGCTATGTGCAGATTCACCCCACCTGTATCCCTGTTCACGGCGACAAGCAGTCGAAGCTGACGCTGATGTCGGAGTCGCTGCGTAACGACGGCCGCATCTGGGTGCCTAAGAAGCTCGAAGACGCCAAGGCGCTGCAAGCTGGCACAAAGGAAGGCTGGGAGATTCCAGAGGAGGACCGCGACTACTACTTGGAGCGTCGTTACCCTGCATTCGGCAACCTCGTTCCCCGCGACGTGGCTTCACGCGCTGCCAAGGAGCGTTGCGACAAGGGCTTCGGTGTGAACAACACGGGCTTGGCTGTGTTCCTCGACTTCTCTGAGTCCATCCAGCGTCTCGGCATCGACGTGATTCGCCAGCGCTACGGCAACCTCTTCGACATGTATGAGGAGATTACCGATGTGAACCCTGGCGAGAAGCGCGCTACAGCCAACGGCATGGACTACTACAACCCGATGATGATTTTCCCTGCCATCCACTACACGATGGGTGGTATCTGGGTTGACTATGAGCTCCAGACTTCTGTCCCTGGTCTTTTCGCCATCGGTGAGTGCAACTTCTCTGACCACGGTGCTAACCGCCTTGGTGCGTCTGCCCTCATGCAGGGTCTGGCCGACGGTTACTTCGTGTTGCCATACACCATTCAGAACTATCTTGCCGACCAGTCCATCTGGCCTCGCATCTCTACCGATGCACCTGAGTTTGCCGAAGTGGAAAAAGCAACTGAGGCACGCATCCAGAAGCTCATGAACATCAAGGGCAAGCGTTCGGTTGACTCTATCCATAAGGAACTGGGTCACATCTGCTGGGAGTACATCGGCATGGGTCGCACGAAGGAAGGTCTTGAGAAGGGCATCAAGCTCATTGACGAACTCCGCAAGGAATTTGACACGAACCTCTTCATCCCAGGCAGCCGCGAGGGTCTGAACGTGGAGCTTGACAAGGCCATCCACCTCGATGACTTCATCACGATGGGCAAGCTCATCGCCTACGACGCACTCTCTCGTGAAGAGTCCTGCGGTGGTCACTTCCGCGAGGAGCACCAGACCGAAGAAGGCGAGGCCAAGCGCGACGACAAGAACTTCTTCTACGTTGGCTGCTGGAAGTATCAGGGCAACGACGCTACCGCACCTGAGCTGATTAAAGAGCCACTTGAATACGAAGCAATCAAGGTACAAACACGTAACTACAAGAACTAATCACCATGGCAGAGAAAGTATTGAAACAATTCACAGTAAAATACTGGAAGCAGAACGGTCCTAAGGACACGAATGCTCATTTTGAAGAGAAGGTAATGAAGGACATCCCTGGTGATACTTCGTTCCTCGAAATGCTCGACATCCTCAACGAGCAGTTAATAGAGGAAGGCAAAGAGCCTTTCGTGTTCGACCACGACTGCCGTGAGGGCATCTGTGGCATGTGCTCACTCTACATCAACGGTACGCCACACGGCAAGACTGAGCGTGGAGCCACCACTTGCCAGCTCTACATGCGCAAGTTCAACGATGGCGACGTCATCACTATCGAGCCTTGGCGTTCAGCAGGTTTCCCTGTCATTAAGGACTGCATGGTTGACCGCACGGCATTCGACAAAATCATTCAGGCTGGTGGCTACACCACCGTCCGCACAGGTGCGCCACAGGATGCCAACGCCATCCTCATCTCCAAGGAAGACGCTGACGAGGCAATGGATTGCGCCTCTTGCATCGGTTGCGGTGCCTGTGTTGCCGCTTGTAAGAACGGCTCTGCCATGCTCTTCGTCTCCTCGAAGGTCAGCCAGCTGGCTCTCCTCCCCCAAGGTCGCGTAGAGGCAGCCCGTCGTGCCAAAGCCATGGTAGCCAAGATGGACGAACTCGGCTTCGGCAACTGCACCAACACCCGTGCCTGCGAAGCCGTATGCCCCAAGTGCGAGACCATCGCTAACATCGCCCGTCTCAACCGCGAGTTCATCAAGGCAAAGCTGGCAGACTGAGCAACATACACATATATTTATATAAGAAGTGCCGCAGACGAAGAATCTGCGGCACTTTTTTTGTTGGTGAGAGAAAGTTTGTATACCTTTGCAAGGTGGAATCTTATTCGTTCCATCAGAATAAATAAAGTTTACCCCTAAAAATGGATAGCAATGAACACCGAGAGTTGGAACGACTATTTGGCGGCAATCCGCGCATCAAAGCCACGTTGGAACAGGCATGTGGATTCTGCAACAAGGATACAAAGCCAGCGGAAACTCAACCAGTCTTTAGGGATAGAGAATCCCTACTTGGGCATGTCGTTCAGCGAGCTAAAGAGCTTGGGACATGGATTGAGAGGATAGAAGACTATGTGAAAGAAATGATAGGCAATGGTCAGGAAAACGATGTGTTCATTTCTAAAGATGACCTTTATGCTATCAAACTCAACAACTTTTCCCTTCTTTCTTCATCTGCAACGAGTATGGATGGATTCATCCATCGTCTTGTAGCCCACAACGAATTGTTTCCTGATGATGCCTACACCATCCTTGGATTCACCCTCAACAGTGGCAGCGAACCGTGCATCATCCTTCGGCAACCTTTCATAGAACCAGCCCGTTATGCCACAGATGCAGAGATAGATACGTTCCTCGAATCGCATGGCTATACGGTCGATATGGATGACATCTGGTTCAATGGCATCTACGAGATTTCTGATGTAAAATCCTCTAACGTGCTTGTTGACCTCATTGGCAACCTCCATTTCATCGATGCCGTGGTGAACAACGTGTGTTGCAAGATAGAGGGAGTGAATAAAGTCAGCGTGAAACGCCCAGGAAAGAGAAGTACTTACCCCCCCAAAAAAAGGCATAACGCTACTAAAGCAGTAACGGCAAAGCTGGCAGACTAAGCAACATATACATATATCTATATAAGAAGTGCCGAGACAAAGAATCTGCGGCACTTTTTTGTTAGTGAGAGAAAGTTTGTATACCTTTGCGATTGAACAACAAAGAAAACGACAACGACATGAACATCGGAGACAAAGCGCCCGAGATACTGGGCAAGGACGAAGGGGGACGGGACATCCGTCTGAGTGACTACAAGGGCAGGAAGTTGGTGCTGTACTTCTATCCGAAGGACAACACGAGCGGATGCACGGCTGAGGCTTGCAGTTTGAGAGACCACTATGAGGAATTGCAAGGGGCTGGCTATGAGGTGGTTGGTGTGAGCAAAGACTCGGCTGCGTCGCACCAGAAGTTCAAGGAGAAGCACGAACTGCCTTTCCCCCTGATTGCCGATGTTGACCACACGCTGCTGGAGGCGATGGGCGCATGGGGCGAGAAAAACATGTATGGCAAGAAGACGATGGGCACGATTCGCACCACTTTCATCATCAACGAGGAGGGCATCATCGAGAACATCTTCGCTGGCAAGCAGGTGAAGACCAAGGAACACGCCGATCAGATTTTGGCACATAACCTCCCCCAATCGTAGCTGCATAAGCATAACGATACCCCCGATTATTCTCAGTTTTGGTTATGGCTTAAAAATACCCCCAAAATCGATGTCCCCGACTCCGACCAATCGGAGTCGGGGACATCGGTCAGTCGGAGTCGGGGACTCCGATTTTTGGGCTGTGAAAGCACGCCATGCGCAGGGGTGTCTGGTGGGTCATGTCAAACCTTCTTGTCAGGGGTGGGAGAAGAGGGGAGTGCGTTACATAATTGAAAAGATGTGTTTCGTTGGTGGAACGAGGGATGTGGAAAATGTTGTACATTTGTGGCGCAAACAGATACGCATGTTAGACCAATTAAGATAACCCGCAAGAAATGAAGAAAAAACTACCTATTTTGCTCGCCATGGCACTGTGTTGGTGTTCGGAAAGCGTGATGGCGCAGACCGCAAGTTACAAACAGGTTTGGAATGCCGATAAGGGGAATGGCACGTATGTCAATCCCGTTATCAATGGCGACTTCCCCGACATTGATGTGGTCAGGGTGGGAGACACCTACTATATGGTGAGCACGACGATGTACCATTTCCCGGGGGCGACTATCCTGAAGTCGAAGGACCTCGTGAACTGGGAGTATTGTGCCAATCCCTTGAAGCAGATTCTTGACAATGATGCCTACAACCTGATGAACGGCAAAGACCACTATTCGCAGGGCATGTGGGCTTCGTCGCTCACTCATCACGATGGCAAGTTCTACCTCTATTTCCCTTGCTCCACGTGGTCGGAAGACTCGCAGAGCATCCTCCTCACGGCCGAAGACCCTGAGGGCGAATGGAAGGTGACCCGATTGTCAGAGGCTTACCACGACCCCGGATGGCTCTTCGACGATGGCGAGAAGGGCGACGGCTATTTGTATGTGGCTTGTGGCATTGGCGACATTTGGGTGAACAAGTTCAATGCCAATACATTGAAGAAGATCGGTAGCGAGAAAGTCATCAGTGTAGGCAATGGTTGCGAGGGGAGTCACATGTATCATATAGGTGACTACTACTACATTTATGCCACTTATGGCGGCACGGAAGGCTCGCAAACTATCTTCCGTTCAAAGAATCCTATGGGACCGTATGAAGAGCATAAGGGGCGCGTGTTCGAGAAACAGCATATTCATCAGGGAGCGTTGATTGAGACACAGACAGGCGAGTGGTGGACCATGCTTTTCAAGGACGCTGGAGCCATCGGGCGCATTCCCTATCTGGAGCCTGTGAAGTGGGAGAACGGCTGGCCCATCATTGGCAACAACGGCGTGGATGTGTCGAAGGATGGTGCGGCCTATCCGAAGCCGAATGTGGGGAAGACCTACGAGAAGACTTACCTGCCCACCAACGATGCCTTCACCGGCACGGAGCTGGGTATGCAGTGGGAGTGGAACCACAACCCCGTGCAGTCGGCATGGTCGCTCACGGAGCGTCGGGGCTGGCTGCGTCTGCACACGGCGAATGTGACCGACGAACTGCATTGGGCGCGCAATTCGCTCTCGCAGCGCATCTTTGGCTATTCGCCCAACGACACGCCTTCCGACCGATACAAGAACTCTTGGGGCACGGTGAAGCTCGACCTCTCCGGCATGCAGGAGGGCGATGTGGCAGGTTTGGCAGTGTTCCAGAACCCTTATTCCTTCATCGGGGTGAAGATGGTAGATGGCAAGAAGGTGCTGTACGCTGAACGCTGCACGTTCAACAACCATGTGTTGAAGAAGGAAGAGGCAAAGACTGGACCCGAACTTACCTCGGACGTGGTTTACTTGCGGGCTTTGGTCAATTTGGCTACGAAGGCTTGCCGATACTCTTACAGCTACGACAACTCCACCTGGAAGTCGTGGGGTGTGACCATGACCATGAACTATACCCTTGACTACTTTGTGGGACAGCGTTTCTACCTGTTCAACTATGCTACGGAGCATTTGGGCGGCTATGTGGATATCGACTGGTTCTCGACCGAGCAGACGTTCTCTGAGGAGATGTTTGGCATTGAAGACCCCAATGCGCTGCTGACGGAAGCGGAGAAGACCATGACTGACTTGAGCGTGGCTTCGGCCGCCCTGAATGTGAGTGCTGGCAGCGTGACACCGCTGGAGGTGATGTGTACCCTGCAGACGGGGGCGAAGGAGAACGTGGCAAGCAGTTGTGAGTACAGCGTCCGCAAAAGCCACATCGCCACGGTGCAAGGCGGTCGCCTGATGGGATTGCAGGATGGAACGACCGATATCACGGTGACTTATACAGACCCGATGGGCAACACGAAGCAGGTGAACTTCCAAGTCACCGTCACCACTTTCCCCTTGAAGGGCGGAGACTTCAATCCTTCCCTTGTTGGTTCGGGCACTTATAGCGAACGGGTGGGTTCGCTCAAGACTGCTGCCAACGGACTGGGCGGCTGGCGCTGTCCATCAGGTGTGGATATATCGGATTACAAGTATTTGGTGGTCCGCCTCCTGAAAGCATCGACGGCAAAGC
>VIDP01100941.1_pt1 | contig 21989 bp, 26 predicted proteins | sample 5025131 | NCBI WGS metagenome assembly VIDP01 (sample SAMN11853144, study PRJNA449069) | gut metagenome | isolation source: stool from male vole | host: Microtus ochrogaster | place: USA:Florida | collected 2017
ACGATGCGTGAGATCGAGGGGCGGGCCTTGGCGTTCTTGTCGTTGAGCGCTGCCAGACGCACATTCAGGTATTTACGGATCTTGGAGTCCTCAAGGATGGTGTCGCCGTAATTGCTGCCGCCAAACCAGTTGGAATCCCAACCGCGGATGATTCCTAAACGATTGCTGATTGGATTTACTTTCTGTCCCATTTGTTAATCTTTGATTTTGTTTTCAATTGAGTCAACGATCAGAGTGACGTGGTTGGCGCGTTTGCGGATGCGGTATCCACGACCCTGAGGAGCGGGACGGAGGCGTTTGAGCATAGGCGCGGGGTTGACGAAGATTGTTGATATGTAAAGTTCGCCGCTCTCGGCCTTTTTATCGTTTTTGGCCTCCCAGTTGGCGACAGCCGAACGGAGGAGTTTCTCAAGGCGAGCAGCTGCCTCTTTGTTTGAGAACTTAAGGATGCCGAGCGCGCGGAACACTTCCTGGCCTCTGATCATGTCGGCGACGAGGCGCATCTTGCGGGGTGAGGTAGGTATGTTGAGCAGGTGTGCGAAAGCCACGCTCTTACGCTCCTCTTTCATGCGGTCGGCTGCTAATTTTTTTCTATTACCCATTGTAGTAAATTCTTATTTCTGTTTGCTGTGCGGGCCCTAATTATTTTTTCTTGTTGCCTGCGTGGCCGCGGAATGTGCGGGTGAGGGCGAATTCGCCGAGCTTGTGGCCTACCATGTTCTCAGTAACATACACGGGGATGAATTTATTGCCGTTGTGTACCGCGAAGGTGTGGCCCACGAAGTCGGGAGAGATCATGGAAGCACGGCTCCAGGTCTTGATGACCGACTTCTTGCCCGAAGCATCCATGTCAGCAACTTTCTTTTCAAGCTTGACGCTGATGAAGGGTCCTTTTTTTAATGAACGACTCATATTTTACTCAATTAATCAGATTACTTTTTCCTTCTTTCGATGATGTACTTCGAAGAATGTTTCTTCGGCGCACGTGTCTTCAGGCCCTTGGCGTAAAGACCGGTGCGTGAACGGGGATGACCACCTGAGGCGCGGCCTTCACCACCACCCATGGGGTGATCCACAGGGTTCATTACGACACCGCGGTTGTGGGGGCGACGTCCGAGCCAGCGGCTGCGGCCTGCCTTACCTGACTGCTCGAGAGAGTGCTCGCTGTTGCCTACGACACCTACTGTCGCCTTGCACGAAGCGAGGATCTTGCGGGTCTCACCTGAGGGTAATTTGATAATTGCGTAATCGCCTTCGCGTGACACAAGCTGGGCGAAGGTGCCGGCGCTGCGTGCCAGAAGCGCGCCCTGGCCGGGTCTGAGCTCGATGTTGTGTACTACTGTGCCGACGGGGATAGCGCTCAGCGGCAGAGCGTTGCCGATTTCGGGAGCTACGTCAGCGCCTGAAACCACAGTTGTGCCTACCTCAAGGCCGTTGGGGGCGATGATATAGGTCTTGGATCCGTCTACATAGTAGAGCAGTGCGATGCGGGCCGATCTGTTAGGATCGTACTCGATCGATTTTACTACAGCGGGTACTCCGTCTTTGTTTCTCTTAAAGTCTATGATACGGTATTTGCGCTTGTGGCCACCACCGAGGTAACGGGCGGTGAGGTGACCTTCGGCGTTGCGGCCGCCGGTAGAGCGCTTTCCGACTGTAAGAGATTTCTCCGGTGTGGTAGCAGTGATCGTACCTTTAAACACACCGATAACTTTGTGTCTCTGCCCCGGAGTTGTGGGCTTGAATTTTCTTACTGCCATTGTTATTATTGAATATTGCTAAAGAAATCGATTGTCTGGCCCTCAGCCACGGTGATATAGGCTTTCTTCCAGGCGGCTGTCTTGCCGCGGAGAAGACCGCTCTTTGTCCAGCGTGACTTGTTGTTAGAGCGTACATTCTGGGTGTTGACGCTCACGACCTTCACGTCGTAGAGTTTCTCCACCATGTCTTTGATCTGATATTTGTTGGCGTCGGGAGAAACACGGAATGTATAATGGCCCACACGCTCGGTGACTTTTGTTGCCTTTTCAGTAATGAGTGGTTCGATTTTGAAATCCATTGTCGTATCCTCCGGTTTTATTTGTTGTTAATCACGTTGAGTGAAGCCTCTGTAAGCACGATGGCTGAGTTGTTGAGGATTGCGTAGGTGTTGACGTCGCAGGCGCGCATCACACGTGCGCCCGGCACGTTACGCATCGCCAGGTACAGGTTTTCGCTGACCTCGTCAACAACGACAAGCACCTTCTTGCCTTCAAACTTCAGATCCTTTGAGATCTGCACAAACTGTTTTGTGCGGGGCTCGGTGAGTGTGAGGCTGTCGACCACGATGATCTGGTTGTCAGCGGCCTTTACCGACCATGCCGAGCGGCGTGCGAGATCCTTGAGCTTCTTGTTGAGCTTGAAGCGGTAATCGCGGGGTTTCGGACCGAATACGCGCGCACCACCTGAGAGAAGCGGTGAGTTGATGTCACCGATACGTGAGCCGCCGCCGCCCTTCTGCTTGTGGAGCTTGCGGGTCGAGCCTGACATCTCACTTCTTTCCTTTGATTTGTGTGTGCCCTGACGCTGGTTGGCCAGATACTGCTTTACATCGAGATATACGGCGTTCTCGTTAGCAGTGATGCCGAACACCTCGTCGTTGAGCACTGCTTTGCGGCCTGTTTCGGCACCGGTCTGTGTTAATACTGCGAGTTCCATATTATTTCTCAATTAAAACGATTGAACCTTTACTACCGGGCACTGAGCCCTTGATCACGAGCAGGTTGTGATCGGGAATCACTTTGAGTACCTGCAGATTCTGCACTGTCACATTCTGATTGCCCATCTGGCCGGCCATACGCATGCCCTTGAATACCTTTGCGGGGTATGAGCAGGCGCCGATCGAACCGGGAGCGCGCAGACGGTTGTGCTGGCCGTGAGTGCTCTGACCTACACCACCGAAGCCATGGCGTTTTACAACACCCTGATAGCCCTTACCTTTCGATACACCGGCGATGTCTACAAAGTCGGCTTCAGTGAAGAGGTCCACACCGATAGTGTCACCTGTCTTGTAATCCTCAGCGAAACCTTTGAACTCGGCCAAGTGGCGCTTGGGAGTCACACCGGCGGCCTTGAAGTGACCGAGCTCGGGCTTGGTGCAGTGTTTCTCTTTCTGCTCCTCAAAGCCCAGCTGCAGGGCGCTGTAGCCGTCTTTCTCTACTGTCTTAACCTGTGTGACTACGCAAGGACCTACTTCGATAACAGTGCACGGTATGTTCTTACCGTCGGCACTGAAAACGGATGTCATTCCGATTTTCTTTCCAATTAATCCTGGCATTTCTTTTTGGTTTATTATTGTTATTGATATCTCCGGAGACCCGGTCGGAGCCCGGTCTCCGGAGGTGGTTGTTTATTGTCTGTTGCTGTTAACTACACTTTGATCTCTACTTCGACACCGCTGGGGAGCTCGAGCTTCATCAGGGCATCCACTGTCTTAGCTGTCGAGTTGTAGATGTCGATGAGACGCTTGAATGCTGAGAGCTGAAACTGCTCACGCGATTTCTTGTTGACGAAGGTTGAGCGGTTGACGGTGAAGATACGCTTGTGGGTAGGCAGGGGTATGGGACCGCTGATCACTGCACCGGTGGCCTTCACAGTCTTTACGATCTTCTCGGCGCTCTTGTCCACGAGATTGTGATCGTAAGATTTGAGTTTGATTCTTATTTTCTGACTCATTGTTTATTGTGTTGTTATATTTTTTACTTCAGAAGGTCGACACGGCCGTCGCACTCAGCGAGCACGCTCTTGGCGATGGAGTTGGATACCTCGGCGTAGTGTGAGAATGACATTGTCGATGTGGCGCGGCCCGAAGTGATGGTACGCAGGGCGGTCACATAGCCGAACATCTCTGCCAGAGGAGCCTTGGCCTTTACTACACGTGCGCCCGAGCGGCTTGTCTCCATGCCCTCTACCTGTCCGCGGCGCTTGTTGAGGTCGGAGATCACATCACCCATCGATTCCTCGGGGGTAACGACCTCGATCTTCATGATAGGCTCAAGCAGCGTGGGGCCGGCTTTCTCAGATGCCTTCTTGAAGGCCTGGATGGCACACAACTCAAATGAGAGCTGATCGGAGTCGACGGGGTGGAACGAACCGTCGAGCACGGTCACCTTGAGCTGCTCTACCGGGAAGCCGGCGAGCACGCCATTCTTCATGGCGTTGGTGAAGCCCTTCTGGATCGAGGGGATGAACTCCTTGGGGATGTTACCGCCCTTGACCTCGTCGATAAACTGGAGGCTGCCTGTAAAGTCCTCGTCAACCGGCTCAACACGAACGATGATGTCAGCGAACTTACCACGACCACCGGTCTGCTTCTTGAACACCTCACGCAGCTCTACGGGCTTGGTGATCGACTCCTTGTAGGTAACCTGCGGACGGCCCTGGTTGCACTCTACCTTGAACTCACGACGCAGACGGTCGATGATGATGTCGAGGTGGAGCTCACCCATACCTGAGATCACGGTCTGGCCGGTCTCCTCGTTGGTCTGTACACGGAATGTCGGGTCTTCCTCGGCAAGCTTCTGCAGGCCTACGCCCAGCTTGTCAAGGTCTTTCTGAGTCTTAGGCTCTACGGCGATACCGATCACAGGCTCGGGGAATTCCATTGCCTCGAGCACGATAGGATGATTTTCGTCGCAGAGAGTATCGCCTGTGCGGATATCCTTGAAGCCCACGCCTGCGCCAATATCGCCGCAGCCGATCATCTCCTTGGGATTCTGCTTGTTGGAGTGCATCTGGAACAGACGGGAAATACGCTCCTTCTTGCCTGAGCGTGCGTTGAGCACGTAAGAGCCGGCAACTACGTCGCCTGAGTAGACGCGGAAGAAGCACAGACGGCCTACATACGGGTCAGTGGCGATCTTGAAAGCGAGAGCGCACATCGGAGCGTCGCTTGACGGCTCGCGTGTCTCGATCTGGTCGGGATCATTGGGATTGTGGCCTTCCACGGCACCTGAGTCAACGGGTGACGGCAGATAGGCGCACACATCGTCGAGCAGGGGCTGCACACCCTTGTTCTTGAATGACGAACCGCAGATCATGGGCACGATCTCCATCTTCAGAGTAGCATTGCGCAGGGCACGCTTAACCTCCTCCTCTGTGATGGTCGAAGGATCATCGAAATACTTCTCCATCAGGGCATCGTCAAACTCAGCGATTGATTCGAGCATCTTGTCGCGCCATTCGTTGGCCTCGTCGACAAGATTGGCGGGGATGTCTTCGAGCTCATAGTCAGCGCCCATCGACTCATCGTGCCAGAAGATAGCCTTCATGCGCACCAGGTCGACACATCCCTTGAATGTCTCCTCAGCACCGATAGGTATCTGGATGGGGCACGGATTGGCACCGAGCACCTCGCGCACCTGGCGTACAACCTCAAAGAAGTTGGCGCCCGAGCGGTCCATCTTGTTTACGTATCCGATACGGGGCACATTATATTTATCAGCCTGACGCCACACTGTCTCGCTCTGGGGCTCGACACCGCCCACAGCGCAGAAAGTGGCGACGGCACCGTCGAGGATACGCAGCGAGCGCTCCACCTCTACGGTGAAGTCAACGTGTCCCGGGGTGTCGATAAGATTGATCTTGTATTTCTGGCCGTCATAGTTCCAGAACGCTGTTGTGGCGGCTGATGTGATGGTGATACCACGCTCCTGCTCCTGCTCCATCCAGTCCATGGTGGCTGCGCCGTCATGCACCTCGCCGATCTTGTGTGTCAGACCGGTATAGAAGAGGATACGCTCAGAAGTTGTGGTCTTGCCGGCATCGATGTGGGCCATGATGCCGATATTTCTTGTATATTTAAGAGAATCGTCAGATTTTGCCATAAACGATTGAATCGGTAAAGCTTTTGGTTAATCAATGAATTACTGGAAACGGAAATGAGCGAACGCACGGTTGGCCTCGGCCATCTTGTGCATGTCTTCCATACGCTTGTATGCGCCTCCCTGTTTGTTGAATGCATCCACGATCTCAGCTGCGAGCTTGTCAGACATGGTCTTGCCACCGCGCTTGCGTGCGTATGAGATCAGATTTTTCATTGATATTGATTCTTTGCGGTCGGGACGGATCTCCGTGGGCACCTGGAATGTGGCGCCACCGACACGGCGTGACTTCACCTCTACGTTAGGCGTTACGTTCTCGAGGGCTTTCTTCCAGATTTCGAGAGCGCTGAGCTCCTCGTTAGGAAGCTTTGACTTCACAGTCTCGAGAGCGTCATAGAAAATAGTGTAGGCTGTGTTCTTCTTGCCGTCATACATCAGGTGGTTGACGAATTTTGACACTCTTACGTCAGAGAACACTGGATCGGGCAACACTACCCTTTTCTTAGGCTTAGCCTTTCTCATTTTTTGTTTTGAGCATTGTGTTTTTGATTGCTTGGCTGCTTGTTGCTTTGTCGTCTTCAGCCTCCGCCAAGGCCGGAACTCCTTCCTGGCCCAAAGGTCGCGGCGGATTGGCTTACTCAGCCCGGTGGTTTCCGCGAATCAAGAAATTCAAAAACGAGTTAAACTAAAAATTTGCGTTTTGAGATTTAATCTCGTGGTGCGTTTCAGTTTGCTTCACCCTTTTCGGCAAGGATTACTTCTTGGCTGCACCGGCCTTGGGACGTTTGGCTCCGTATTTGCTGCGACGCTGCGTACGGTCCTTGACACCGCTGGTATCGAGTGTGCCGCGCACGATGTGATAGCGCACACCGGGGAGATCCTTGACACGACCGCCGCGCACGAGCACGATCGAGTGCTCCTGCAGGTTATGGCCTTCTCCGGGGATGTAGGAGTTGACTTCCTTACCGTTGGTGAGACGTACACGCGCAACCTTGCGCATAGCCGAGTTAGGCTTCTTGGGGGTGGTGGTGTACACACGCACGCACACGCCGCGACGCTGCGGACATGAATCGAGCGCGGGTGACTTGCTCTTGTCTTCGAGCGCCACACGTCCCTTTCTTACTAATTGCGAAATAGTAGGCATCTTAGTGTTTTGTTTTACTTAATTTTTTATATCTCTTGTTACTTCGTTTCGATTTCATCAAGGCACACCACACACCGCTTACGCACTATCGCACAAACGATTAGCGCGAGGCAGACGTGGAGATGCCTTTATTTTCACCGCAAAGTTAGTCATTATCCGGCTAATATCCAAACATTTTTATCCTTTTTCATCAAAAAAAGTTTTCCCATCTTCCCCCTCCCCTGCCCATCCACGGCACACCGCCCTGCAAATATCGCCGGACGCAGAATCAGTGCCCGTAAACATTGCCGGATAAGCGAAAAGTCATTACCTTTGCACAAACAACCGCCACCTATGGAAAAACTTACTATCTACCCCACCTCGATCGACAGCAGGGCCATAGAGCGCGCCGCCAGGGTGCTCGACGACGGGGGCCTCATCATCTACCCCACCGACACCGTCTACGCCATCGGCTGCGACTCGCTCAACAACAAGGCTATAGAGCGACTGTGCGCCCTCAAGGGCATCAATCCGGCCAAGCAACACCTCTCGGTGGTCTGCTCCGACATATCACAGGCAGCCGAATACGCGCGCATCGACAACCGCGCCTTCGCCATACTCAAGAGCTGCCTGCCCGGGCCACACACCTTCATCCTGCCCGTATCCCCCCGGCTGCCCAAGGCATTCAAGGGGCGGCGCACCGTAGGCATACGCGTGCCCGACAATGACATCACACGGGCGCTCGCCCGTGAGCTGGGACGCCCGGTGCTCTCGGCCTCGATGACACCCGGCCCGGATGACAACTGGGACTACACCGATCCCGATGCCCTGATGATATCATCAGCCGGCAATGCCGACATTATCATCGACGGGGGCGAGGGAGGCACAGAGCTCTCCACCGTGACCGATCTCACCGACTCATCATCGCCCGCGATCATCAGGCAGGGAAAGGGGGAGCCATGCTGGTGATGACCAAGAGCGCTGAGGAATACCACCGCACCTTCCCGTCAGCGCATTGCATTTACGGCAGCGCCGCCTACGGCGAGGTCACTCCCTCACCCGACACCGTGCGCCACTTCATCGGCTATGATGAGAAGATGCGTCCGAGGCTGGGGCTTGCAGCCGCCTTCGACGGCAATTGCTGGATGGCGCCCTGGTCGGCGCCGTTCGCCGAGGTGGCATACGACTCCCCCCAGTCGATAGAACGCATCTACGAATTCATCACCGAACTCGACAACATGCTCGGCGCAACGCTGCGGCTCACGCTCGCCCCATCATTCTACGACCCCGTAATGCTCACGCGTCTCACCGGCGTGATCGCCAATTACAGCCGCCGCGTGATATACGAATACGACTATTACTACCGGCTGGAGGAATTCCCCGGCTACGATAACCAGCTGCTGCGCAACGCCCGCAAAAACCTGTCACAGGCGCGCCGTCATCCCTGGACATTCACCCACACCGACGACGTCGCCCGCGCCTACGCCATCATCCAGGCCAACCGCAAGAGCCACAGCTACAACCTCGCGCTCACCCTCGACCGCCTCACCGACACCGTCAGCCGTGTGCCGGCCGACTTCTTTCTGCTCTCGCTCGACACCACCGACGTGGCCGCCGCCGTAGTCTACAGGGTCGCCCCGGGCATAGCACAGGTGATATACTGGGGTGACGCGCCCGGATACACCGAGATGCGCCCCATGAATATGCTGGCCCTCAAAGTATTCTCCCACTATCACGCCTCAGGCTACCGCATCGTGGACGTAGGGCCGTCATCGACAGGCGGCGTGCCCAACACAGGCCTGTGCAACTTCAAGGAATCCATCGGGTGCAGCATGGCCCTCAAACCCACATTTGAAATCGGATAATTGCTAAAATAAATTGAATCCACTAACTTTGCACAGAAATGGGACGACTGCTATCAATTGATTTCGGACGCAAACGTTGCGGCATAGCCGTGACCGACTCCTCGCGCATCATCGCCAACGGCCTCACCACCGTAGACACTGCCTCGCTCATCACATTCCTCACCGACTACACCTCGCGTGAGAGCGTAGACGAGATCATAGTGGGGCTGCCCACGGATATGCGCGGAGCCCCATCCGAGTCACAGCGCTGGCTCAGGCCCGCCATGGCGCGTCTGGCCAAGGCACTCCCGCATATCCCCATCAGATATTACGACGAGAGATTCACATCAGTGCTCGCCCACCGGGCCATGATCGACGGCGGCATGAAGAAGAGCGACAGGCGCGACAAAGCCGTCGTAGACAAGATCTCCGCCGCCATCATCCTCAACGACTACCTGCAATCGACAGCAGCCAAAGGCTGACACCCTATCATCTCTACCACAGAAACAAACACAGAAACAGATACATAACAAAAAAAAATGAAACTACCGATCTACCTTTACGGTCACCCGGTGCTCAGGGCGCAGTGCTCCGAGATCACCAACGAATATCCAGATCTGCAGAAACTTATCGACGATATGTTTGAGACAATGTACCACTCTGAGGGCGTGGGCCTCGCCGCCCCGCAGATAGGCCGGAACATACGCCTGGTGGTGATCGACGGTTCGCCCCTGGCCGAAGACCTCCCCGAATGCGCCGGCACCAAGATGGCTCTGATCAACCCGGTGGTCGAGGTGCTCGACGGCGATGAGGTAAGCCGGTCGGAAGGCTGTCTGAGCCTGCCCGGACTCTCTGAGACGGTAAAACGTGTCGAGCACGTGCGCCTCAAATGGCTCGACCGCGACTTCCAGCCCCACGAGCAGGAATTCAGCGGATTCATCGCCCGCATCATACAGCACGAATGCGACCATCTTGAAGGCATGGTATACACCGACCGCATCTCACCGGCCCGCCGTCTGCTCGACAAAGCCAAGCTCAACAACATAGTCTCAGGCAAGGTGAGGGTGGACTATCCGGTAAAGACCGCTCCGCGCCGACGCAAGTGACCGCCTCAACACACGAAACAGACAAAACCATAAAATACATCAAATTACACTCCGCAAATGGCCGACGACAAAAAAATCATTTTCTCGATGGTAGGCGTATCCAAGACCTATCCACCACAGAAACAAGTACTCAAGGACATATACCTGTCATTCTTCTACGGAGCCAAAATCGGCATCATCGGTCTCAACGGCTCGGGTAAATCCACGCTGCTCAAGATCATCGCCGGGCTCGACAAGAGCTATCAGGGCGAAGTTGTGTTCTCCCCGGGCTACACCGTAGGCTACCTCGAGCAGGAGCCCGTGCTCGACCCCGACAAGACAGTGATCGAGGTGGTGCGCGAAGGCGTGCAGCCCATCATGGACCTCATCGCCGAATACGACCAGGTCAACGCTGCCTTCGGCGACCCCGACGTGCTCGAAGACCCCGACAAGATGGACGCCCTCATAGCCCGCCAGGCCGAGCTGCAGGACAAGCTCGATGCGGCGGACGCCTGGAATATAGACTCCAAGCTGGAGCGTGCGATGGACGCACTGCAATGCCCGCCCGACGACCAGAAAGTCTCAACCCTCTCAGGCGGCGAGCGCCGCCGCGTGGCCCTGACACGCCTGCTGCTGCAGCAGCCCGACATACTGCTCCTCGACGAGCCCACCAACCACCTCGACGCCGAGTCGATCGACTGGCTCGAGCAGCACCTCCACCAGTATCCCGGCACGGTGATCGCCATAACCCACGACCGATACTTCCTCGACCACGTCGCCGGCTGGATTCTCGAGCTCGACCGTGGCGAAGGCATACCCTGGAAAGGCAACTACTCGTCATGGCTCGACCAGAAGACCAAACGCATGGCCCTTGAGGAAAAGCAGGCCAGCAAGCGCCGCAAGACACTCGAGCGCGAGCTCGAATGGGTGAGGATGGCCCCCAAGGCACGCCAGGCCAAAGGCAAGGCACGCCTCTCGAGCTACGACCGCCTGCTCAACGAAGACCAGAAACAGAAAGAAGACAAGCTCGAGATATTCATCCCCAACGGTCCGCGTCTGGGCAACAAGGTCATCGAGGCCAACCACCTTGCCAAAGCATTCGGCAAGAAACAGCTGTTCAGCGACCTCAGCTTCATGCTGCCCCCCAACGGCATTGTGGGAGTGATCGGCCCCAACGGTGCCGGCAAGACCACACTGTTCCGCCTGATCATGGGACAGGAGACACCCGATACAGGCAGCTTTGAGGTGGGCGAGACTGTAAAGATAGCCTATGTAGACCAGCGCCACCACGACCTGCTGCCCGACAAGACCGTCTACGAGGTGATCTCGCAAGGCGTCGAGAGCTTCAGGATGGGAGGACGCGATGTCAACGCCCGCGCATATCTCTCGAAATTCAACTTCACCGGTGCCGACCAGGAGAAGAAGATCGCCGTGCTCTCGGGTGGCGAGCGCAACCGTCTGCACCTGGCTATGGCCCTCAAGGAAGAAGGCAACGTGATACTGCTCGACGAGCCCACCAACGATATTGATGTCAACACACTCCGCGCACTCGAGGAAGGTCTCGAAGACTTCGCCGGATGCGCCGTGGTCGTAAGCCACGACCGCTGGTTTCTCGACCGCATCTGCACCCACATCCTCTCGTTTGAGGGCGACGGCAAGGTAGTATTCTACGAAGGCTCATACAGCGACTACGAAGAATACAAGAAACAGCTCAACGGAGGCAAGGAGCCCCCGCGCCGCCGATACCGCAAGCTCATGGAGTAAATTTGAGCAATTATACTAATAAGACCAATAAGGCTAATAGAGCTGATTATCAGCTCTATTAGCCTTATTTATTAGATGATGGCCCGGATTAGTCACCGGGATTGAGCGAGGCTATATAGGCCGCGAAAGCCTGCCGGTAGCTATCAGACACCGGCACCAGATGATCATCCACGATGATATGATTGCGCTCGATGATACTGATACACCCGGTGTTCACGATATACGAGCGATGCACACGCATAAACATCCTCGACGGCAAAGCCTGCTCCACAGCCTTCATCGACATCAGAGTCAGCACCGGCTTTGACTGCCCGCTTACATAAATCTTCACGTAGTCCTTCAGGCCCTCCACCATGCGGATATCCGATACGCGTATCTGTATCAGCTTGTACTCACTCTTCACGAGTATAAACTCACGCTCACGCATCTCATCCTCGGCTATCCACTGACGCTGCAGCGAAGCGGCCGCCCTGTTGGCAGACTCAAGAAACTCCTCATAGCTGATGGGCTTAAGCAGATAATCCACCGCATTGACGCGATAGCCCTGCACCGCATACCGGTCGTAGGCCGTAGTGAATATAACCCGGCACGAGGGAGGTATCAGCTTGGCGAACTCGATGCCGTTGATCTGCGGCATCTCGATATCAAGAAACACCACATCCACCTCTCCGGCCAGAATCTGACGCATCGCATCCGAGGCACAATTATAGCTGCCCACAAGCCTGAGCGTGGGCGTGCGCTCCACGTATGAGGTCAGCAGCCTGACAGCCAGGGGCTCGTCATCTATCACACAGCATCTCAGTAAATCCATCCTGTATCAGTAATAAAATTTTTCTACGGCTTGTCACCGGCGCCGGAATCCCGACGCGTATCTATCGTAATGAGCGACGTGAACGTATCGCCCGACACCGCGATCTCAAGCGACGCCGCATCGCCATATATCAGCGTGAGGCGGCGGCGCAGATTCGAGAGACCGATCCCCGACGAACGGGACTCGCCTTTCTCCCTTGCGACGAATCTGTTGCGCGTGCGGCAGCTTACCACACCCGCGCTGTCGCATCCGATGCTTATCTCTATCCGGTCGCCCCGGTGCCCCGTATTGCCATACTTCAGGGCATTCTCCACTGTCGTGATGAACAGCAGCGGCGCCACCTCCGGGTCATTACCGTCAGTCTGTATCCTTGTATCCACCACATCAGGCCCCAGTCTCTCCTCCATCAGAGCGATATAGCTGAGTATGAAATCTATCTCCTGCGACAACCTCACCCTCGACGGATTCTCGTAGAGCATATATCTCAGCAGCTTGGACAAGCGGTGTACGGCATCCTGGGCCGAAGATGGCGAGATATCGATGAGCGAGTAGATGGTATTGAGGGTATTGAACAGGAAATGCGGATTCAGCTGATGCCGCAGGTTGTTGAGCTCGTCGGCCCGCTGCATAGCCAGCAGCTGATCATGCTTCTTCTCTATCTCCGTCAGCCGCGACGTGAATCGCAGCGCCACGCTGAAAGCTATGGTGAGCACCATCATCACCGTATCGCGCAGATAAAACGAGGCATCGCGTATCAGCCTGAGCTTCAGCGGCATCTCACTGTGGCGTCTGCCCCTGCTGAGATCCAGCGCCTCAGCCATCAGATGCCCGGCAGTCAGAGCCACACCTATCAGCACCACATTGATAAGCACAAACATCGCCACGCCATTCTTACGGCGGGCAAACAAGGTGTGCCTGATGATGTAGAGATAATTGGCATAGAATACCATTACCAGCAGCGCCGCCTTGAAATAGCCTAACAGCGCCCAGTTGGGATTACGACGGGGCTTGGCGTAGTTGAACATCATGTCAGGCAGAAAGAACACGATGCATATCACCAGCAGATGGATAAACACCACACCACGCTGATGAGAGGTGATCTTGTCGAGGTATCGTTTCATATCATTGGCTTTTCCAAGACGCGAATCTATGCATCATACACAGCCCGCACAAGCGACAATAGACAAACACCCGCATTTTACCGACAAACTCCCCCGCTCTCTCACTTGGAGAGGCGGCGGTCGAGATAGGCGACCACGATCTCGGCGATATCATCCATCTCCATCACCGAGGTATTGAATGTAAGGTCGTATGACGCGGCGTCGCCCCACTTCTTGTCGGTGTAGAAGTTGTAGTAATTGGCACGCAGACGGTTGATCTTCGAGGCAAGCTTCTTAGCCGCAGCCAGATCCTTGGTATCTGAGCGCGATACTATACGCCTGGCGCAGTCATCTATATGGCCGTGGAGAAACACATTCACCACATCAGGCACATCGCGCAGCACATAGTCAGAGCTCCTGCCCACTATCACGCACGGACCCTCCGCGGCTATCTTATGTATGAAATCGCTCTGGGCCTTGTAGATATTGTCATCGCTGATGGCCGTGCCGCCGGTATACCAGGTGATGGGCGACGCCCCGAAATTAAACGGAAATATGCCGTTGATAAACTGCGGCACTCGCTCGTCGGCCGCCTCAAACAACTCGGGATTCAGCCCCGCGTCAGCAGCCGCCTTGTACAGCAGCTCCTTGTCATAAAAAGGGATATCCAACTTCTTTGCCAGCAGCTTGCCCAGCTCGCGTCCGCCGCTGCCAAACTGCCTGCCTATGGTGATTACGTAATTCTTCTTATTCATGATATTATACATTAAAAAGCATTTTCCTCGCCCTTGAAGCCGTTGATGACAGTGCGCGCCACAATCTTCAGGTCAAGAAGAAACGACCAGTGCTCGATATACCACACATCATGCTCGACACGCCGCTCCATCTTCCACAGCTCATCGGTGATACCGCGGTAGCCATTGACCTGCGCCCAGCCGGTGATGCCCGGGCGCACTATATGACGCACCATATACGGGCCTATCAGCTTGGCATATTCCTCGGTGTGCTTCACCATGTGCGGTCTGGGTCCCACCACCGACATAGAGCCCATCAGCACGTTGATAAACTGCGGCAGCTCGTCGATGCTCGTATGTCTCAGAAAACGCCCCACCCGTGTCACACGCGGATCGCCCTGGGTGGCCTGCACCTTATCCGAATCGAGATTGACACGCATCGTGCGGAATTTAAGGCACCTGAACGTGCGCCCCTTGTAGCCCGTGCGCTCCTGCACGAAAAACACCGGGCCCGGCGATGAAAACTTGATGGCTATGATCACCGGAATGAATATCAGCGGAGACACCAACAGAAACAGTGACGAAAACACGATATCGAAAGTGCGCTTCACCACCCTGTTGACCACAGACGACAGGGGATTGCGCCTCACCGACAGCACAGGTATCACTCCCACGCTGTGCAACTCGAAATTCCTGGCTACCTTGCGCGAAATCTGAGGCACATAATACAGTTGCAGCATATTGTCATCCGCGATCTTGATCACACGCGACAGCTGCTTCTCATCAGTGCCGGCTATGGTGAAGAATATCTGGTCGATATCGCCGTCGGCCGCGATACGCGCCAGATCGTCGATATCACCGGCCACCGTACCCGGAAAATCGGGATAAGGCTTGTCTGAGAAGAACCCCACCACCTTATAGCCGAATCCGGCGTTGGAGCCGAGCTCCTCGAGCAAACGCTCGGCCAGCGGCCCGGTGCCCACTATCGCCACCTTCACGAAATTGTAGCCCCGGCTGCGCAGGTGCTTGAGTATCGAGCGCGACAGCAGCCACCAGAAAGGCACACCCACGAACATCATGCCGTAGAAGACCAGAAACTCCCTAACCGGCAGATCTATACCTAAGAATGTAAGCAGCGAGCAGAAACACAGGGCATGCATCCCCACCACCACAAAGGCATCGCGGGCCACCTGATCCATGGTGCGTGCCCTGTGATAATTGGCCGCGTTGAAGAATCTGAATAGCATCGGCAGACACGACACGGTCACCATCACCCATACCGTGCGGATACGGGGAGAATGTGCCACTTCAGGATAAAAGACCAGTGAGAGCGCGAATATCAGATTCACCACCACCAGGTCGATAAACGTGAATAAGCCGGGCAGATACTTTCCTATTTTCTTTCCTCTGAACAAAGGCATCCTCAGACTATTAATGTTGAATCATAGAGCCACGGACTGCCTCTGTGGCAATCCGCGGCTCATATAGGGTGCTCGGGCTCTTGTCAGCCCTTGAGCTTGCTGTCGATAATATCGATTTTTTCCTTGATGGAGGCCATATCCTCCTTAAGCCTGTCGATCTTGCGGCGGAATTCATTCATCATGCTCTCGCCCGACTTGGATTTCGATGTGAGGAATCCGAGATTGTTTTCATATGTGCGCAGCTCATTGCGGCGTGTCTCCGCCGCACGCACAAGACGGTCGCGCTCGCGATACAGCTTCTGCTGGTCGCTGCCCATCTGGGCGAGATTGCTCTCGAATCTGTCGATGCGCGCACGGTTCTCGTTCTTGTTGATGCGGCGTCTCACCACACCCACGGCCTCTCTGTATGCGTCATTGACCTTGTCCTTATCCTTGTAAGGCACATGGCCCACGGCCTGCCACTCGTCTTGCAGGGCACGGAGCATTTCGGCAGCCTCGTTATCAGGCATATCCTCGCCTATGGCCTGAATTTTGGTAATGATCTCATTCTTGGCCTTGAGATTGGCGTGCTCCTCTGAGCGCTGGCTTGACGTAGCGTTTTTCTTATTGTCGAAGAAGGCATCGCACGCGGCCATGAATCTCTTCCAGATGGCATCGCTGTGACGCTTGGGCACAGCTCCGATACTCTTCCACTCCTTCTGCATGGCCACCAGCTCATCAGAGGTCTTGCGCCAGTCGGTGCTGTCCTTCAGAGCCTCGGCGCGCTCCACCAGGGCCGTCTTGCGGGCCAGATTGGCGGCATACTGCTCCTTCACCTCCTTGAAGTAGGCTGCCTTCTGCGCGAAAAACTCATCGCAGCGTGCGCGGAATCTCGCAAACAGCGCGTTGTTGACCTTACGCGAGGCGAATCCGAAGGTCTTCCACTCGTTCTGCAGGGCGATGATCTCATTGGTGAGGCGATCCCACTCGGCAAACGAATTCACATTAGTGAGATCGATAGCCTCGATACGCTCGCAGAGCTCGGTCTTGGCCTGCTCGTTTTTCTGCTCGCGCGACTTGCGCTCCTCAAAGAAAGCCTGATATTTCTTGTTGACCACAGCCGAGGCATCCTTGAACTTGGCCCATATATCGTCGCGCAGCTCCTTGGCCACCGGACCGATCTGGCGCCACTTGTCGTGTAGATCCTGCAGGCGGCGGAAGGCAAGCATCACGTCTGCCTCATCGCCCAGCTTCTAGGCATCGCTGATCAGCATATTCTTGCTGTCGAGGTTCTTCTTGAAGTCATAGTCGCGCAGCTCCTTGTTGATCTTGAGATTGTCGCTGTATCTCTCGCGTGCGTCCTGGAATCTCTTCCACACCGATGTCTCCTCGGTCGGGGGCACCTCGCCGATTGCATTGAAGGCATCCTGCAGCTCGCGGTACAGCGGGAATGTACGGTTGACATTGTCTGTATCTTCAGCCAGCGCCGTGATCTTCCCGATGATCTAGTTATCCTTTGCCATATTATCCTGATGCTCGGCCTCGCGGGCGGCGTTACAGGCATTTTTCTTCTGGCGGATCTCAGCCACGAGATCATTGAACACAGCCTCGTCAGGATCATCGACCAGCACGAAATCCTCCGGTGCATTGCCGTCGGCCATCCACCGGTCACGCGCAGCCTCGACCTCGGCCTTGCACAGATTATTGAACTGCTGGCGCATATGCGTGAGAGCATCCCGCTGTATCTCCGAGGCATCGGCCTCAAGCATAGCCTTGGCCGCCTCGATGAGCGACTGCTTGGTGGGTGCTACCCGTGGTTTTTCTACACCCTCTTCTTCGATAGCGGCCGTCACCTCTTCCTCCACTTCGGCCTCAGGGTCGGTGGATTCAGCCGGTGTGGCAGCATCTGTGATAATGGTATCGGTATCAGTCTGAGGTAGGTCACCGGTCATGTTTGTCCGGCCGAGTGTCTGCTCATCGGCACCCTGCAGGGGCGTTGCGGCAGAAGATTCACGCATTTCCATACAATAAATTAATAAGATTAGAGAGACATCCCCGCGAGGGGCGTCATGATACGTTTCGTTGCTTTAAGCGGTCAAATTTAAGCATAATTTTTTAATTGACAACAATGTTTCAGCATTTTTGTAAAAAAATCATCGCCACGTCACCGCCCCGGCCACGCGGTGGCATAGCCCGGGGGACCCGCGAGCAGACACCATCAAAAAAACTTGGTATTTTTTACACATACATATGCACGGTACGATATTAATTGTTAAATTTGCGCAGTAAAAGCCCTGAAAGGAATCTACTCACACAATTACTATATATCATGAAAGAAATCAAACTTAACATCAGCGACATCTTTGCCACAGTGCCCGAGGCCACTGTCAGCGGTATGCGCGGCGAGGCTGCCGAAGCCCTCTCTCACGTGATCAACGGCGATGCAGCCGGCAACGACTTCCTCGGCTGGGTCGACCTCCCTACCCGCACCACCGCCGACCTCGTGGATGACATCAACGCCACAGCAGCCGCCATGCGCTCGTGCTGCGATGTAGTGGTGTCCATCGGCATCGGTGGCAGCTACCTCGGCGCCAAGGCCGTGATCGAGGCCCTCAGCGACTCATTCGCCGCCTACGGTCATCGCCGTCAGGGTCCGGCCATGCTCTTCGCCGGCCAGAATATCGGCGAGGACTACCTCCACGAGCTCCAGGACTATCTCGCCGACAAGAAATTCGGCATCATCGTAATCTCCAAGTCAGGCACCACCACCGAGCCCGCCATCGCCTTCCGTCTGCTCAAAGAGCAGCTTGAGAAGCAGGTAGGCAAGGCCGAGGCCGCCAAGCGCATCGTGGCCATCACCGACGCCAAGAAGGGCGCACTGCGCCGTCTGGCCGATGAGGAAGGCTACAAGACATTCATCATCGAAGACTCGGTAGGCGGTCGCTTCTCAGTGCTCACCCCCGTAGGCCTGCTGCCCATCGCCGTGGCCGGATTCGACATCAACAGCCTGCTCGAAGGCGCCCGTCTGATGCAAGGCAAGCTCTCAGCCGCCACCGACGACAACATCGCCATGACCTATGCGGCCGCCCGCAACGCCCTCTACCGCGACGGCAAGAAGACCGAGATCCTCGTCAACTTCAATCCCAAGCTCCATTACCTGGCAGAGTGGTGGAAACAGCTCTACGGCGAGAGCGAAGGCAAGGACCACAAAGGCATATTCCCCGCAGCCGTCGACTTCACCACCGACCTCCACTCCATGGGCCAGTGGATACAGGACGGCGAGCGCACGATCTTCGAGACCGTGATCAGCGTGGCCGAATCCGAATTCGAGACCACCATCCCCACCGACGCCGACAACCTCGACGGCCTCAACTATATCGCCGGCAAGCGCATCGACAGCGTCAACAAGATGGCCGAGCTCGGCACACGCATCGCCCATGTCGACGGCGGCGTGCCCAACATGCTCATCACCCTTCCCGCCATCAAGGAGGCATATCTTGGCCAGCTCATCTACTTCTTCGAGATGGCATGCGGCATCAGCGGCTACATGCTCGGCGTGAATCCCTTCAACCAGCCCGGTGTCGAGGCCTACAAGCGCAACATGTTTGCCCTGCTCGCCAAGCCCGGCTATGAGAAAGAGACCGAGGAAATCAACAAACGTATCAAATAAGATATCACTACCCGATGCAGCCGATAGGCGTATTCGACTCCGGCTACGGAGGACTCACCATACTGCGGGAGATACAGAAGTATCTGCCGCAGTATGATTACCTGTATCTTGGCGACAACGCCCGTGCGCCCTACGGCACACGCTCGTTTGACTGCGTGTATCAGTTCACACTGCAGGGCGTGCGCCATCTTTTCGACAAAGGCTGTCCGCTGGTGATCCTCGCCTGCAACACGGCCTCGGCCAAGGCCCTGCGCACGATACAGCAGCGCGACCTGCCGCTTATCGACCCCACCCGCCGGGTGCTGGGTGTGATACGCCCCACCGCCGAAAAGGTGGGCGAGCTGTCAGCCAACGGCAGGATAGGCATCTTCGCCACCCCCGGCACCATCGCCTCCGGCAGCTACGACATAGAGATAGCCAAGCTCAATCCCGGATTCAACACCTACGGCCAGGCCTGCCCCATGTGGGTGCCCATCGTGGAAAACCGCGAGCAAGACACCCCCGGAGCCGAGTACTTCGTAAAGCGCGACGCCGACCGGCTCATGGCCCAATGCCCCGACATCGACACCGTGATACTCGGATGCACCCACTTCCCGATACTCTATGACGTGATCCGGCGGGCCATCCCCTCTCATGTCAAGGTAGTGAGCCAGGGAGAGATAGTAGCCGCCAGCCTCGCCGACTACCTGCGGCGCCACCCCGAGATGGAGAGGCGTCTGAGCCGCGGCGGCCACACATCATATCTCACCACCGAGCATCCCGACAAATTCGACTCGCTCGCATCAGTATTCCTGCACCGAGACGTCAGGGCCTCGCACGTAGACCTGTGAGAAATCCGCACACGCTTACTTACCATTGCAGACCGGTCAGGAATCAACAAAACCCGCGAAAAAAAACGGTGACAACGATGTAAACCATCATATACGGCCCAATAATTTGCAGTACACGCCTGTGAAAGTAGGCATTTGTTTTTTACATTAGGCAAAAAATACTTAACTTTGCAGCAAATTTCCTAATCCGCAAAGTATACTGATGTCAGAAAACAAGATAGCAGCCATAATGAGAGCCGGGGCCTACTCGCCCAACCGCATCGGCAATGACACGGCTATATTCAATCTGGTGGCTGAGCAGCTGCGCAAGCGCGGTTTCTCCGTCAATGTATACTCGGAAGACGAATTCGTCAACACCGACATCACCGAGCGGATAATCGTGAACATGTGCCGTGAGATGCGCTCGATCGAGAAGCTGCAGCGGCTGGAGGACGGCGGCGCGCTGGTAGTGAATTCGGGCTACGGCATCGAGAACACCCTGCGCGAGCGCATGACACGCATCCTGCTGGGCAGCGGCATCCCCTACCCCCGCAGCATATTTGTCAACACCGACGAGAGCGTGGTGAGCGAGCTCAAGGCCCGCGGCATGTCGCGATGCTGGATCAAGCGCGGTGATTTCCATGCCATACATCAGGAAGACGTGACCTTCGTGCGCGATGCCGCCGAGGCCCAGGAGGTGCTGCAGGAATATTTCCTGCGCGGCATCAAGCGGGCCGTCATCACCGAGCATCTCCACGGCGAGCTGCTGAAATTCTACGGCGTGCAGGGCACCAACTTCTTCTACACCGCATTTCCGTTTCACAACGAGGACACCCACGAGCCGCCCCGCGTCGACCTCAGCGCCCTGCAGCACACATGTGACAAGGCCGCCGAGGCCATAGGCATAATAGCCTACGGAGGCGACTGCATCGTGGACGCCGACGGTAAATTCACAATCATCGATTTCAACGACTGGCCGAGCTATTCACCGTGCCGCACACAGGCAGCCCCGCAGATAGCCCGCCGCATACTCCACCTCATCAAGACAAAATGACAAAAAAACGTCGCCTCACGGCTGAAGAAATAAAAAGATTTCCGATCGTGCCCCGGCTCCTGGCCACATCATTCGGATTCGGGTTCCTTCCCAAGGCTCCGGGCACATGGGGCGCACTCCTTGCCGTGATATTATGGCTGCCACTGTATCTGTGGGCCACCCAGCCCGTGATCTTCATAGTCACCCTCAGCGCCACAATTATATATTGTGTAGCCGGCACCTGGGCCAGCACAGAGTCGGAGAAATACTGGGGCAAGGATCCGGTAGTGGCCTGCGCCGACGAGACAGTAGGCCAATGGGCGTCGATGCTGCCCCTGTCGGGCATCGGCGTGACACCGTGGTGGATGATATTGCTGTCGTTTGTGCTGTTCAGGCTCTTCGACATATTCAAGCCCCTGGGCATACGCTGGTTTGAGCGTCTGCGCGGAGGCTACGGCATGATGGCCGACGACCTGATGGCGGCACTCTACACGGTGATCATTCTCCTGGTCATACAATACTTCATGTAGCCCCTCTCAGAGCCGATGGTCAAGAGCAAAATAAAGCAGTTAGGTCGCAAGGTAGGTGACAAGCTGGTACACAGCGACAATATCGTGTACACGTTCCTGCGGTCGGTATTTTCGAGCCAGGCAGCCTCATGGGTCGACCTCGGCACCGGCACGCTGCTCACATACTGGAAGGTGTCGCCGTGGCTGGCAACCCCCACCGGCGCAATCCTCGGCGGCATCGTCAAC
>VIDP01130076.1_pt1 | contig 21742 bp, 19 predicted proteins | sample 5025131 | NCBI WGS metagenome assembly VIDP01 (sample SAMN11853144, study PRJNA449069) | gut metagenome | isolation source: stool from male vole | host: Microtus ochrogaster | place: USA:Florida | collected 2017
CCAGAACCATCAAGAAGCCTTTTCAACATCATGATTCAAGCCCAAAAACACTACCAGGGCTTCAAACAAATCATAAGCAAAGAAATCAAACAAGAGATTGCCTTTATCCACCATATCATAGGCATCAACAGTACCTTCACCTTAGACTTAGACAAAATGTATGCCCAGTCAGCAGGCCGGATCTTCCTCGACTCCCTCAGCTGATCTCACTAAATCATCCTTTTATCAATTCAGTGAATATGATGTAATGAAATATATGAACAATATTTAACTATGAGAATAAATTAATTGCCTCTACCTCCTCTTTAAATATTTTAAACAAGCTAATCAACACTTTATCAATCAAAATAAGCAAAGAAAAACGTATCAGATAGTTCTCATAAATCGAATCATTATCAAGTAAAGTATTCAATGAAGGACGATTATGTTGATAGGATAAAATGTTATGAGCACAACGATTTCTATGATTATACAGAGCATTATACATGTAGCTCAAACCTTTCTTTACCTCACAGGTCAAAGGCTTACCAGTATCATTTTTATGAGAACAGTTCTGACAATTATTAAAAAGAGAGTCTAAGGACATGCAATATGAACCGATACTGTTAAATACAAGATTATACTCATCATACCCACGACCTATAAAACTTTTTATGCCCGATTCTTCGTAGAAACTATTGATTAAAATACTTGTTTCTTGAAAGATCTGATTAAGATTTAAAGATGCATGAAGATCAAAGTCTCTTTTTAAATTCATTATAGCATCTAACAAATATTTAATTATTGCTTTCTTATGTTTTAATGTTGAGCATTCACCTAAATCCCACTTAACATATATGTTGCGACGAATATTAAAGTCCACAGAAGAAATTTCCCAGCAAACACATTTGAACTTTTGTTCCTGCGCGCCTGTCATCTTAAGAAAAACAGACTGGAGTATATACTCCCACAATGGATATATGGAAATACTTCCTTCAACTGCACGAGTAATACTACCAACATCATTAAGTATCTGTTCAATAGGAGACAATATAAAAGTAGAATGTACGCTCATATTAGTTGAAATAATCTTTATATATATTTAACGACACATCAATACGTTCACGGATGTATTTCAAACAAGATGGACTTTTTGCATGATTAGAACATCTCTTGACTTTTTTTATTGCATCCAAGAGGAAATCATCCAACATAGCCAACTTATCAGGGTCTTCTATAAGAGATTTCTTGTCTATAAGGGAATAATATATTAATCCAAAGAAGTGAATATCCATATCAATTATTGATGGATAGATTTTCATAAAACCTAACTTTCTTATATATCCTGTAAGCTTCTCGATGCTGTTTTCATAATTACCATCTGGATAAAGGGTGCTAAATTTTACAAAAAGATTTGAATCCTCATCATACGCAACAGCATTAATATAGTTAGAATAGTACTCTTCCATTCTACTAGCATACCTATAACCAATACTGTTAGATGATCCATTTTTTTTGTACTGAGATAATAGAGACAGATATCTCACAAAATCCATTTTTGATTTTACAGACCTGTCCACTACACTACTGGATATATGAGATGTAAAGATAGGATCAAACCAATCAGTGAAGTCCGGATTAAGGTAATATAAAGCAGCTCTACTTTCAAGTACATACAAAGTTTTCCCCTGCATATTAATATTACGAAAAAGTTTTGAATAAAACTTCTGTATCTCCTTTTCATCACTGATATCCGGGATTATATAAGAAAATCCTAGATATGTATTATTAAAAAAATCTACAGGAAGTGGTTGTAAAACTTCATATTGTTCCAAATTACATTTAGATTGGATTTCATCCTTTTTCTTACCTTTGTCTAAAAGACGGTTAAAATCCCATTCTATCATATTCTCAAATTCATCATTTTCGTCGTCGTTTTCATCAACAAGTGCATTAGAAATTATTACACCAGCTTCCTTTTTAGGGAAACGCTCAAGGTATGCTAATAAAATTGTTGTAAGACGTTGCTGACCATCTATTATTAAGTTTTGATAACTATTACCTTTCTTAAATGCTCCAATAGTAACTGGAGGGATAAACTGCCCTTCCTTAAAAGACTTTAGAAGCATTTCAAAATCGTCTGGCTCCCAGACAAACGAACGTTGATATGGGGGTAGAACTATATCTTTCTTCAGTATTAACTGAATCCAATAAGACAATGAGTATTCTCCGTAATACGTGCGATTTTTGCCCATAAGATGTGTATAAATAAAACTAAATATGCAGAACCCAAATGCTCTATTTGGTCAATAAGATACTTCTGATGGTTTTATGTAAACTTTCCATAAAATCACGTATAAAATCAATACCTTTTTCATTCATATATGGATAAATATACGGATTCATTAAGGTCGCCCTTAACATTATCAAGCCTTGCTTAGCATAATCTTTTTCCGTAACAGATATTCCAGAGTTTCTGAAAAAATCAGCAAACATAGAAAATTTATAAGTTTTATTATCGCATGAAGTTTTCGACAAGAAAAACGGTTGTGAATATGAATAAGTTTCGTCCCCAAGTTCAGCTTGTATTGAATAATTATCGTAAACTTTAGAAACAAAGTCATTAACAGTTTTTAGTTTAACATTCTCAGTTAATGGCTTAACCGTAAAAACTAAAAGGTTTAGATCAGGAGCTACTGGAGAAAGTGGTACAATCTCATATTCGATTGGCTCATTGGCATCCTTTAAGAATTCTTTCCAATGTTTCATCCAAGTATATAAAACTCTTGTAGCGATCAAGGTATTCTTCACAATTTTTCCATGTCCACTTCTATCAAGGGGTATACATTTATTCGCCAACCATAAAGAAGCGGCAGAGGCTCCAGGTTTTGATCCTTCTAAGATGAAAGACGCAAATGCATCAGTACTTACGGTTAAATCTGTCGGTAAGTTATTCGGATCTAAATCATCAAAATTAAAATTATTATAATGTCTAGGAGGATTATGCAACAATGCATTATGTTGAACAGATGTAATATAGGGAGCCTTTTGAGTTATGAAATGCCTAACTCGATCATTCTTAAACGATATTAAACCACATGGATAGGGAATATAACCCATTTTATGAGGATCAATTGTAACAGAATCAGCTCTATTCATAGCTAATAAAGATGATATAAGAGATCTGTTATAAATATGAAAAGTTTTTTTCTTACAAACACCTTTGAACTTCATTTCAAATGAAGTCTTAGTATAAGAAGAAAAGTCAACAATTCTATCTTCTAAAGTAATATGAAAAGGCGATGTGGGTTTAACCCGTACATCCGAAACATCAAAATCATTCCAAGGAAATGCGACTATTAGCGACCCAAGATCATAAAGGAACCGAGTTGCATTTTTATAATCAGTAAGTTTGATAGCTCTCTTTGCTAGAAAAGTGAACTTAAGCAAATCAAAGAAAGCATTTATTTCAAGTTCTTTATTAATAGCTTTTTCTGTATTATTAAGATACTCGCCCTTCCTACATTTTCTTTTAAAATCTTCAAATTCAGACTTTATGACATCTTCGTTAGAATCACAAAGTTTTTCATCCTCAGAGATAACTTTTTCTAGCTCGGTTAGATTTAAACCCGTACCATGATTCGCAAAGAAATCTAATATAAATCTACCAATAAGATCGAGTGATTCCAGCATGTTGACATTGTCATGTCTATCAGTATATAAAATTCTAAAGATCTTACGAATCAATATTATGCATTCATCATGACTATTTAATTGAATTATACTTTTGATATACCCACCCCATGCAGCATCGATATGAAGCCAGAAGCTAACGTTTTCATGATCTTCAAATTCAGATCGCACATCAGATATTTCAGCTATTGGATCAACCGCACCTTCTTCGGTGGTTCCAACAATACCAATGACTGCGAGTGGCGAAACACGTTTTCGATTTTTGGGCACAACTCTATTTTTCAACTTCTTTCTTAGATCTTTGACATCCATTTGGAAAGAAGAGGTCATTTCTATGTTAACGATATTGTTTTTCCCAATACCTAATAAGTCTGCCGCCTTGCTCCAGCTATAATGAGCACTTCCTGAGACAAATATAGCCAAAGGATAATCCGATAAAAGTTTACCAAGACCTTTGCCAAGGCTATATTCGCTTTTATTGAGTTCTTGAATAGCTTCATCCGCATATTTTTGTCTTTGTAAGCTATCACTTGCAGATTTCTTTTTTATATAAGCACTAATATATCTGGAAAATAAATATATTGATTCATTTGGCTTTATATTAATAAGATCATAACCATCAATATTCTTGATATCACAATTGTTGCGATTGGGCATTTTAATATTAATAGAAATATCATTTTTTACACAGCTATCCTTTATTGAAAGCGGAAGATACTTCACACAACGCGCAACCCACAATGCCTCAATGTTTGCAAGTGTTCCTCCAGAAGAAATATGAGACCACGATAACTCATTAGAGAGTGTCTTTTTATACTCATTCCATTCTTTTTTAGATTTGAAATCATTCATTGAAATAGGCGGAGCAACTTTATAACCAATCATTTCAGCTACATCATTGCATGCCTCAATCTCCATTCTGGTTGTCACCGGTGCAGCTTCAGTTGTTACATTATTGGGATTGTAAAGCATACCAGCTAAATAGCCAAGCATACCAGGCATAGATATATCTGAAAGCATGTGTCCCATATAACGTGGGTTATAAAAAGGGAAATTCCTACGCATCTCAGCTAAAAACTCATTGACATTTTTATACAGCTCATCTTGCTCCGTAGAAAAACAACGAGCTTCAGCAGGAGATATGAGGTGGGCATCCTGAGGAAAATAATTCTTTCTCCAGTGAAAATAATCTCTTACGATAGTATTAAGAATATTCTCGAAAACTATTCCATTTTCCGCTTTTGGTCCAAGGAACCAAGATAGATAATTCTCCATGATACAAATCTTAAACTATATTAATCATATAAAAATAAAGGAGTTGTAAGCACTCGTCAAATTAATATATTAAAATGCCTATGCTTCCATGTGCAAAGATAATACAATTTTAATTACATACCAAATATAATGTATTTTTTTCGTAATAATTATACTAAATAAATAGATATAATAACGTCTTGATTAACGTCTCTGTTCACGCAAGTATAAAAAACTGAATTAATACACACGGCCATCTTTACAGAACGAATTTATTAAACCAACAGAAATTTCCAAGTAAATATTAATAATGATTCCTCATACGATTTGCTATGATGAAACCAGCATAACCAATTAACAGAAGCCCCGAAACAGTCTCAACGCTCGACAGGAATTCCCCAAAATAACAGCTGAAACACTTATTTGATCCAACTGAATTGCTGAGGCTGCGACCTATTGCATCACACCAAGAAACAGAATCTACTCTGTCTCGACGGAAAAAGTATGCGTAACCACAAATTAACAAAGCATACAAACAAATCACTTTCCACAACTGATATCCAAAACCAAACATCCTATTAATCAAAAAGCCCAGCAAATGATATATGCGTTTGATTGTAATGCATATCTCTTTCTTATAATCGCACCGCAACGCAAACCAAAGATGTAGTGCTGTATTAATTCTTGCGATGCGGTAAGCTTTATTTGAATCTTTGAAAAATCCCTTGCTTGCATATATTCCACTTAACTGGGCATAAACCTTGCTGGCCTCTAATCTAATAAGACTTTTACTTCGTAATATATTACCTGGAATCTCATATTCTTTTTTTTCTATTATAGCAGAGCATTGATTTCGCCTATACCATTTACATTCTATATCTGAGTCAACCATTTTAAATTCGCTATTATAGAAAATATCAATATAATCAGAATATTTTTCTTGTATTAACTTGTGAATTGAATCAAATCTAACACACTCATGCTCAAATACTGTATTTGTTAGGCTACATTCCTTCAGACTACAACCGTCAAAACTGGTTGTACCCTTAAATGCTGCCATATAAAAATCTCCATAGTTGACTATAATCTCTCCTAAAGAGCAGTCTGAAAATTGAGTATATCGGAAATCTGCGATCGTAATTAAAGCTTTTCTGAACCTACATTGCACAAATTCACATAAGAAAAAGTCCACTAGACAGATACTGGTTTTATTAGTAACAACTATTTCCGAATCTAAAGCAGCTGTTACAGAATCAAAATTACAACGAACTAACTTACAGTTGGCGAAACACACATTTAAAATCGTAGCTCCTCTAAAATCTACATCTATAATAGGCTTTGCTGCGGGAGACTTCCGGCACATCTGATAAATGCAACAACTTCTATTTTTAAATAGACATGAGAACATCGTCATAATGCAACAGAAGAATCCACAAACAAAATTCTCCAAGCCCTTCTTCGCACCATTATATATTCTCTTAAATATTGATGATATAATACAATCACAAATGCTATAATCTATTTCCACCTTATCAATATCACAACGATTGAAAATAACATTCCTTATGGTAAGGTTTCTAAAATCGAGTCCTGTTAAATCTACCTTAGATATGTCCAAATTACAAAGCGGCATATTCTTCTTCCTACAGTCAGCAATCTGGCATATAAGATCCGACCTTTTAGAAAGAACCCTAAAGTTGTCAACTGTTGTATCTACAAACGATACTTTCAAATCCTCATTCTTCATAACTCCGACTACTTATATATCTTTCTTTCAATAATAAACAATATTGAATACTAATTAAGCAAGTGCAAAGATAATCAAAAAAACATTATAAGTAGTATGTATTTTGATCAAATGGGTAATTTTAATTAATTTTAACATAATTATCAGGGGCGCCTCCACCACAATATATGTGCATGAGAAATCATTAGAAGACTGAGAATTTACTTTTTATCTATAAACCTAAGGCAATTGTAAAGTGAAAAAACTCTTGTCAAGACTCAGAGTAGTTTATCTTCAAATGACGACTGAAAAACATATCATTCACAAAACAAAGGAAAAGAAAAGCTGTTGTATTAGTCTCCAGCATTAACACCCTTTAGGGTGGTGGTAATCTCCATGCCAACTATTAACTTTGCAAAAAATATATAATATGGAATCCTTATACAGCAGAAACAGAATATACATATCCACCGAACAACAGGAAAAAATTAGAACTACAAGAATCCTATTGGGAGGTGCCGGATTGGGAAGTGAAATAGCCGAATGCGCATTAAGGCTTGGTTTTGAAAAGATAACAATAATCGATGGCGACCGGGTAGAATTGAGCAACCTCAATCGACAAAACTATACTCGCAAAGACATAGGCAAATTCAAGGCAGAATCGTTAGCTAACCGATTATTATCAATTAATCCTAAAGCTGACATACTTTATTTCAATGATTTTATTACAGATGACAACCTGAAAAAACTTGTTGGAAATTGCGACATAGCCATTAACGCATTAGATTTCAAAAACGACATCCCAATGAAATTTGATGAACGCTGCCGAAAACTTGGTACATATGTCTTACATCCATTCAATTTTGGTTGGGGAGGCATGGTGATGATTGTCTCACCCACAGGTATAGGCATAGAACATATGATGAGAAACGAAGATTCTGAAAACTTCGAATTAGAAATCGCTAAATATGTAGATGGGTATAGTCAATTTTGGAACATACCAGAAAATAAATGGTTTCATTCAATTGTCATGGCATATTCAAACGAGAATTCAGAATTACCCCCTCCACAATTGTCGATAGGCTCATGGATTACTGCCGGCTTGACAGTTAATGCAATGGTTGAGATTGTTTTAGGACACAAAGTAAAAACCTGTCCTAAATTCTACTTTGCCTCGCTCTTAAGCGATAAAAATTAATTCAAATCAGATCAATTTATAATTAACAGCAAAAGCTATCGCTTCACTGATGCTTCTTACGCCAAGTTTTTCGAATATGGCCCTACGCCTTGATTTAATAGAATCTTTTGCCCGATGAACTCTGGCTGCAATCTCTTCAACAGTTAGTCCTCTTGCAGATAATAGAAGGACCTCCTTTTCTCCATCAGAAAGTTTAACCCCAGGCATTGTAAACCAACGATCAAGATCTAAATCATATTTCCAGAACTCAGATTGTCCAAGCTTTCTAACTACAACATTACCTGGCTCATCATGATTGGAAATTGAAACATAGCAAACCGCAAGCCACATATGACCATTGGGATCCATCGCGAGCGGAGTGAGTTTATGATTTACCAAAAAAGAATCACCATTGTTTTGTATATGGAAATCATAGCTGATGCTGTAACAAAGTCGTTCCTCAATGGGTTGACTATTAAAAAATCTAAAGCCAACAGCATTGATCTTGAGCAGCATCCTCACCTCTTCCTCCGGAACTCGTGTGGTATAAAAATTATAACCAAGAGACTTTACTTCCTCTGGTGTAAACCCACATAAAAATAAAGGATTAGAGGATACATACATAAAATCCTGACGATAGTAATCAATAATATATATACTCTCATAGGCTACCTTGGAGATAGCCTCGGCTGCCTGAACAAAATACTTTGCACGTGCATAATCCTCTTGGGTTATGCCCTCTACCTTATTATTGGAATTGAAGAATCTATCGGTTAAACTGCCCATATATTTTATTTTTCTGCAAAGATAATACAAAAAGAATTACAATCATAATCTTTTCGATTTTTTAACATTCTTAAGGGTGGAAATATTACTTCAATATCATTCGGATGCGGCATTTCCACCCTTTTGGGTGGCAAGTCTATTTTAAGACATTAGTAAATTCGCAAAAAAAACTATGGAGCGAGCTATAATTGAAACCAATGACTACACGGTATATGAATCAGACGAGTCAGTCCTATGGGAACTCTCTGAATTTGTTGTGACAGAAAACTATCTTCACCATAAGAGAGGAGATGAGTATTGTATAGACAGTACATCAAAGGTAATTGCCAAGATATACAAAGAGGAGAGGAATCTGTATAATAGCTCTAGAATACTGATAGTACGAAATGGTGAAGGGAAAATTATAGGATCAATAAGATCTACTCTCTGGGATCGGCAAACATCATTACCAATGGAAAAACTATTTGGAATAAATCCGCTGAATTTAGATTTCAGCAAACAAGTTTCATCTTTCTGGCACATTGGACGATTTGCAATTAACCGTGAAGGGAGCAGATATTCTAAATCGATACTAAGAACTCTCATATCCACGATTACAGAACCTATAAAGAAAGAACCCAATGGGTGTATAATAGCAGAAGTAGATAGGAAACTCTATAACAGTCTAGGTAATCTTGGAATAACTGCACACCAAATAGCACCATCAATTCAGTATCTCGCATCAGAAACAATACCTATATATTCAAGATCATACGAATTATCAAAACAATATTCATAAATAAAGAAATTGAAACCTACACAACACTTCCACCCTTTTAGGTGTAGGGCAAAATATATGCAAATAGTAATTTTGTAACTGAAAGATGAAAGTGGACATTAATCACACAGACCAGACTGTATAAAAGGCGCGCACCCGAACAGCGTAAAAGAAGTAGGAATCAATAAAAACTAAAAAAATGAAAAAGGACATTTTCAAAGAGTTTGCAAGAGAGGCAGAGCAGGAATTCCTTACACAACAAGAACTCCATGGGATATTAGGTGGCTCCTCTCCAATCAATCCACCTATCACCAATGCTATTATTAATTGTGGTATTGTTACCAATAGAACAGATCTATGTCCAGGTAACGTGTGCGATCCATTTAATGCAGGTGGATGCGCTGCTAACACTGTAATGGGAGGACCTGGAACGTGTCCTCTTTCGAATTAATTAAACGGTTATCTCCAGCCTGACAAATTTCACTCTGATCAAGTTTTGTGGAACACTTTATTCTGAGGTGTCCACAAAATTTGGTCCATGGTATAAAAAATTATGAAGCTAAGTATTTTTAATACACGGATTCCTTTGTCCGAAAATACTGATGTAATATTTAATACATTCTCAGAAGAGATGTTGGTTATTAATCGTAATGTAAAACTTAATATCCCATATATAGATACTTCATTTATTAAAGTATTAAAGGAGAAAGGTTTTTTAGTAGATGATCAAGAGGATGAATATACAAAAGTTGTAACTATGTTTAAAAAAAGTTACAATAGAGACAGTGTGTTTAAACTTACGATAAATCCTACACTCAAATGCAATTTCAGATGTTGGTATTGTTATGAAACTCATAATAACTCTTCAACAATGACCAATCAAACATTAAATCGAGTAAAAAAAAGTATAAGAAATTTATCGGAAAAATATAACTCGCTAGAATTATCCTTTTTCGGGGGAGAACCCTTTTTGAAATTCTCTGAAATTGTCAAGCCACTAATAGATTATACCCACATCATATACACATCGAAAGGATTAGATTATCAAGTGACCTTTACAACAAACGGATATTTGATAAATTCTCATATAATTGAAACTCTAAAAAAGTATAACATAGGTATTTCACAGATTACCCTTGATGGAGGACCAGAGACACATAACAAAACTAGAGTAAGTGCCATCGGAGATTCTTTCGCTCAGATAGTAGCGAATATAAAATCCATGGCAACATGTGGACTTCCTGTCCTTATTAGAATAAATGTTACAAAGGACAATATCCAGAGTGCATATAAAATACCTGACTACTTTAGAGATCTGTCTGATATAGAAAAAAAACAATTACATATATTAATTCAGCAAGTCTGGCAGGATGTTCATAATGATATTCTTGATGAGATATGGGAAGTTTATACAAAATTTTTAGAGATAGGAATAAAACCATGGCCTCGTAAATTTAATTTTTATCAAACAATTTGTTACGCTGATCATCGTCATTCAGCGGTAATAAATTATGATGGTAAAATTCACAAATGTACAGCTATCGACTTTGAAACAAAGACACCAGACGGAACACTAGATGAATACGGCTTATTTGATATTGACTATGCTTTTCAAAGACGTATTAAACAACGTTTAGATAATCATCTTTGTCTAAGCTGTCGAATACTTCCTGTTTGTAATGGAGGTTGTTCTAAAAACGTAGATCAAGCATCTATAAGAGATTATTGTCTACACCCCACCAATGAAGATAAGGATAATGTAGTGAAAAATATAATCAGAGAGAAGTTATATATGAGAAGACTAAACATTTCATAGAAATAAGGAATAAAAAAACTGCATCTAACTAAATGATATGATAATACCTAAATCATATCAAATCAATTGATGCCTTAATACATATAATATAAACTAATATTTTACCACAACTTAAAATTTGAAAAATGAATTACCATAACAAAGTTATCATGTAAAAAGATACTCTACATGCTCGCTTGGCGAAGGCATAAATGATTAGGAAGTATCAGTAAGGAATTTATTCAATTGACACTAATCAATATTATATGTTTATTGTCATAAGAATATTCCAAAGAAAAAAACAATACAAAATAATATTTCGGAAAAATCCATATCCAACCATAGTATTAACCAAATAACGATCTAGCAATGTTTAAATCAAAAACATTCTTTGTGCTGATTTTTTCAGCGGTTGCAATCATAATTACTAGTATGATTGCAGTAAGTTGTACATCTAATGAAAATGAAGATGTGCCAGTGTCGAATAATTCGATTGGAGAAGAGCTCACAATAGGAAATGACACCATCTATGTCGAGACGGAAGTTCCTATTATTCAGAAGTCTACAATCAGTTCAGTTTCCGATAAGACTCGAGAACTGATAGAGTTATCGATTCCATCTAACACTCGTTCTAATGAGGAAACAGAGATCTATTATCTCTATGATGAATGGACTGAAAAATGGGCTTATGCAATTTCCACAGAATCACATTCATGTATTTTTGAATGCTATGGTGCTCATTCTGATACTCCTCTGATTATAATATTTGAGGAAGTAGACACAAATGAATTTGTAACAAAAGATGAAAATGGAAATGTCTTACGTCATTTCTCATACGATCCTGAAAAACGAGAATTATGGACCTTTAATGAATTTGGTACAAGAGGAATGTCGACTCAGGATAAAATATTGTGTAATTCAATGTTTGCCGCAGCTAATTATTTAGTGTGTGAAGCTTTGGCTGTTCCAACAGGAGGTGCATCTTTAGTAGTAGCTTTAGGTTTTGCAGTTGCTTCAACATACATATGCGATTAACTTATAATGAAGCAATCCCACAATACAAAATTGCATATATTGCCTATTTTGTAATTAATGTAATCTTAGTTGTTTCCATTCTAATAATTCAATGGTTGGATATAAGTTTTATTAAAACTATAGAATGGTTAGACTCTTGGGTTACCTTTTGGGGAATAACCATGGTTTTGTTCTTAATGAGCAAATCATTCATCGTATCCTCTTCATATAAAGGAAGTAAAGTTTTAGATGGGTTTAGAACACGAGTATTTGCTCTTACACTTTTTATGATAAGTATAATGGGTGTATGTACTTCTTTATTTGAACAATATTTGTTATTAGTTATGACAAGTATTAGTATGATCATATGGATAATAACATTTATCTGGTCATTAATACGAGGACAAAAATTCATCATAGATAACATTCATATATAGTAGTTTTATCTAAAGATAGCATACTCAACGATATAAATAGTTTTAGACAATTAACTATTAGTGTTATTTTAATGAATCTTATTAGAATAATACGAACCCGAGTAAGAGGTGAACACAAGACATCGATGTTCGCCTCTTTTCTTATACCTTTATCCTATCATTCAACACACAGGCACCTCCTATTCGAGAACAAGCGGCTGTTCAGGGGATACCCGACCAACAGCGTACGTCATGCCGTCAGTAGAAAACCTTCCCGGTGCTCAACCGCATATACTGCATGGAAAAGCACATTGCATCAGATGCAGAACTGAGGACACTCGCTGCTCTGGAAGGCAGTCAACTATATGAACAACCAGACTGAGATACTGAGGAACTTCATCCACGACGGAAAGGTGGAGATATCGAACAACCTGCGCAAACAGAGGATGAATCCGATAACGTTTGACTTGAAGAACTTCCATAACATTGAAAGTAAGGACGCGGAGGAAAATACAGACTTCACGCACAGCCTGGTGGAGATCTGCAGACTCAACGACAAGAACACCTATGAATACCTGCTGGCGCTCTAACGAACAATGGTTTCCAGACTTGACGACATATGCAAGAGACTATTATTACCCAACCATTGGGTGCCAGAATGCGAAAAACGCAATCAATAAGATTTTTTTAGCCCTCAATCCTTGATGCCATCATGCATTGAGCTGGTCTCTCACGGAGATTGGACCGTTTACTCTATATAAGACATATCCTTCAATTCTAAGAATAGTTTATGTCTGAAATAATAGCAACTTATCAACCTTAATATGTTAGATGATATACTCATCTATGATTACTAAATGCTCTCTTCAACTATAAAGCAAATATAACATTGACGACTACTTTGGAGTTACAATATGAAGGAATGCAATGCCATATTTACAAGCAAAATTAACTATTCCCGCTGTCTCCTTGACGTGTTATAGGGTCATATCCTGCTTCCACAATTCGATATCCACAAAATATACCGTAAATAACCCAAGACAAACAAGTTGGCTATTTCTAATACCTTAAATTAATTAATGAGTAAAAATCAAAATGTTACTTCCACCTTTTTAGGTGTGGTTTTAAATGTCAGATAATTGTAATTTTGCAAATAGATGATAAAAGTCGACTATAATCTCACAGACCAGACTGTATAATAGGCGCGAATAGCAAGACGTAATAAGCGAAACAATAATAATGTCATTATGAGAGATAAACTCAGCAAAGGAATTCTGGAAATAGAAGTCTTTTCGGATGCTCAGAAAGCATGCATCAAGGGTGGTTCCAGTGAGCAAACTCCGACAATACCACCACCACCTCCTCCTCCACCCACACCTCAAATGCCCACATTTGATACTGGGCCATATCTCAAATTAACATTCACAATATACTTCTAAACGGTGTATGTAACATGAAAAAAAGAAAAATAACAACTAACATAGCCTCTCTTGATCGGTTTACAACACTTCAAGAAAATGCTATTCGTGGAGGTGCCAACATTAAATGGTCAGGCTCAATCTCTGCTGGTATAAAAGGTCCAGTTGGCGGCGGCGGTTCCACCGGTGATGCAAAGATCGAATTTAAAATTGGTAACGGATAATCTCACATTTACCCGCACTAATAAATAAAGTGATTATAGGGGGAGGTTTTGATAATTTGACTCCTCCCCCTTATATTTAAAGAAACTGAAATGAGTAGAATACTATTGAATTGGCTTCCTCCTGCAATGGTTAATATGCCTTCACCTGCGCATTCTGTTCTAAAAAACGTTTTAGAACAGAAGGGACATCAAGTTTCAATTGATTATTGGAACTTAAGATTAAACTCCAAAATAAAGAATTTTCTTAATTTAGGCACTGAAGGTTACTCTGACCTAAATATGCTCCTACCTTTTCTTGGATATTTGAGCATTGAATATAATCAAGAATCTTCAATTCGTGCATTGACTGATTATATATATTATATAAAGCCTCAATTGCATATCAAGGGTAAAAATTTCATTAAAGAATCATTTGTTGATTTCTGGAATGATTTGAACGATGAGATAGATAAGTTCATAGAAACAACAATAATGAAAGGCGACTATACTCTTATCGGCTTTTCTTCTATGTTTTACCAATGGATCCCTGCAACAATCATAGTTAGGAGAATCAAGCATAGATTTCCTAACATACCAATTATATTGGGAGGATTTGGGTCAAAAAAGGAGGCGTTGGCATTCCAGTCAAATTTCAAAATATTTGATTACGTATCATGGGGAGAAGGAGAAGATTCTCTCATCGAGTTATGTAAATACTTAGATGACAAACAATGCGATATTAGTGTACCCAATACCATTGATTCAAGAACCAGTTGTATTATGGGCAATAAGCCTGTAAAATACCACACTATTGATGATTTAAGTTTTAATTTCACAGATTACTTAAATCAAATAAACATATTTCCCAATGAAGATGAAATAATCCTACCAATTGAAGGTGGCCGTGGATGTCATTGGAGAAAATGCCATTTTTGTTATCTTAATAACGGATATAAGAGTAGATTCAAACAATCGTCTACAATTATAGAGGAAATCAATACATATATAGAAACATATGGCATCTATAAATATATGTTTCTTGACAATGATATAATTGGGGGTGATTTATGTAGATTTAACCAGATTTTAGATGGAATAATTGCATTGAGAAATAAGCATAACGATCTAACTATTGCTTCTGCTGAAATAATAACCAGCGGCATAACTTATGAGGCAATTCTAAAAATGGCACTTGCAAATTTTGAATCTGTCCAAATTGGATACGAATCTCCGAGTTCCAATCTATTGAAAAAAATCGAAAAAAAGAACACTTTCACCAGCAATTTATTCTTTATAAAGTGGGCTGTTGCTTTTGGAATTAGAATTTGTGGAGCAAATATAATTCGAAATCTGTTTGAGGAGAAAGAAGAAGATATTTGTGAATCGATAGATAATCTGAAATATTTACGTTTTCTGTTGAATCAAACTTATTTTTATCATTCCTATACAGATTTAGCAATATGTGAATATTCAAGATATTTTAACCAGGTCAAGAAAAATGGGCAACTATCTGAGTGGTCAGAATCTCCAATATTCAACTATTTACCTAAAGGTTATATTAATGATGAAGATAAATATGCACTCATCTTAGATTTCTTTAAACCGACATTTTCAAGCAAATGGAATATCTTTTCAAAAATCGAAAAACATTATATAGAAAATGAATATACATATTCATTTTTCAAAGCGAATGATGTTATTATTTATTATAAGGAAAGATATAACGGTCTATTAATAAAGGAGATAGAATTTAATAAATCTTCTTACGAATGGCTAGTTCTTGTTAATTGCAATAAAAACATAAATTCATTACATAAACTTTGCGAAGAGATAGGAGTAGATTCTGTAAGATTAGCTAATATCATCGAGAGTTTGAGTAGGGAAGGATTAATGTATCATAATATCGACTACACTGAGATTTTATCTATTATAGACACTGATCTTATTAATCCCGAAGGTTGAATAAGGCTCTTGAAGGCTAATCAAGAGTTTCAGCTAGTACAATATGGCATTTTCGCATCATTGCAGACTAAGTAGAATACTACATAGTTCACCCTTTAGGGTGTTGAGATCAATAATTTGAAGTTGTAACTTTGTAAAAAAAATATGATACTAAACAAATTTATAAACAATAGTTTCATTGTTACAGTTCTGTATTTGTTTTTTCCTATGGTATGTCTAGGTCAGACAAATATAACGGATACTTGCAGTGTCCATGAATTATCTGAGGTTATTGTACAAGGAGAACGACCAGCAATCAAAGGACAAGATGGCATTGTCGTTGTTGATTTGCCTTCTATCATCAAGGATAAGCCTGTAACAAATGTACTTGAAGCATTGGGATATCTCCCTGGTGTTATAGATAACAATGGATACATTGGATTAAATGGCGCTTCTTCCGCAACATTGATAATAAATGGAGAGCCAACTACAATGCCATTGCAAAATATCTATCAGTTACTATATTCAACACCGGTTGATCGCCTAAAGAATGTAGAAATTATGTATTCCGCTCCTGCTAAATATCACGTTAATGGAGCGGTAATAAATGTTAACTTGAAAAACCCACAACCTCTTGACGGACTTATGGGGCAAGCAACATTGGGATACAATCAATCTCACTATGCATCGTATTGTGGAGGCGTAAGTGCGACATATGCGATAAACGACTGGACATTCGATTTGAATTGGTCGATAAATCATAATCATTCCTATAATCGACAAGAAACAAACTCAACCCATTTATTAAACGGCACAATTCATATTATCGATGACGATATGCGACAAACCAGCAAATCGTTATCAAATATTATCCATACTGCTATTTCATACAAAAAACTTAAACTTTCATATAATGGACAGATTTCATCTGACATACACAATCGTAGTCAATCAACAGGAACATTGGGCTATTTCCAAAATCTTTACAAAGGTTTATCTCCGACAAGCTACAATAATCTAGCGATGCTGTATTCGACACCGTTTGGTTTGTCTGCTGGATGTGATTTCACATCTTATTATGAGAACAGATACCAAAATCTTTATAAAGAAGATAACCTAAAAGTATATTCTGAAAATCTCCAGAATATAAATCGTTGGCACGCATATTTGGATCAGGAACACAAAGTAGGCAAGTGGACACTGGGATACGGCATCGATTATCAACACGCTAAGGATAAAAGTTGCCAATCTTATAAATATCCTATGCAACCCGGTTTTGACAACACCCTACATGAAGATGTGGCTAGTTTATATATAGGCACACAAGCATCATTTAGATGGGGACTATCATTCAATTCTTCAGTCAAACTGGAGTATTTTCACAATGATTATCAGCATAACTGGAATGTAATTCCTCAGTTAGGCGCTACCTTTTATAAGACACCTAAAAGTATATTTCAACTGAACATTAGTTCACAGCGGTTATATCCTACATATTGGGAACTGCACGGCGGAACATCTTTTATCAATGATTACGCTATAATTATAGGTAATCCATCTCTACAACCAAGTATAAACTATTCAGGACAGTTTAATTATATCTTCAATCAGAAGTATGCTGCCACGTTCTATATGCTCTATACTAATGACTACTGTGTGCAGTTGCCTTATCAGTCCCCAACCGATTTAAACTTAATATTCCAGACTGTGAATCTGGATTTTTCAAGGACTATAGGGCTGCAATTGTATGCACCTTTTGATGTAAATGAAATTTGGAATGCAACAGCTACACTGAATGTATCACACGCACAACAAAAATCAACGCATTTTCATGATCTCAGTTTCAACAATAAACGCTGGGGTATCTATGCAGCATTGAACAATACAATACAATTAACTCCTTCCTTTCCGATATCTCTATCTGTTGATGCTTCTTATATGGCAGGGATGGTTCAGGGAGCAGGACAAATGAATCCTATTTGGAAAATTGATGCTGGTCTTAAATGGCGATTTGGTAAAAATCGCTGTTGCGAATTCGATCTAAAAGCTAATGATATATTCAACACATGCAATCCTATGCTCAAAATAGACTTTCAAAGTCAAAACTACCGAATGAAAGCGCATAATATGAATCATTATGTCAAATTAACTTTTAGTTATCGTTTCAATGGTTTTAAACAAAAACAAGATACAAATATTGATATTTCTCGATTTGGTTCTGGAAAATAAATTAATATAATGAAAGCAACGAAATACACAATAGGAATATTGATTCTATTTTGCATATCTATATTATCATCATGCAGCTTAGAAAAACGAGTGACGCTTACAACACGAAGATATAATGAGAAAGGAAATATAAAAAGACATTTCAATGTAATACCAATAGATGTATATGATTCTTATTATATGAACACAAATAGAGACACCATTATTGATTATAAAATAAAGTGATGGGTATTTTAAGGTTGAATAATACAAGAGCATAAGAAATAATGATGCCATTCCGTATAAAAAAATTCAAATGTGTGAAGCAGCTGGACTCAATGCAGTGTGGTGTAGCCTGCTTATCAATGATATGTAACCATTATGGAAAAGACTACAGGTTAGAGTATCTTGACAGTTTTTGTCATTCTAACACCTCCGGCATATCTATGCTTGGGATCTCTGAAGGAGCATTTACATTGGGATTTGAAACAGTAATTGGTGCCGCATCAACATCTCAACTTAAAGATATAGTTTTGCCTTGTATTCTACACTGGAATCAAGAACATTTCGTTGTGCTTTATGATATTGGTAAAAACGGAAAGCGATACAAGGTGGCAGATCCCGGAAAGGGCTTGATTACATATACAAAAGAAGAGTTTGAAAAACACTGGATAAGTTCCGTTACAGATGGAGAGCCAAGAGGAATAGTAATGCAACTGGTGCCAACAGAAAATTTTTATAACCATGTGTATAAGAAAAAAGTAGAGAAACGTTCCTTCCGTTTTCTTTTAGGCTACATGAAGCAGTATCGAAAGTATTTCACACAGATTATTCTTGGATTGGCTATCGGGTGTGGGCTGCAGTTGCTAATGCCGTTCCTGACCCAGGCAATAGTGGATCTCGGGATAAAACACAAGGATATTTGTTTCATATGGCTTGTCCTTCTCGGTGAACTTATGATAGTCATCGGGCGTACGGCAACGGATTTTATCCGCCGATGGTTGTTGCTCCATATCTCCATGCGAATCAACATATCCCTTATAAGCGACTTTTTCATTAAGCTGCTTAAAATGCCGATGTCATTTTTTGACACAAAACTAATGGGCGATCTGCTGCAGAGGATAGGAGATCATACACGCGTTCAGAATTTCCTTACTGGTCAGATTCTGAATGTGGTGTTCACTACCTTGAGTTTTATTATCTTCGGAATAGTCCTGTTTGTATATGATTCATTAATTTTCGGAATATTTTCAATCGGCAGTATTTGTTATGGCATGTGGATCATATCCTTTTTGAGGAAACGGAAAGTGTTGGATTATGAATTATTCGAACAACAAGCAAAGAATCATAATAAGACTTACCAGTTCATAACCTCAATGCAGGAAATCAAACTTCAAGATTGTGAACGACGTAGAAGGTGGGAATGGGAAGATACTCAAGCTGATCTTTTCAATGTTCAGATGAAGTCACTCAAACTCCAGCAGACACAAGAGGCTGGTTCCATCTTCATTAACGAGGTCAAGAACATAATCATCACTGTGCTGGCGGCAACTGCCGTGATCAATAATCAGATGACACTCGGAGCGATGCTTGCAGTGCAGTATATTATCGGACAATTAAATTCTCCTGTAGAACAGTTGATGTCATTCATCTACTCACTTCAGGATGTCAAGATTTCTCTTGAAAGGATCAATGAGATACACGAAGGGAAGAATGAAGAAACAAAAGAGAATCAAAAGACTGAATTTAAGTCCAATAAATCAATCAATATCGAAGGCGTTGATTTCAAATATGATCCCCACGCTCTAAAAAAGACAATAGAAGGTGTTTCTTTCAATATACCAGAAGGGAAAGTGACGGCTATTGTTGGTTCATCAGGAAGTGGCAAGACAACGCTTATAAAACTCATGCTTGGCTATTATTCGGTCATGTCGGGGTCAATCTCGATTGCCGGAAGAGACATAAAAGAATATAATCTCAAATGGTGGCGCAAGCATTGTGGTGTCGTCATGCAGGATGGTGTTATATTTTCTGAATCAATTGCTAGAAATATCGCTGTAGATGACGGAGAAATAGAGGTAGATAGGCTTGAAAAAGCAGCCCGGATTGCCAAAATCCATGATTATATTATGGGACTACCACTCAAATATAATACCATGATTGGGCGTGATGGTGTAGGTCTGAGTCAAGGACAAAAGCAACGTATTCTTATCGCACGTGCTGTCTATAAAAATCCCGATTTTATCTTCCTCGATGAAGCAACAAATGCCCTAGATGCCAAAAACGAAAGATCTATTGTGGAAAATCTCGATGAGTTCTACAAGGGAAGAACCGTTGTAGTGGTAGCACATCGACTATCTACTGTCAAAAACGCTGACCAGATCATAGTACTCGATAGAGGTAAAGTTGTAGAGATCGGCAATCATACCACTCTTATAGAAAAGAAAGGGGTATATTATAATCTCGTTAAGAATCAACTTGAATTAGGTAATTGATATGGGAAACGATAAAAGTAATCATGATAAGATTGAGCTACGCTCTGAAAAAGTTAGACAGCTTATAGGTGAAATCCCTTCATCATTGGTTCGTTGGGGAACCATAATTATAACAATAGTTTTCATTGCTATACTTGCTGCGGTATGTCTATTGCCTTACCCATATTCCAACGGAGAATCCATCCTCCGGCACTTCCTAAATTAAATTTTCATACTAATAAACTGCTATAGCACAAAAACAATTAAATCTTGGATCTAATGAAAATAAATAGATTCAATAAACTGATCTTGTAGTATGCAACATACTTAAATTCATGGCCTACAGGAATAGGGTAAGCCCACCCATTATGAGACTTCTGGATAATTGCCTTAACTTACACTTATGTGTAAACATCCATATGTCAAATACCACCAATCAGTCTAACATCTCTTTCGATTCATCTAGTCGATTTAACGCAATAAATAAGCTGCAACTAAAAATACACTTCAAGAAAACATTAAAATGGTTGATGATTGTTCCATCCTTCTTCCTTTTACTGTGTACAAGTTGTGCATCTGAGGAAGGAGCGATGGATACAATTCAAGAGACTAACCTATCTTATCCAAATAATCTGATTATTCAGAAAACACCGCAGACTATATTTTAGATTTGGTGCAAGGGAAAGCATCAATTTCCAAAAGTGGAGATTATATCCTTGGGTTGACCGTGGAGGATGTATACTATTTCAATTCTTTGGATTTAGACGGACTTCTTAACTTAAAACAGATTTAATGAATAACCGGTGATCTCCGCCTTGCGAAGATATTGAAAATGTTGCCTATCAAGTATAAGATGAGATGTGTGAAACTTACGACCTGAAGAGCTAGTTACATTCACTGA
>VIDP01281977.1_pt1 | contig 21733 bp, 10 predicted proteins | sample 5025131 | NCBI WGS metagenome assembly VIDP01 (sample SAMN11853144, study PRJNA449069) | gut metagenome | isolation source: stool from male vole | host: Microtus ochrogaster | place: USA:Florida | collected 2017
CCTCAAGAATACTACGAGTATCATATTTCCATACTTCGGCGGGGAGGAGAGAGTTGTTTGGAAAAATCTTAAATTGGTAGTTTCTGATCGTGTCGCGTAATTTCATTGCTGACAGGATAAAGGGAGGATAAAAAATTGCATCGGCTCGTTCTTCTCCAGTCTGAAGACGCCAGACCATTTGTCCGATATGTCCTAAGTAGTGTACAGACTCCTCTTTGCCAAAAAGTAACAATGCAGTCTTGGTGATTTTTCCATTTATGGTCAACTTCGTGCGGTCAAGAAACTCGGAGATACTCCATGTCTCAGTAGCTTCCTTAGCTCTATGCGGAAACCGTTCACAATATCCTTTTAATGCCTGTGATATTGCAATAGGATCAAGATCATCAATAGTAGCCTCGTCAACAATTGACGCGCTCCAATCTTTACCTGTATTGTATATCTTACGAATCCAATTTGGAAAATTCTTCAAGTCTGTCTTGCAGCTATCCACTCTGACAAAAGCTCTTCCCATAAAATAACAGGTTCAAACTTGGCCGCAGGGATACGGAACATGACAATGCGTTTTCCATTAGTTGCTGTGAATTCTATGATCTCAAAATTTATTTTAGGCGATAGATATTGACGTAACCCCAATTGGAGATATTGATTTGGTGATTTGGAAGAACGGTCAAGTCTGAAATTGACTTTCTGGTTATATGGATCAAAACTAGTACCTTTTATATCCAAAGTTGTGTCATCAACCCCAAAAATCAGATAACCGTAATCCTCATTATCCAAAGCAGCTCCATTGGATAATGAGGAAATGTATTCTCCTATAGAGTTAGCATCTTGATAATTACTTTTGAATTCAAGATACCGTGTTTCCCGACTGTGTTGTTTTATCAAGTTGCCAAGAAGGTTTTGTTCTGTATTGTCATTCTTTTTTGCATTAAAACCCTATTACTGCTTGTTCTGAGATCGAAAAAAAAAAGTTCTATAGATAATTCATACACACAGAGCCGGGACGGTGGGCCCGGCTCTGTGTGTATGGTGGTGAGGGTCTCAGATCCTTTTGGCTTCCCAGCCGAGGGCGCTGGCTCCGAGCACGGCGGCATCGGCCTCCTTGAGCTCGCTCAGCAGCACTTTGGGTTTGCCTTTGAATACACTGAGCATGTTCTTGTCCATGGCTTTCTTCAGGGGCTCGAGCAGCAGGTCTCCGCTCTTGGCGAGTCCGCCGAACAGTATGAATGCCTGGGGTGATGAGAACACGGTCATGTCGGCCATGGCCTCGCCGAGGATGGTGCCGATGTATTCAAATACCTCCTTGGCGAGTTTGTCGCCTTTCACGGCAGCGTCGTAAACGTCTTTTGATGTGATCTGGTCTACGGGGATGTCACGCAGCAGCGACTTGTCGGAGCGGATCTCGAGAAATTCGCGTGCGGTGCGCGCCACGCCAGTGGCCGAGCAGTAGGCCTCCAGGCAGCCGGTGCGTCCGCAACCGCAGAGACGTCCGTTATTGCGCTTCACGATCATGTGGCCGAGCTCGCCGGCGAATCCGTCGTGGCCGTATACGAGCTGTCCGTTGACCACGATACCCGAGCCCACGCCTGTGCCGAGGGTGATCATGATGAAATCCTTGAGGCCGCGTGCTGCTCCGTAGGTCATCTCGCCTATGGCAGCGGCATTGGCGTCGTTGGTGATAGCCACGGGCAGGTCGAATTTTTCCTGAAGCATCTTGGCGAGCTCGATATGGCCGTGCCATATCAGGTTGGGGGCGTTGTCGATGGTGCCTGTGTAGTAGTTGGCGTTGGGGGCGCCCACGCCTATGCCTGCGACCTTGTCCACGGCATCCTTGGCTTCGAGCAGGCGCATCACCTCGGTGTGGAGCTCGTCTATATAGTCGTTGATGTCGGGATGTTTGGCGGTCTTGATAGAGTTGCTGGCAATCACGGTGCCACGTGCGTCGACGATACCGAACACCGTGTTGGTGCCACCGATGTCTATGCCTAATACGTAAGGTTTCATATTGATGGTTGTTAGGGTGTTGTTAGTCTCAGGGCTGATCATTGGTAAGTCAGTCATATCACTTTGTTTTGATGGTAATTAGTTTAATATTATTTGGTAATCACAAATTAACGAAATATCAGCCATATTACAAAATATTAGCCTCAAAAAAACGAAATAAGTAAATTGTTCAGTAGAAGCATTGCGCAAAGATGTTGGCAATCAGTGTAGGAACGCTAATTCTCGCGTCTACCGGACGCAGGTATTAAGCAAAGAGGGTGCATCAGACGGAGTTGACGCACCCTCTTTGGTGGGATGGTGGAGGTGTCAGCGGATGTAGGTCTTCTTGCCGTTGACGATATAGATGCCGCGGACGGGGTGGGTCACTCGGCGTCCCTGCAGGTCGTAGATCACGGTCTCGCCTGGGGCGTCTGTCTCGATGTCAGTGATGCCGGAGGCGCCTCTCACGTCCATGAAGTCGGTGTGCAGATAGAGCTGGGGGAACTGGTCGTTTTGCATCACGCACATCACATTGTTGATGTTTTTAAGGAATGTGGTGACACCGTTTTCGATCGTGTACTCCTTGCCCAGGATCAGCTCTTCGCCGTTGAGCACGCCCTCTTCGTCAACGTAGGGAGTGTCGATAAACCAGCGGAATGTCTGTGCGCCGAATCCGCTGAGATCGATCCTGCACTCATCCACGAGCTGGGCCTCAACCGGTTTCTGGTTGGTGTAGATGTAGCGGTCAAATGTAGACCTTGCCGCAGGGAGAGTGTTGAAGTCGAAGCGGTTGTAATCCAGCTCAAGGATACGCAGCACGGGATTGCCGGAGATGTCGAGCGTGTGGAGATCGTTGTCGTAGATCCAGAGCTGGTCGAGTCTGGGCAGACCCGAGAGGTCAACCTCAGTGAGCTTGTTATGCGTGAGACCGAGATCCCATACGATGGGATTGTCAAATTTGACCGATGTGAGGCCGTTCATGTTGGCGTGGATCACCTTGAGCTTCTTCCATTCGGAGAAATCGCACTCGGTGAGCATGTTGTCGGTGAGATTGAGGAGCATCAGTTCAGGATACTTGCCCTTGATGATGTCAAGGTTGTCGAGGTAGCTGCCGGTGATAGTCAGTTCGGTAAGTCCCTCGGAGGCCGGCAACTGCATATTGTCAGCCGTGAGTTTGCTGCCGAACAGCGAGAATGTGCTGAGCTCGGTCAGGGGAGACGCGTCGATGCGGCTGAGCGGACCGGCACCGACAGACATCACGTCAAGGCCGCTGAGGGCGGAGTACGAGTAAATCTTCACATCGGTATCGGCATGGACATTTACCGCGTAAGATGCCAGCTTTGTGCCGGCAATAAACTCCTCGAGGGCACCGTTGCCCTCCCAGTCGATGTAGATGGGTGTATTGTCATTCAGGGCCCTGATGTTGAGTTCGCCTATGCCATCGGCGAGGGTATGCATCGAGCACACCACGATTTCAGGCATCGGTGCCACCACGATGTCGGTGGTGCGGTAGGCCTTGTCGCCTGTGAAGGCGGGAAACGCGGGGTTGGAGAACTCGCAGTAGATGCTGCCCAGACTTGTGTCAAGCAGCTGGAACACACCCGGGCGCAGTTCCTTGATGCCATCGCCGGTGATGATGGAGCCGTCGGCCTTGTGCCAGGTGAATACAGTAGCGGAGTTGAGCTGCTGCATGGAGAGATTGGCCGTGGGGGCCTGGGCCGGCATCGACCAGGGCTTCTGCGGAGCGTAAACGTATTCAGGGACCTCAACAGCCGGCAGAGTGGACAGCGGGAAACGGTTGCCTGACAGATTCAGATAGTCGAAATCAAGATAATCGGCGATGAGGATCTCGGCCAGCTCATTGTAAGAGAGATCGAGACGCTTGATGGCCTCAAGATCCTGGATGGCTACCTCGGTGAGCTTGTTGTGGCTCAGGTCGAGATTCACCATTGAGGATGCCTTCAGCAGGTTGATGCTCTCCAGCTGGTTGTTGCTGAGGTCGGCGTTGAGCAAGGTGCCCAGACCGGGCAGCACGGCAGTGAGCTTGTTGGACGAGGCGTTGAGATCCGTGAGACGGAACTTATCGTTGAAGCCGAGGTGACCGTTGAGGTCGAGGGTCTCTATGTTGTTGCCGCTGATGTCGATGCTTCTCACCAGATTGTTGTAGGTGAGGTCGATGGCGCTGAGCTGGCAGTTGACCAGCTTGAGGTCGTAGAGCGAGCGGGCGGCCGACAGGTCGATGCTTACCAGGGCCATGCCCTCCATGGCGATGGCCGTGAGGTCCTCGCCCTCGGGGATGTATACCACCATAGGCTGCGATACCTTGGCGATCGCGCCCGTGGCGTTGGGTGTGGCGGACAGACCGTCGGTGGTAGTGGTGAATTCCTTTGTGACGCCGTCGCCGAAGTCAACTGAGAATGTCTTGGGATTCTCGGGCGAGGCGTTGCGGATACCCACAGCCAGGGAGAGCTCGCGGGCAGAAGGGCGCATCCTCATGCTGATGGTCATGTTGTCCTTGCCGAAATCCTCGGCCGACTTCACCATGAAATTTGAGGTCTGAAGATCGTAATCGGGGAACAGCGAGTTGGCGAAAGCCATGGTGAGCGAGTCGGTGGATGCTTTCAGCAGCTTCACCTTGCCGTGGTCGAATGTATAGTAGTCTTCGGGCAGCTCTACTTTGATGGGATTGCCGTCCTCGTCCTCGCGGTTGGCAAAGAGCGCAAACCATGTCTCCGAGTCGGGGAGGATGACCTTGGAGGAGAAATCAAACTCGGCATCCACGGGATAAGAGCGGTCGACCGGTATGGGACGCTGATTGTAGACATAGTCGAGGAAGGTGGGGCGGGGCAGCGGCATGGTGGTGAAATCCATGTAGTTGTTGTAGATGCTCAGGTTCATGATCTCCGGGTTGTTGGTGATATCCAGAGCGGTGAGCCTGTTGCCGCTGCAATATAGATCCGTGAGCTTGGGATTCTTGCTCACATCGAGATGTGTCAGGTTGTTGTCAGAGCAGAACAGGCGCTGCAGGTTGGGCAGCATCGACACATCGAGCGTGTCATACTTATACTGGCTCATCCAGTCGCCCGAGTGAGTGCAGTACAGCTCGGTCAGATATATATTGTTTGAGAGGTCGAGATTGGTGACACCTGTCTCGCTTACGTTGAGTATCAGTAGCTTGGGGTTCTTGGTGACATCGAGCGAAGTCACGCCGGTACAGTCGATGGAGAGCTTCATGAGCTCCGGACAATTCGTGGGGTCGAGAGTGGTGAGAGACTTGGTGGAGTAGGCGTCGAAGGCCACGATGGCAGGGTAGTCGGACAGATTGAAGCTCTGGTCCAGCGATCCGCAGATGCTCATCTCCAGGATGGTGAGGTCGGGCTTGTCGCCGCCTATCTTAAGGGGCGATGTGCCGAAAGGATTGTCGGTGAGATACAGGGCCTGGAGCTTGTGCATCATCGAGAGGTCGAGAGCGCACAGCTCGTTGTGCCTGAGGTTGAGAATCTCGAGATTGGTGAGCTGTGCGATATCGATATCGGTGATATACACGCCCTCAAGGTCGAGATAGTCGATCTGTGACGCATCACCGTAGATCCTGACTATACCCTCCTCGCTTACCGATCCGGTGACAGTGGTGGCGTTGATACCTGACACCTCAGGGTCGTATACAGCCGGCTCCACCTCTACCTCGGTCTTGCCGAAGCCGAAATCCACATCTATATAGGTGTTGGTCTTGGTGCCGATGTAGAAGTGGAAAGCGTTTTCAGCTCCGGCGTTGTCATACAGGGTGGTGTGAAACGTGATGATCGGAGCCTGGGTCTCAGCCGCCGACACATTGAGGGCTGTGACGAGCGCAAGGAGCGCAGTAAGAAGTTTTAACTTCAGTTTCATTGCTTCGTTATTTAATGATTATTTTTGCTGAGTGCATTGTGTTGACATTGACTATGTATATGCCCGGCGCAAGTCCGTCGGTGGGGATTACCGCCGTGTCGCCGTCTGAGGCGGCATTGCGCACCGCCGCTCCGAGAGCTGAATAGAGGCGCGCGTCGATATTCTCCGCTCCCGGCAGCGACACCTCCAGCGCGCCGGCGCGCTGTATCACCAGCAGCTCCGAGGCCGGATCTATACCGACACCGGTGACCGAAGCCTTGTCGTGCAACACCTGCTTGAGGCCGGCGTAAGCGTCAAACTTGCCTGCGCCCCACTGTACCTGATTGCCCGCCTCCACGTCGGCATCGACAATTGCCGTGCGTGTGATGATGTCGCGCACCTTTTCTACGGTAAGCGTAGGGTCGGCCTGGAGCCACAGGGCGATGGAGCCGCTGACCACCGGGGCCGACATCGATGTGCCTACGCACTGATGCCACGAATAGCGGCGCTTGCCGTCGCTGAAGGTAGCCTGCAGGTTGTAGTCGGGGATGTTGTTGTCTTGTATGTAATATTCGTTGGATGACGATATTATGGTGGCGCCCGGAGCGCATACGTGGGGCAGCTGACGGCCATCGACGAGATTACCCCACGACGAGAATCCGCTCACCTTGTTGTTGTCGAACAATCCGTCGTCATATCCGGCGATGCTGCCGTCGATATTGGCCCAGTAGTTGCGTGCGTTGTATGACCCCACCACGATAATGTTTTTGCCGGTGGCAAGATCTGAGATGGATCCGTCGGGTGAGCCGTCAAGATAGCCCTCCTCGGGGTCGATGCCGCCTGAAGAGAAGTCAAACCAGTCTCCGGCGCAGTAGGCGTAGATACGCTGGCCGGGTGCGCCTTTGGCGATGATACCGATACAGTAGTTGCCGTCGGCGTTGGCCTCGGTCTGCCACAGCATGAGGTCGACGATGGCCATGTATCTGCCGCTCTCGTCCTGGTCGAGGGCGGCTATTACACCCATGTAGCCCTCGAAATTCTTGGCGAGCTGGGGCGAGACCACATCAGACTCCCCGCTCTGATACTCGGCCGACGAGCAGAAATATTTAGAGGCGCCTTCGGGCACTGCGCCCAGGGCGTTGCGCAGGGCCACCGCGCCGCGCTGCTTGTTGATTACCACGGCTTGGATCTCGAATGGCTCATCGCTGTCAGAGTAGAGATACACCTGTCCGTAGAGGGCGTTGGGATATTTGCCCTGGTCTCTGAAGGGGTCGGACGACCGCAGAGTTGTCTTCAGCTCGTTATCATCAGGCGACAGGGTCTTGTACACGGCAATGTTCATGTCGCCCTCGTTGCCGGCTGAGATTACCGGTATGAACGGCACCTGAGGCTCGGAATTCTCCACCTCCAGATCAATGTATCTCGACAGGGTGGCGCTACCGTCGTGGGGCCCGATATTCGAGCCTAACGACAGATTCAGCACCACGGGCACTTCACGGCCGGTGTCACCGGCCTTCCAGTAGGCATAGTTGAGTATCTGGTTGATGCCCAACGCTACATAATAGTCTGATCCGGCACCGGCGGCCACGGCGATACCTGCGCCGGTAGCCACACCGTAGTAGGGATTGTCGATTTCATTTACCTCAGCCGTGGCGGCTCCGTCGGTTGCGACATTGAGCACGCCGGCGTTGACTTTCCCACGGTATGATCCGGCCATGATGCCCATGGTGTGGGTGCCGTGGAATGTCTCGCTCGACTCGGTGTCGATGTTGGGTATGTAGTCGGCCCCGTAGGTCTCGGTCGCTGCCACACCCGACTGGGTGGGACGGAAGTAGGTGAAGTTCTCGATTCGGCTGCTGCCGTCTTCGTTCACGAAATTGACGTGGTTGGGGTCGAATCCGCCGTCGACGAGCGCACAGATGACGCCTGTGCCGTCGTAGGCCTGGGGCAGCTCGGTTCCCTGATGTATCAGATCCACACCGGTCAGGGCGCGTGCCACGTTCATCTTGGCGTCGACCGGACGCTCAAGCCTGATGCTCTTCACCGCAGGACTCGCCTCCAGCGCCTCGATGGCGTCGAGTGTAAACTCGCAGAGCAGGCGGCTGCCGCGTCCGCCCTGTATCTCCAGACCGTCGATACTGTCGAGGTCATCGGCCGAGAAGCCGTCGTTGAGGGTGATGAATGCATGCAGCAGCGTGGTGTCGGCAGAGCGGGCCGGGGTGAGACGGCCCGCGCCCCGCTGTGCCGGGGAGCTTTTGAGCTCACGCAGCATGGTGAGACCGCGCAGGTCGATCTTCGAGGTCTGCGCGTAGGCTGTGATCACTCCCGCCAGCGCGCCGGCCATAAGCATTATTGTCGCTTTTCTCATTTTTCGATAGATAATAATAAAGGGATTAAAAATCAATAAAGGGGAGAGCCGGACGGCCCTCCCTCTATTGTCAGGTTAGATGTATGGTAATATTCAAGTCGGATGACGGATGGTTCAGAATTTCACTTTCTTGCCGTTTACGATATAGATTCCTTTGCCGGGGTTGTTGACACGGATACCCTGGAGGTTGTATATCGTTGCATCCTTAGCGTCAACCGAGATACCCTCAAGGAGAGTATTCTCGTCGATAGTGATGGTGGCGTCGCTGTCGATGGTGGCGATAAGTCGTCCGTCGGCATCGGGTGTCACCTCATTGCCGTTGACCTTGATGATGTATGTCACGTCACCGGAGTAGACAAACTCGATGTCGGTGGTGCCCAGCACCTGGGCTACACTGCTGTCGATGGAGTTGACATAGTCGGCCATCACGGCTATCGCGCCGTTGGATGTGTCGGTGATTGTGAGCTGATAGGTAGGTACGTCAGTGCCTGTGCCGAATACCTTGATCACTGAGCCTGAGGCGAGATCCTGCAGGGCCGGATATTCGCCGTAATAGTTTTCGGCGAGTGTGCCGTTGACATATACATCGGCCGTGGGATAGAGGCCTAACTGGAATGGGCAGTCAAACGCACCGTATTCGATGATATTGTATCCCGCAGTCAGAGGTATCTCCTTGCGTGCGTCGTTGCCGGGCGAGAGGGTGAGCTGCGAGTAGATCCAACCGCCGTCGGTGGCGCCAAGATACAGGGCGCATACCCTGTCGCGCACGATCTTCTCGGTATATACTGTCAGTGTGATGTCGCTGCTGACATATACGCTCGATGAGTAGGTGTTGTCGTTGCCGTCAACGATTGACGAGATTACGTAGCCATCGGCAGCCTTGAAGGTGAGCTGGTTGTTTGAGGGCGATACATCGAACGTCACCTCATCAGCTCCGTCGGGGATCGCTACCGGATCGCTTTCGCCCCAGCCGCGGTATATGTTGATTGTGCCGGGCTCGAAGTATACGGTGACTTTATAGTCGCGGAGCGGAGCAGCGGTGATCTCGACATTGACTGGAGTCTCATCGAGCACGGTGTATTCAAATCCGTAGCTCGACATGTTCTGACCGTTGAGTGTCACAGATGATACGGAGTAGGCCGAGTTGTTGAATGTGAAGCCCAGACGGCTGCCGAGCATCACGGTGTAGTCGCCGGCGAGCAGCTGGTCGTTAGGTGTGACGACACCGTTGACAGAGAGTGTCAGCACGTCTGACGAGCCTTCGTTGGTGAAGTTGATATTGAGGGGCACGGCTACCTCCGGGAAGTTGGGCCATACCTTTATCACATCGTTGTTCTGCAGGTTTGTGAGGTTGTAGCCAGTGCCCTGAGCCTCTACGCTCTGGTCGTTGACAGTGACTTTGTAGAGGTTGTTGCCGTATGTCGAGGCGCTGATGTAGAGCTGGTCGCTGCCGGGGATGATGGCGATGCTCGCGAAGTCGGCGGCGGGAATCTCCTCGTTGCCACGGCGCACTGTGATCTGGTCAGGTGTGCCGTCTACCACCTCTACCGACACATGAGCCGAGCGCAGCTCTGACAGGTTGGCTGCGGAAATCCTGAATGTGGTGCCAGAGGGGTAGGAGCCGAGATATACGTTGGCGCTCTGTTGGTTGCGGGTGTAGTCGTTGAGCAGCTGCTCGTTGTCGCCAGTCGCGGCCACTCTTTCGATTGATGTGATCACATATCCGTCGATGGCGCTGATGCTCATGCTGGCATAGGGATTGGTGGTCTGGATAGTCCAGGTGCCGTCTACAGAGTTGGATGCGTCATAGATGTTGGAATAATCGATCGTGAGGGTCACGAGTGCGGGATCAGCCTCAACGTAATATACGGTGGCTTCCTTTTCCTTGGTGGTGATGGCCACGGTGCCGTTGTCGTTCATGGCCGATGCCGGTATGCTGTTGCCTCCGGTATATACTGTGCCGTCAATCTTTATCTCATCGATGTCAAAGCCTGAGTTGGCGTTGATATTGATGTATGATGTGGGCTGTAGGTCAAGGTCCATAGTCCCTGACTCGTTGAAATAGTAGTAGTTGTAGTTGGCGGTGTCATACAGCGACACGGCTGCGGGGTTGTCTACCGTGAAGGTTACGTGCTTGGCCTGGAGCTTTTCCAGCGTGATTGCCACGAGGGCTCCGTCGGGAATCTCGGATGCGCTCACATAGTTGCCGTATACCACTGTCTCATTGACCTTTATCTCCTTGAGATCGTATCCGCGGTTGAGGCTTACCTGCAGACCTCCGTCCGAGCCTAACTCCACATTCTCGGCCACGCCCTCGATAAACTGTATGGGCATGTAGGTGGTGGAGGTATTGATCACGGCTGCACCATCAGGCTCATTGATGGTGACGGTTGCCGTCTTGGCCTGAGCCGACACTCCGGCAAGCAGACACAAGACAAGCGTCAGTAGAGAGTAAAATTTTTTCATTATGATAATTGATTGGTTAAAAATCATTGCAAATCTGACTGCAAAGCTATTAAAAAAAAACCAAACCGGCAAATTTTTATTACAATCAATAACCGGTTTTTCCCCAGCCCATGGGGCGTATCACGGTTTAAAGAGAGGGGGTGGAGCAAAGGCGGTAATTTTGCGGGAAAAAAGGATATGGATACAAGTATAAAGGAAGTGGAATTCAGGCCTTACGATGCGACCATGGATGATTGTTTCTGCGCTGACGGCGAGCTGGAGGCGTGGGGTGGGTGTGTCACGCCGGGTATCGATGTGAATTTCAGGCTTGATGCAGGTGAGCTGGTGGCCATGCATCAAGGCAGGGCTGTGGTGTGTCATGACGGTAGGTTGATGTGGGGATATGCTGATGACGGATGTTCTCTGCACATCGGTGACTTTGAGATTATGGCGGAGACGGAGCGGCCTGTATCCGTGGCTATGCTCGGCGATACGTTGGTCACAACGGGGACCAGGGGATTGCTGTATCACAGGTGGACCGGGAGCGGATACTCGACACTGCCGCAACTGCCGGAGTTGCCTGTGATTGAGTTCGGGCTGCTGAAAGAGGGAGAGATGGCGGATGCTTGCAATATCGTTGTGCCGTCCTCGATGGTGCCGTCGGCTGACGGCAACGGCATGACCGATCCTCATCCGTCGGCCTCTGTTGCCGGGAGCGATGACTATGGCGGGTATATCGACAGGATTGTGGAGGAGCTTATCGGTAAGGCACATGATGACAAGCGTAAGCGCGGATATTTCACGTCGCCCTTCATGGTGCGCTATGCGGTGCGTGACCGTGGCGGCCACTGTCTGCGTCTGTCGCCGCCGGTGCTGATGGCCGGTGGTGTGCTGCCTCCCTGCATGGAGGTGACATATACGGGCAAGACAGAAAAGGAGGCTGTAATGCGTGCCCGTCTCAACAGTTGTCCTTACTTCAGCCTCATGGCAAGGGCGAAAGCCCTGCCGCCGGAGTGGGCCGCTGTGATCGGCAGCATCGATATCTATGTGTCGCCGCAGATTCCGGCCTACGACAGCGGAGCCGGGTATCTGTGCCGGTATTCAACAGTGCTCGGACAGCTAAATAGCGGCGGGGCGCATCGCGGACGGGGTGTCACTGACAATGGTGCCGACTCTGTATTTGCAGGACATTACAGCGATGACGGAGTGAACTTTGTCGATCATTACACAGATGCGTCGCTCAGGCAGACTGATGTATGGTACGTGGCTCCGAACGTGGGTCTCAGCTCTGATATTGTGTCTGAAGGCCGTTTCTACCGTGTGGCGTCTATTGATATGACATCTCTCGCCGGCATGACGGCCTTCACGAGGGTGGGCGTGGAGTCAACGGTTACGGCAAAGCTTGAGATGTACGGGAGGCTTGCAGATGAGTCGGATTCCGTCGCCATCTATCCGGAGGCGCTCACTACTCTCAGCGGGCGCATTGTCGCTGCGGGAGGATGCCGTGGTGCCATAATGCCGGCTGATCCGGCTGTATCTGTGGCGTTTGGCGGCAGCTCACTCTCCACGGCTTCCGTTCCGGTAGTGGTCAGCGTATATACCCGCGACGGCGGGGTACTGCGCCGTATATCGCGCAGTTACAGCCATACAGCTGATATAGCTGAATGTTTTCCCCGCTATATATTTCATCCTGATGTGGATGCGTCTCTGATGATTATCTGGTGCGTCGGGCAGGAGTACCGTCTGCCGTTGACCCGGCATCCGTCACTGCCCGGAGTGTACTGGATGGGAGGTCTCGGCTCAGACTGTATTCCTCCTAAGTCTGACGCACCTCTGCCTCTTGCCGTGGAGAACGGTCTTATCGCCTGTGCCGATCGGATGTGGCTGTCTTCGCCGGGGTCGGTATGCCATTTCATGCAAGGTATGGTGGCGTGCAATTCACGTATTGTGGCCGTGAGTGCATCTGTTGTCACCGCCGATATGAGTGCCGTGGGCAAGTATCCGGTCTATGTCTTTGCCGATGACGGGGTATGGCTTGCCGAATATGACAGCGACAAGAGCGGGCTGTGTGGCAGTCACCGCATAAGCGGCGAGGTATGTGAGTCGGGCCGCTCGGTGGCGGTGACATCCGATGGGGTGGTCTTTGCCACCAGACAGTCGCTGATGATTGCGTCAGCAGCAAAGGTGAAGCGGCTGATGCCTCTGCCGTCACTCCCGGGCGGCGCATTGCCGGAGTTGCCGGGTATATCTCTGCCGGAGTTGCCGGATGAGGCTACGGAGGGTGGTGTAACGCTTGCCTATGATGGAGTTACTTCGTCGTTGATTGTTGCCTATACAGATACGGGCATGACGTATATCTGCGACATGACGGTGCCGGCAGCCGGAGTTTGGGGGTGGAGGACGGCGGCGTTGCCGCTTGTCACGGGGCGGACGCTGATACAGACATCGACCGGCGATGTGGTGTGCCTCGCGCCGCAAACAGCCGCCAAGGCTGGCAGTGTGCTGGTGACACGCCCGATAAAACTCACCAAGACGTTTACACCCAAGATAATACGCAGTGTCACGGTGTGGCATGACGGAGAGCCCGACAGCCTGTCGGTCAATGTATACGGGGCCAACAGTCTTGCCTGCTGGCACCTGATCGTCTCCTCGGCATGTCACCGCGCGGAGATCGTGAACCGCTCGCCCTGGCGTTTCCTACGCCTATCCATCATCCCCCGCCGCCCCGCCGCCATCTATGGCGCCCAGATTGAATGGCTCGACTGAGCGTCGGGTCAGGGGGTGACTGGACGGATGGGGAGGCCGGAGGAGCGGGAGAAGTTGGACCACATGGGTTCGGCGGTGTCGAACATCAGTATGCCGGCCAGGCGCGTGCCTATGGGTTCGGCTGACCAATACATGCCCTCGGAGCCGCCAAACAACACTGTCTTGCCTACCTTGTATCCGGCTGAGGGCAGGAATATGTGTTTTCCAGACGGACCGGTCACACGATAGCCCTTGATGCCCGACACTGTGGCGGCTGTCCAGGTGCAGCTGTCGATCAGTGCCTTGAGCTCCGAGCTTGTGGGCAGTCTCCATTCAGGACCCCATGCCACTGTGGCGGCATCGTAGAGGGTATCGGCGGCGACCTCCCGGTAATCGAAGTTGCGTTGCCAGGTAGGACACAGAGTATCGGTGTACTCAGCCGCCGGACGCAGGGCACCCCATGCGAAATACTTGCCGTAGTCGGTGGCGCGTGATGCTCCGAGATTGTGGTCGGCCCACTTCACGCTGAGCCCCAGATCCACAGCCGTAGCCTTGGTGCCACCTACCGGCAGGCCCTTGCGGGCCGGGACCTTGGAATAGGTCGACACAGTCAGTATCGCCACGGCCAATAAAGCGATGATGGAAATATTGCGGATCTTCATATCAGTTTACTACATTGACCGGTTTTCCGCCTATAAAGGCCTTGAGATTGGATGCCGAGATGTCGAGCAGACGGCGGCGCGCCGCATCGCTCTGCCATGCGTAGTGGGGTGTGATGTAGCAGTTGCGGGCCGTGAGCAGCGGTTCGGAGGCCATAGGGGGCTCATTGACCAGCACATCGATGCCGGCGGCGGCGATGCGTCCCTCATCGAGAGCGCGGGCCAGCGCCTGCGAATCCACCATGCCTCCGCGGGCCGTGTTGATCACGATGGCCGTAGGCTTCATCAGCGATAGGGTGTCGGCATTGACGAAATCGGTGTTGTCGGGAGTGAGAGGCGCGCACAGCACCAGCACATCACTCTTGGCGAAAAGGTCGTGGTCGCTGACCGGGGTGATGTATTCCGGTAGCTCCCATTGCATCTTGGTAGTGAGGGCGATCACCTCCATGCCGAATGCATGGGCCACGCAGGCCACGCGCTTGCCGATATTCCCAAGACCGTAGATGCCCATGGTAAGCCCCGATAGTTCGGTGATGGAGCCGAGGCGATAGCAGAAATCTGCGCAGGCTGTCCAGTCGCCGCGTCTCACGCTGTCGGTGTGCTCCTGCACCCGGTTGGTGATATTGAGCAGGTGGGCGAAGATGGTCTGCACCACTGCCTCTGTGCTGTAGGCCGGCACGTTGCACACCGTGATGCCGGCTTCGCGGGCTGCATGTATATCCACATTATTATAGCCGGTGGCGAGCACTCCGATAAACCGCAGGTCGGGGAGGCGGGCTATTATATCCTTGTCGATCACTACCTTGTTGGTGAAGATTGCTTCGGCTTCAAGAGCGCGCTCCACCACCTGGTCGGGGGCGGTGCGGTCGTAGACCGTGAGGTCGCCTGATTGGGAGAGCTCATCCCAGCTCAGATCGCCGCTATTGGCGACGTATCCATCAAGTACTACAATATTCATGATAATAATAAAAAACGTAAGGATACAGCCACCAGACATCACATGTCCGCGCTTGAATCCTTACGTATATTCATTGTGCCGTAAACCGGCGGTTGTTACAAAAGATTATTCAAACTCGACGAGGGGCTGGTCAGTGGCCACGATCTGGTCTTCCTTAACGAGCACGCGCTTGACGGTGCCCGCTATCGGAGAATAGATGTCGTTTTGCATCTTCATAGCCTCGTATACGAGCAGCACGTCGTCTTTCTTGATCACATCGCCGGGCTTAACGCAGATCTCGATCACCTTGCCGCCCATCATAGCATCGACTGTAGGACCGGTTATGGGCTCCTGAGCAGCAGCTGGAGCAGCCTCAGGGGCTGGCGCGGGTGCTGCGGCCTGATATTCCTCCTCGCGGCGCTTGCGCAGGAAACCCTTTGCCACGAGGGGCAGCAGCTCAAGCAGCAGCAGCTCCTCGTCGTTGGTGGCGAGAGTGACTCCGCCGAGATCTTCGAGCACGGGATTCTCGGGCTTCTTATACGAGCTTACGTCGTAGGGCTTCTCGGTGGGGTCGCCTGTGATCTTCTCGCGGAAAGCCGGGTCCACTGGCACCGGAGTGTGGCCGTACTCACCCTTGACGAGCGAGATGAACTGGTTGGAGCGGTTGGTGTATTCTGGATTGCCTTTCTTGCGGTCGATGGCGACGTTTACGGCCTGGGCACCCACAATCTGGCTGGTAGGGGTCACCAGCGGCACCAGACCGGCGTCGCGGCGCACCATCGGGATGAGCTTCATCGAGTCTTCGAGCAGCTCGCTGGCTCCGAGAGCCTTGAGCTGTGCCACCATGTTGGAGTACATGCCGCCGGGCACCTCGGCATTCTTCACGATTTCGTTGGGCTTGGGAAATCCGAAATATGCCTCGATAGCATGACAGGCGTCGAGCAATGTGTCCTCGTCGCCGGCTTTGGCAGCCTCGATGGCCTTGTCGAAGAGGGCGTCGATCTCGGCGGGGAGCACATCGGTGAGCGGGTCAAACGGACGCTGCATGTCATCCTTGTGCAGGTCGTATGCGGCGAGCGACTTGCGGGCGTCGAGCAGACGCGAGCGTATCTCGCCCACAGCCTTCATGTCACATTCGAGCTCCACGTCGCCCAGCTTGTTGGCGAATACGTAGATGAGCTCGATAGCCGGGGCTGCGGAGCCTCCGCCAAACCACCATATGTTGGTGTCGAGGATGTCTACGCCGTGTATGATGGCCATGAGTGACGATGCCAGGCCGTAGCCTGGTGTGCAGTGGGTGTGGAAGTCGACGGGCACCTTGACGTTGGCCTTGAGGGCAGAGATGATCTCTGCGGCGCGCGAGGGAGTCACCAGACCGGCCATATCCTTGAGGGTGATGATCTTGGCACCGAGTGCCTCCATCTGGCGGGCCTTCTCCACGAAATATTCTGTGGTGAAGATTATCTCCGGCTGGGCGGTCTCCTCTTCCTCGTTCTTACCGAAGAAACGGCTGAAGAGTCCGCGCTTTTTGGGAGCCTCGTCCTCGTCCTTGGCCTCGGGCTTGGGATCGACGGTGTAGCATACGGCACCATCGGCGATGCCGCCCAGGTCATTGATCATCCTTATGGAATCCTTGACATTGTCTATGTCGTTGAGTGCGTCGAAGATACGCATCACGTTGAGACCATTCTTGATAGCCTCCTTGTAAAAGCCCTCGAGCACGCTGTTGGGGTAGGGCACGTAACCGAATAGGTTGCGGCCGCGCGAGAGAGCTGAGAGCAGGGATTTACCCTTCATTACCTTAGATACGCTGCGGAGACGGTCCCAGGGAGACTCGTCGAGATACCTCATCACGGAATCGGGAACGGCGCCGCCCCAGACCTCCATGATGTAGAAACCGGCGTTTTCATAGAAGGGGAGAAGTTTATCTATCTCGGACTGGCTCAGACGAGTCGCGAACAGAGATTGTTGACCATCGCGCAGTGTGAGGTCGCGAAGTCTTAATTTGCGTTTCTCCATATACAAATAATATTTAGATTGGTATTTCCTGTATGAAATACTTGGGTATAGTACTGCAATATCAGCCAACAAATTACGGAATAATTTCTCTAATGGGCAAATAATTCACATTTTATTTTTATATTTGCATGTAGAATCTGTACCGTGATAATTAAACTTTAACAACAATTACATAGACATGAAAATCAATAGATGGCTGACAATCATAATGGTAGCTATAGCGGCATCGGCGGCTCGCGCTGAAATTATCATCAACGAGGTGATGCAGTCTAATGTCAACGTCATAATGGATGATCTCAACGATTTTCCCGACTCCTGGGTTGAGCTCTACAACAGCGGGAGCACACCAGTTGATGTGGCAGGCTACGGTCTGGGCACGAAAAACAAGTCGTCCAAGGCTTACCGCCTGCCTTCGGCCATCATCCCTGCACGCGGCTACCTGCTCGTGTACTGCGATAAGGTGGGCAGCGGCCTCCATGCCGATTTCCGTGTGGATTCCGGCAAGGGTGATGTGTTTCTTTTTGATGCGTCTGGCAACGTCACCGATCAGGTGAGCATGGCCAAGCAACCCGCGCCTGATATCGCCTACGGGCGCGTGACCGACGGCGCAGACGGGTGGGGCTATCAACTCACCCCGAGTCCCGGAGCTGCCAACACGTCGGGTGTGTCAGACAAGTTGCTGCCCGAGGTGACATTCAGCGAGCATGGCGGTGTGTGGCGCGATGCCCGGGGCTTCACGCTGACACTCAGTGTGGCCGATGCCCCAGAGGGAGTCAGGATAATCTACACTAACGATGGCCGCGAGCCGCAGCCCGGCAAGTGCCCGGTGTACAACAGTCCGCTGTATATCGGTTCGTCGACTGTGATACGCGCCAAGGCTGTGTGCGACGGCTACCTCTCACGCCCATCGGCCGTGCATTCGTATATCTTTCTCGGCCGTGACGTCATGATACCAGTGATATCGCTTGCCATAGACAATTCGTATCTGTATGACAATAAGATAGGTATATTCGCTGACGGCTACGGAGGCCAGGGCAACGAGAATTACCGTCACGACTGGCGCCGCCCTCTGAATATCGAGGTATTCGACGAGGACGGTGCTCCGGCGGTAATCAACCAGCTGGGGGAGACACGTGTGCAGGGCGGATATACACGCAGCAATCCCCTGAAGTCGATGTGCCTGTATGCCAACAAACGATTCGGCCAGAAACAGTTTGAGTACGGTTTCTGGCCCGTGGACAAGCCGGGAGTGGTAAAGTCAAAGAGTATAGTGCTGCGCGACGGCGGCAACGATTACATGTGGGCTTACTTCCGCGATGCCCTGGCCCAGAGGGCTATAGGACGCAACACCGAAATCGACTGGCAGGGATACGCACCCGCCGTGGTGTATATCAACGGTAAGTATCACGGTATGCTGGCCATGCGTGAGCGCAGTAATGAGGATTATGTAGAGGCGAATTATGATGGTCTTGAGGATATAGATATGTTTGAGAACTGGTATGAGCTCAAGGCCGGCGATACGGTGGCCCGCGATGAGCTCTTCAGCTTTATCAACAGCAACGCGCCGCATGATTTTGATGACTGGTGCGAGCGTATCAATATGGAATCGTACGCCAATCTTATGGCCATCAACTACTGGATATACAACACCGATTTTCCGCACAACAACACGGTGATGTGGCGGCGCACCGACGGCACCGACGGGCGCTGGCAGTGGCTCGTGAAGGATTGTGATTTCGGCTTCGGCGCATGGAACAGCAACGACAATGTCAACAAGAATTATACCGATACCCTCAACAACAACCACAAGGATACGCAGATAGCCTATGATATGTTTCGCGGACTGATGAAGACCGAGGGCTTCCGTCAGTATTTCGCTGACCGTCTGATCGCATATACGGGCGATTTCATGACCAAGGACGGCATGACTGCCCTGCTCGATGAGATCTACGCCGAGAGCCACGGCGAGCAGAGGCTGAGCCATGAGACGTGGAAGTATAAGAGCGGAATGGGATGGAGCGATTTCGACAGCAATGTCGGTTTCATCAGGGAGTGGATCTCAAAGCGTGCGTCTGTGATGCCATCATTGATCAGGAAGAGTTTTTCGCTGGGCTCACTACTGGATCTTGTGGTGAATACCTCCATGCCCGAGGAGGATGCCGCCGCTCTGCATATCACGTACAACGGTGTGAGGCTGACACGCGGTGTATTCAATGGCAAGGAGTATCAGGGACGCACAGTGACTCTGTCCGGAGCACCGGAAGACGATATAGTGGCCTGGGAAGTCAGGCGAGGCGGCGATGTGGAGCGCGTGGAGGGCAGCAGTGTCACCATCACGTTCGATAAGCTGATGAGATATAGCCTGGAGGCAATCGTGGACCACAGCGGCATCAGCGATGTCAGCGCGGAGCCGGAGCTGCGTTTCACCCTGGCCGACGGCGTGGTGAGCTCCGCCGAGCCCATAAGTGTGTATGATCTCAGCGGCCGCCTTGTAACATCTCCTGCCACCGCCGTCACACTGCCTGCCCGCGGCCTATACATCATCGTGAGCAGGGGCCGCTCAGCCCGCGTGGCCTGGTAAATATATCTATAACTTGACTCAAACTATTCATAATGATATAAATACTGATAACTGATTATGAAACAGCTAATTTCAATTCTTGCTTTTATAGCTCTGGCTATTGGCATCACTGCAAGTGCGCAGTCTAATCCACGCTATGCGTATGTAAGGAAATCGAATGTCAATATCCGGGCTACTCCCTCTTCCAAGGGCCGGGTGGTGAACAAGGCTCAGGAAGGGTATGTGTACTATGCGGGTCCGGATAATGGCGACTGGGTGAAGGTATATTACGATATCTTCAATGAGGAGGATGGCTATATCAGCAAGAGCTTGGTGGATGTATTGGAGTCATGTCCGTTGCCGCAGGATAAACTTAATTCCACTTTTACTTTTGACAAAGACGGCGCGATCGGAGTTCTTAATTTCACGCGTAAGGGAGACAAGGTGGAGTATGATTACTACATTAAGGATAAGGAGCTGGCACGTAGCGGCGGCTCGGGCATCATCGAAAGAGGCAGTGATGAAGTCAATTATAATGCGGATTCTGGTGAGCTCTTCCAGCCTTCCACATGGTTTTGCGGCATAGAAGATGTCTCAGGCCTCCCGCATGCGATCTATGACTCTAAGACGGGAAAACTGATTTTCGGAGGCTTCCTCTGGACTGCCGAAAACTAGCACTCGAATAATGGTCTGCACAGGACTCTTGAAGTAAAATACTGCGTGCCATCTGCCGCTTTCCGCCGAGCCGGCGCGGGATGCACGTCAGGTGGCACGCAGTTTTTTTAGAACATCACCATTAATAGTAAAATTAATAGGAAATAGGTGACCTGTAATTACCGACCGCGTCAATTGATTATCCGAGATGCTTATATCACACGCGAAAACATAAAAAAACTCGCAAAAACCCGAGGCCAAGGCCTCGGAAAAGTGTTTGTGGATTATTGTGTGTTTTCGTATGTGACAGTGAGATGGTCAGGGGGGATATGGCAAGGAGGCTGTCTGAGCGGGTCAGACAGCCTCCTGTGTGGATGTGGTATGGGGGATTATTTCTTGACGATCTTCTTGCCGCCGAGGATGTAGAATCCGGCGGGAAGGTTGTTGAAATCAGAGGCGTCGCCTACGCAAAGGCCATTGAGGTTGTAGATCTTGTCGTTGTCGAGCTGTCTGTCAGCGAAGATGCTGTTGATGCCGTCGTGGCCTGATTTGTGAGTCAGCTTCACAGTGGCGCCCTCGGTAGTGATGGTCTGGTGGAGACGTAGGTCGGCCGATGATGCCGCGGCATAGAGATCGACGGTGCCTTCCTCGACATCGAAGGTCTGGGATGATGTGTTGAAGTAAGAGAGCTGGTCGTGGCTCAGAGGAATAGTCACCGTCTTGGCCTCACCCGGCTCAAGCTCGACACGTGCGAATCCTACGAGCTGCACCTTGGGACGCTCGATGGCAGAATTGCAGTGAGCGTATAGCTGCACGATCTCCGCACCCTGACGGTCGCCGGTGTTCTTTACAGTCACGGTGGCCTCAAGAGTCTCGTCCTTGCCCAGACGCTCGGATGATACGGTGAAGTCAGAATACTCGTATGTGGTGTAGCTCATGCCGTAGCCGAAGGGATAGAGGGGAGTCTTCTTGTGATACATATAGGTATAGCCGGCCTTGCGGATGTCATATTCCTGCATACCCGAGGGAAGGTCGGTTACAGAGTTGTACCATGTAGAGGTGAGCTTGCCTGAGGGATTATAGTCGCCGTAGAGCACATCGGCGATAGCATTGCCCTGGGCCTGACCGCCATACCAAGCCTCCACGATAGCCGGCACATGCTCCTGGGCCCATCCGATAGTCATGGACGAGCATGACTGGAGCAGCAGCACTACATTGGGATTGACGGAATATACGCCTTCGAGCAGCTTCTGCTGGTCGCCCGGCAGATTGAGGCTGTTGCGGTCGTGGCTTTCGTCGGACACCTCAAGATTGGTGCCACCGGCGAATACCACCACATCGGCCTTGGCTGCGATCTCGAGCGCACGCTGATAGTTGGCCTCGGGTATAGCGCCGGTCACCTCGCATGCCTGATAGAGGTATACAGGACCCTGCTCCTCGAGAGGATTGGTGACGGTGGGATCGTAGGCGCGGAACCAGTCCATATTCGCGCAGTA
>VIDP01606036.1_pt1 | contig 21173 bp, 14 predicted proteins | sample 5025131 | NCBI WGS metagenome assembly VIDP01 (sample SAMN11853144, study PRJNA449069) | gut metagenome | isolation source: stool from male vole | host: Microtus ochrogaster | place: USA:Florida | collected 2017
CGGGACGCGATCGTGATCGGCCCAGGCACGCCAGTCGGCCGCGATGTCGGAGAGATCACGAGCCACGAGCAGCGGAATGCAGAGATCCGGATCATCGTGATGGAGTTCGAGCGTCACTGTAACCTCCCCGTCGCCATGGTCTATCGCCCGCGCCGCCACGCCCTTGAAAGCTCGCGCCGGTAGAGCGATCGAAAGCGGCAGGCCGCTGGATGGTAGCACCTTGCGCAGAACAGCGCCACGCTCGTCAAGGCTGATGCTGACATTCCCCGTGTGGCCGCGCAACACGTAGCTTGCTTGCTGCGGAAATCGCTTCGGGTCAAGTCTGAGCGTGTTTTCGACCCATGCCGGTTGAGAGAGTGAATTGCGCATTTCGAATCGCCCTTGTTTTTCCTTGAGAGCCGTTTCCGGCCTTTCCGTCGGGACTTTTCGTCCTCTGAGCGTGGAGGATAGGGCGGCTCCCTTCCGGGCGACTTAAAATTCGCGGTTAAAAAAACTTTGCTGTGTCCAATGGTTAGCAAAAGCCGACGCGGCAAGGTTTCTCTTTCGTCAACGAAATCGCTGGCATTTTTCGGTGCGCTTTGCCAGCGGGTGCGGGCGGAAACCATACACAGTTTTCCCGATCCCGCTCCAGCGGGAAAAGCCACACACAAGCATGCTGGGCGATCTTCACCATCATCGGAGTGGTTTCAGGGGACGTCGAAGCGCCGGCGGTCCCGTTTCTTGCTGGCGGGCGACGTATGGTTTCGACTTATCTCGACTACAATCTGATCGCACGGGACATGAAGCTCAGCCTGCGGCGCGTGTCGGAGCAGACGATCGTCGCCCGGGATACGCAGTATTACAGGGAGAACATCGCCAGTGTGGCCTCCGTCGACGCGTTTCTCGCCGATTACCGCCTCTATTCTTACGCGATGAAGGCCTATGGCCTGGGCGATATGATCGATTCGGTCGCCTTCATGCGGAAGGTGCTCGAGAGCGATCTCGCCGACGACAACAGCTTCGCCAACAAGCTGACGGACGAACGCTACCGCGAATTCGCGATGGCGTTCAGCTTCAGCGGCGGGACGGCGGTTTCCCAGACCGAAGCGCAACTGGACGAGATGATTGGCCTCTACAACACGAGTATCGCCAGCATCGGGGAGACCCAGAAGGAAGAGACGCGCTACTACAACCTCATGGTCGACAAGGTCACGAGCGTCGATCAGCTCCTGAACAATGACCGTCTGCGGGCCTACATCTTTACCGTTTTCGGTATCGACGAGAGCACGTACTCCCGTGAAACGCTCCGCAACGTCCTTTCCAGCAATGCCGACGATCCGGACAGCTACGAGAACACCGTGCTCGAACCCAGACTAACGGAGCTCCAGACGGCCAGAGCCGACGCTCAGGCGAAGCTCCAGCAGAGCGGCACGACGCAGGCGGAGAAGCTGGAACTCCAGGCGAAGATAGCCACCTACAATAAGTCGATTTCCACCGTCAGCAATTACCTGGCGATGGCGGCGGCTTTCCAGTTCAGCGCTGACGGCACGGTGGCCGCCGGATCGGCTCAGACTGCCGCGCACAAGAAGACCATGAATGAACTCTACGTTTCCAGTAATCCGCGGATCACGCCCCAGGCAGCGTTGCTGAACAAGGCCTATTTCGAGGAGAAGATCGCGAGCATCACGAACGTCAGCGAGCTCGTCGCCGATACGCGCATTTACAACTACATCCGCACGGCATTCGATCTCAACGAGGTCACCATCGTGCCGGCGACGATCAAAAATATCCTGACCAGCGATCCGGACGATCCCGACAGCTACATCAACACGATCGGCAAGGGCAACGAGAACTACAAGGCGCTCGCCAGGGCTTTCAATTTCCAGGCTGACGGTACGCTGGCCGCGGGCGATGCTGCACAGACTGCGGAGCAGACGACGCTTACCTCCAGCCGCTACATGACGCGCTATAACGACAAGGACGACGCAGCCGACGAGAAGGCGATAGGCGCCTATAAGCTTGCCGTCGAGAAGATGGTGTCCGTCGGTGACTTCATCGAAACGGCTTCGATTTACGATTTCGCGCTGAAAGCCGTCGGTCTCGATCCGGATGCCGAAAGCACACGGACGATCAAGCGTGTGCTGATGAGCGATCTCACCGATCCGGGAAGCTTCGTCTACACGCTGAAGGATGAGCGTTACCTGAAGCTCGCCCAGCTGTTCAACTTTACGACATCGGGCGATATCGGCGTTCCGGCATTGGCTCAGCCGGAGACACTGATCCAGGAGACCGCCAAGACCTATATCGTCAACAAGTCTCGTTTTGGTTCAGAAGAGGACAAGGCCGAGGCTGAAGCGGAAGCCGAATATTATACAGCCGAGGTCGCCAAGCTCGCCTCTCTCGACGCGTTTCTGGCCGATTCCCGCCTGGTGGCTTTCGCTCTCGAGGCAAACGGCATCGATCCCGAGAACGTCACCATCGATTTTCTCCGCGAAATCTTTACCTCCGATCTGGACGACCCGAAGAGCTTCATCAATCAACAGCAGAACTCCGGATCCTATATCGCCCTGGTCACCTCGTACAATTTCGACCGCAGCGGTAATATTCTTCGCGAGGACAAGAGCGTCATCATCACGCGGCAGGGGCTTTACGAGACCTTCGACCGGTATCTGCACCAGACGCTGGAAGAACAGGCAGGCGAGGACAATGCAGGTGTGCGCCTGGCACTCTATTTCGAGCGCCAGGCAGGTTCTCTCGTCGACGCCTATGATCTCCTGGCAGATGATGCGCTCGCCGAAGTGTTCCGCACCATCTTCAGCCTGCCCGACGAATTCAGTTCCATGGATATCGATCAGCAGGCAAAAATCGTCGAGAAGAACCTCGATCTTGAGAAGTTGAGCGAACCGGCCGAACTGAAGAAACTCCTCGCGCGCTTCACCGTTCTCTACGATCTGGAGAACAATACGGAAGTAGATCCCGCGGTGGTTGTGCTTTCGGGCGGCGGCGGCAATATCGGCATCAGCGCCGATACACTGTTCCAGCTGTCGCAGCTCAGGCGGGGCGGGTAGGACGTGACCGGAAGCACGTGCTTCCGCGTCACTCGCCTCAATCCTCGCGCAGCACCTTATCGGGGTTCATGATTCCCGCCGGATCGAAGGCATGCTTGATCCGCCGCATGAGGTCGATCTCGATCGTTGAGCGTATCGCCGCGAGTTCGTCGCGCTTCAGCTGGCCGATGCCATGCTCGGCAGAGATCGAGCCATCATGTTTGAGCACGACCGCGTGGACGATCGCATTGATCTCGCGCCATCGGTCGAGAAAGCTCTGCTTGTCCGCGCCGACCGGCTGGGAGATGTTGTAGTGAATATTGCCGTCGCCCATATGGCCGAAGGCGCAGATGCGCGCGCCGGGGATGGCCTTCGAGACCAGCGCATCGGCCTCCGCCATGAAGACCGGAACGCTCGATACCGGGACCGAGATGTCGTGCTTGATGGAGCCGCCTTCCGGCTTTTGTGCTGGCGACATGCTCTCGCGCATATGCCAGAGGGCTTTGCGCTGCGCCTCGTTCTGGGCGATGACGGCGTTTTCGACGAGGCCGTCCGCGATCCCGGCCTCGAGGAGGTCTTGGACCATGCGCTCGGCGCCATCGGCCGAATCCGAGGTGGAGATATCGATCAGCGCATACCAAGGATGCGTCGTTTCCATCGGGTCGCGTACGCCGGCGATATGCCGGGTGGTGAATTCGATGCCGAGCCTCGGCATCAGTTCGAAGCCGGTCAGTGCCGGGCCGCAAAGGCTCGATGCGCGATCGAAAAGCATGAGCGCGTCCTCGACGCTCCTGAGGCCGGCAAAGGCCACCTGGTGCCCGCGGGGTTTCGGGTAGAGCTTCAGCACGGCGCCGGTTATCACGCCTAGGGTTCCCTCGGCGCCGATGAAGAGATCGCGCAGATCGTAGCCTGTATTGTCCTTCTTCAGGCGACGGAGCCCGTCCCAGATTTCCCCGGTCGGAAGCACCACCTCCAGACCCAGGCAGAGCTGGCGCATGTTGCCATAGGCAAGCACGGCTGTGCCGCCGGCATTGGTCGAAAGATTGCCGCCGATACGGGCCGAGCCTTCGGAACCGAGCGACAGGGGGAAAAGCCGGTCGACGTCGTCGGCCGCCTTCTGGATGTCCTCCAGGATACAGCCGGCATCGGCGACGATCACGTTGCCAACCGGATCGATGTCGCGGATGCGGTTGAGCCGTTCGAGGGAGAGGACCACATCCGCCTTGCCTTCGCGCGGGATCTGGCCGGCCACATGCCCGGTATTGCCGCCTTGCGGGACGACGGCGGTACGAGTCTGGCTTGCAAGCCGCATGATCAGCGAAACTTCCTCGACGGTGCCGGGCCTCAGGACGAGCGGCGTCGTACCGCGATAGAGCCCGCGGGACTCGACGAGATAAGGTGCCGCGTCTGCCGGCGCGGTCAGTGCGTTGGCGGGGCCGACGATCTCGGCGAAGGAGGCGATGAGCTCGGGAGACGGAAGTGAGATGGTCATGGGCCTGCCTTGGATCAGGTTGGTTGCTTCAGGCTTACCGACGGCTATCAGCTTCGCGGCGCGGCCGCGCGCTGCAACCGGTCGATGATCGCTTCTCCGAGCCCTTCGCTCGGGATCGGGCCGAAAGCAATGGTCGCGGCGCCGCTGACATCCGCTTTCTTCATATAATCAAAAAGATTGGCCGCGGCTTCCCGCAGGCTGCCCGTGGGGCTTAGATCCATGACGATTGCGGCATCGCCTTCACCGGGCAGCGCTTTTCCTCCGAAGCGGATCAGGGCTTCGCCTCTCCGCACGTCGTCGGCATTGATGCGTACAGCCGCGCGGGGCGCATAGTGGGAGGCTAGCATGCCCGGCGCCTCGATCGTGGCGCCGGCCGTCTCCGGCCGCTCGATAGCGAGCCCTGTGAGCGCTTCAATCTCCGCGGCGTCAAGTCCCCCGGGCCTCAGCAGCCGAAGGGCTCCGTTGTCGACCTTGACGATGGTGGATTCCAGCCCGATCGCGGCCGGCCCTGCATCGAGGATAAGCTTCAGCCTGGGGCCCAGATCCCCCTGCACATGGGCCGCACTGGTGGGGCTGATCTTGCCCGACGTGTTGGCGCTCGGCGCTGCCAGAGGCCGCCCGAACCGGGCGATCACCCGACGCGAGAAGCCGTCGGGCATCCGAATCCCGAGCGTGTCGAGACCAGCAGATGCGAGCGTGTGCACGGTGCTTTCGTGCCGCTGCGGCAGGATCAGCGTAAGTGGCCCGGGCCAGAAAGCCTCGGCCAGACGTCTCGAGAGCGGATCGAAGGTCACATGGGCCTCTGCCATCGCCAGATCGGAGACGTGGCAGATCAGCGGATTGAACCGCGGCCGCCCCTTCATTTCATAGATGCGGCTGATCGCATCTGACGTCGTGGCATCGGCGGCGAGGCCATACACCGTCTCCGTCGGGATCGCGACGGGCTCCGCGTCCGAAAGAACAGCGCAGGCCGTCTCGATTGCCCGCTCCGGTTCGATGCGCGTGTCGATGATTTCGGCCATGGCGTTCTGATCCTTTCCGCCGCTTTCCTTAGAGCCTTTCCATTCAAACAGGAAAGGCTCTAACGGAGAGATTGCGAAAACAGAACGATTTTCTTGGTCAAAGTCCGCGAATGATCCGGCGCAAGGCCTCGTCGCGTGCGCCGAGCATCAGCACGTTCTTCAGTGCCACTTTAGGATCCTGCGTCCGGAAAATCAGCCCGTTGCCGCGCACATTGCGATTGACGACGATCCGCTCCTCGCCGGCATCGGGCTCGATTGCGACCGCGAAAAACATGCGCGAATAGCCCGGCTGGATCCGGTCGAAGAAATGCGTCTCGTCCCCGAGGTCGCAGAAGAAGTTCGCGAAGTAAAAGGACCAGGTGATCTCATGGTGTTCTGCGAGGCGCGTTTTCGCGGCGGTCACGTGGCAATATCCGAGATGCGGGCTGCTGGCGAGCGTGCGGTGGAAGACCATCTTCGGGAACCGGATCGAGGCATGAAAACCGTTGATTCGCCTGTGGGTCGTCTCGCCGGCTGTCGTCAGCTTTCGCGCCGTCTGCTGGGCGACCTCGGCATAACTCAGATACTGACGCTCGTCCGGCAACCACCGGCGTCTATCGATCCGGCCGGTCCGCAGGAACTCGGTGTGAGCCGTGGCTTTCGGCGTTGCGGCCGGCGCCTTGTCGGCGGCGTCGTAATATCGGAGTTTTGCCATGGGCGTCGTCGCGCCATCCTGTCCGCAAACGGGTTGATCGCAGCGGATGTTAGATCCTTACGGTTAACGATTTCGTTCCGGTCATGTCCGAGGCGTCGATCGCCCCTTGCGCTGATGAGCAGTGTCGCAGAATGGCCAATGACCTTCGCGCCATGAACGGCGCTGCCGAAAAACCCGACGCCCGCGCGAAGTTTCACCTATTTCCTTGTTTGTTATGCATAATATTGCCCGCCTATGTGCCGTTTTCATTCCGTCCTCCTGTCGTCTTTCTGGAATCGGATGTCGTCTATTGGCAGTTGCCCGGCCGGTCCTCAGGCTTAGATGGACACACTCAAGGTGCCGCCTGAAGGGAGGGCGGAGAATTGGGAAGCCGGTCAGATCCCGGCGCTGCCCCCGCAACGGTGGTGGAGCGAACAGCCACGGCAGAAGGCCACTGGACAGCGCGTCCGGGAAGGCGCCGGGTAGGTCCCCCTGCGGGACAGCTCCAGAGCCCGGAAACCAGCCTTGAAGCAGAAACGAATCGAAGCTGGTTGCGGCGGGCAGCCGGATCGGAGCCAATTGCGTTGCGGGTCCACAGGACCGGCGCGGGTTCCAGTCCTGCCTGTCCGAAACGGCGGAAAACGAGGATAAGGGCATGGAAATTCAGACCGAAATGCTACGCAAGCTGAAGACCCGTCGCGAAGGCTACAGCCTCGACCGCGCCTTCTACGTCGATCCCGGCTATTACCGTCAGGATCTGGAGCAAATCTGGTACAGGGACTGGTTGTTCATCGGGCATGATTGCGAAATTCCGCGCCCGGGGAACTATTTCACCGTGCAGGTGGGGGAGTACCCCGTAGTGCTCGTGCGCGACCGCCAGGGCGCTATTCGTGCTTTGCACAATTCGTGCCGTCACCGCGGCTCCCGCGTCTGCACGCAGCACAGAGGTTCATCCGCCAAACTCGTTTGTCCCTACCACCAATGGACCTACGAGCTCGACGGCCGGCTGCTCTTTGCGCGACAGATGCCCGAGGGATTCGATCCGGCCGAACACAGTCTGAAGGCCATCCACTGCGAGACGGTCGGCGGCTACATCTTCATCAGTCTTGCCGATGAACCGGTGGACTTCCGGCAGTTCCGCGAAACGGTCGCGGCCTATCTCGCGCCCCATCGCCTTGGGGAGACCAAGGTCGCCTTCGAGAGCACCATTGTCGAGAAAGGCAACTGGAAGCTCGTCTGGGAGAACAATCGGGAGTGCTATCACTGTGCCGCCAATCACCCGGAGCTCTGCCGCACCTATCCGGAGGCGCCGACAGTGACCGGCGTTCAGGGAGCGATGGATGACCCCGAAATCGGTGCCCATTGGCGCAAATGCGAGAATGCGGGCCTTCCCAGTGCCTTCAGGATCGCGCCAACCGGCCAGTTTCGCATGACCAGAATGCCGCTGATCAACGGAGCCGAGAGTTATACGATGTCGGGGCAAAGCGCCGTGCTCAAGCCACTTTCCCCGCAGGTGAATGCCAGCGGCATCGGCACTCTGCTTCTCTTCCATTATCCCACCACCTGGAACCATATCCTCGGTGATCACGCGATCACCTTTCGCGTGCTGCCGCTCGGTCCGGAATTGACTGAGGTTACGACCAAGTGGCTCGTCAACAAGGAGGCGGTCGAGGGCGTCGACTATACCATCGAGGATCTGACGCATGTCTGGACGGAAACCAACGACCAGGACCGGCAGATCGTCGAGGAAAACGCCTTCGGCATCCGTTCTCCGGCCTATGAACCAGGCCCCTATTCGGCCGAGCACGAGGGCGGCGTCATGCAGTTCGTCGAGTGGTATTCGAGTTTCATGCTGGACCGCCTTCAGGGCGGAGCCACGCATCTTTCGCGGGTCGCATGACCATGGAGATGCCTCGCGCCTTTCACCATTTCGACGAGCTCGACCCCTGGAGAGACCGGCAGCACATGCTGCAGTGCGTTTCGGTGGCCACGGAGACGGCGGACGTCATGACCTTCACCTTCCGTTCCGACAAACCGGCCTGGTTCCGCTACCTGCCCGGGCAATTCGTGACGCTCGAATTGCCCGTCGAAGAGGAGCCGGTGATGCGCACCTATACGCTGTCGTCCACGCCCTCGCGTCCGCTTTCGATCGCGGTGACGGTAAAGGCCCAGCCGGGGAGCGTCGGTACCCGCTGGATGTTCGACAATCTGAAACCCGGCATGGTGCTGAAGGCGTTCGGGCCGTTGGGGGATTTCAGCTTCGTCCGTCATCCCGGTGAACGGTATCTCTTCATTTCGGCGGGGTCGGGCATCACGCCGATGATATCGATGACACGCTGGATGGCCGACTGCGCGCCGGAATCGAATGTCACCTTCATCTCCTGCGCCCGGCGCCCGGACGATCTCCTCTTCAAATACGAGCTGGAAGTTCTCGCGCGGCAGATGCCGCAGCTCAATCTCGGCTTCCTCGTGGAAGGACACGAGGCGCGGCATGGCTGGCATGGACTGCGCGGCCGTCTCGACGCGACGAAGCTGCCGTTGCTCGCTCCGGATTTCATGGAGAGAACCGTCTTCTGCTGCGGGCCGGAGCCGTTCATGGCCGGCGTACGGGACATGCTGGAGATGGCCGGCTTCCAAATGGAACGCTACCATCAGGAAAGCTTTCAGCCCGCAACTGCGCCTTCGGCCGGGGACCTCGCCATTCGGGAAGGACCGGCTGCGGACACCGAGGCCGGCGCGTCGCGGGTGACTTTCACCATGAGCGGCAAGGAGGCGCCAGCTCTTCCCGGCCATACAGTTCTGCAAACAGCGCGCGCGAACGGAGTCAGGATCGGGGCCGCCTGCGAGGGCGGCATATGCGGAACCTGCCGGGTGATGAAGATCGCGGGCGACGTGGAAATGAACCATAATGGCGGCATTCTCGACGACGAGATCGAGGAGGGTTACATTCTCGCCTGCTGCTCGCGGCCGATAGGCGACGTCCAGATCGAGGCCTGAGTTACCGGCGCTCGGACTGGTAGGGAAGACGTGCCTCGGCAGCCCTGACGGCAATGGAACCCGTGACGGTCGTGTCGGCCCTCGCTCCGGACCCGCTCTCCGCTTCGGCGCGGCTTATAAGCAAAGGCTGCTTGAGTACGGCCACGGCCTTGGCGTCGAGTGCCGGGGCCATGCCGGCGGTGGCCGAAGCGATAAAGGTTACCACCGGTGCTTTCTCCGCCAGGAGCGCGCCGTGGGGCCAAACGCTTTTCAATGCCGACGCGCTCATCGCTGCGACGTTCACATCGATATCATTGAGGGTGCCGGGGACCCGGTACGGGCAGCGCTTTTTGCCGCAATTATGCGCCGAAGAGAATTGCCAGAGCGCATAACCCTCCCAGTTCCCCATCGGAAATACGTTTCGAATATCGGGCTTGTAGCGCGCGTACCAGAGGGGAAGGCGCGAAAGCAGCCGATGCTCGAAGCGGTTGGCGGCAATGTGTTTGGCGGTGGCGTGGTTCGTATAGAGGACCGGATAACGACCGGTCCGTGCCTTGACGTGGCCGGCAAAAATCGCCGCATCTTCGAGCGACATGTATTTTTCTGGGTCGATCCCTTCAATATCGAGCACCATCAGCTCGTCGTCGCGCGGATCGGCATAGTCGATGAAGTGATTTGCCTGATCGACCGGATTTCCGGGCCTCGCGAGATGGTACGCGCCCCAGAGTAGTCCATGCGAGCGCGCGATCAGACGACGCGTCTGATAGAGCTCGCGGCTGACCGCGTATTTGCGCCACATGGTCCTGCAATGAGCGACCGTGTCGCCGCCGTGGTCGCCGGTACAGGTGAAGCTCTCCGGCAGCCCGTCGGAAGCTTTCGCGATGAAACCCGCGATCCGCTTGTCCTTCAACATGGCTTCCCAGTCGATGCTGTTCAGCTCGTAGGCATCGACGATAATTGCGTTCCGCCGCTCTTTCCACGGCTCCACCTCGCCAGCGCGTGCGTTCGCCGCCGCGAAGGTCAGGCCCAAGAGGACCGCCAGGCGCAAGATCATCCCTATGATTGAGATTCCCCGCTTTTCCATTCTCTGAGATTGCCGACTTACCGTTAACAGGTCGTGAATCTCAGCCCCGGCCCCAATCTGCGCGAGGCGGGCGCTTCTGTACACCGACCTGAAGGGGCAAAGTCGAGATCGCGATTCCGCTCTGGATTGCAGCACTGTGCGGCGCTTCTTTCGGTGCATGCGCTCGCACCGGTTGCCTCTGTAAAATAATGCTCTAATTTGGTGTGATGGCCAATCAGTGGCCGACCGTACATGGATAACGAGGCCAGGAGGAAATGATGTCAGGCAAATGGCTTTCGGGCGTGCTTGCTGCGATCGCGCTGGCAGCGTCGGCGATGCCGTCGCAGGCTTTCACGCCTTTGCCCCCGCAAATCGTCATCGAGAGCGGCGTCACGAACGCTCAGTACGCGCCGCGGCGCGGCTACTACCGGTACGGCGATTACTATTATTACAATGGTTATCGCGGCTACCGCTATCAACGCCCCGGCTATCGATATCATCGTGGCTGGTGGTATCCGAGGGCCGCTTTCGGCATCGTGATCGAGCGTCGCCCCGCCTATCGCCCACCGGTCCGCTATGGTAGCCGGCATGTCGATTGGTGCTATAATCGCTATCGCTCCTACAGGGCATACGACAACAGCTATCAGCCCTTTAACGGCCCGCGTCGGCAGTGCTATTCGCCCTATAGTTGAGCAGACCGGCTGGAGCGCGATGCGGAAAAGTGTGCGCGGTTTCCGCCTGCATCTCACTCCATCTCCATCGAGTTCAGGTCGTTGAGCGCCTCGGCCGATCGGTCGAGGCGCTTCTATTCGTCGTTCGTGAAAGCTCTATCTTCGTTCTGATGGCCATCGTCCACCAAGAATTGACGTTGACGTATACGTAAAAATAAATAGTCTCCACGCATCGGCGACGGCCGAGCCGCGGGCGCATGAGCGGGATGAGGAAAGGGTGCGGTTCCGTGCCGCATGCCGTTCAGACTTTTGAGGCGATCACGTTTGTCGGCCACGCGGACTGCACCACCGTGATCCAAGGAGGATCGTCATGTACAAGGCACCGGTCGACGAGATCGCATTCACCCTGAAGCATGTGGCCGGCTTGGCCGAGGCAATCGATCGCGGCGCATTCGGCGAGCTGGGCGAGGACCTGGTGGATGCGATCCTTGGCGAGGCCGGGCGCTTCGCCTCGGAAGAGGTGGCGCCGCTTGGCGACGCAGGTGACCGGCGAGGGGCGCGGCTCGTCGGCGGCACAGTCGAGACGCCGGAGGGCTGGCGGGACCTCTACCACAACTGGATTGCCGGCGGCTGGAACGGCCTGACGGCGCCGGAAGCCTATGGCGGGCAGAACCTGCCGCATATGCTGCACGTTGCCGCCATGGAAATGTGGAACAGCGGCTCGATGGCTTTCGCGCTTGCGCCAACACTGACAATGGGTGCCATCGAAGCGCTCGAGAAGCACGGCACCGAGGTTCTAAAGTCGGTCTTCCTGCCGAAAATGGTTTCGGGGGAGTGGATGGGCACGATGAACCTGACAGAGCCACATGCCGGCTCCGATCTCGGGGTGCTCAAGACCCGCGCCGAGCGCTGCGACGACGGCACCTACCGCATTTTCGGGCAGAAGATCTTCATTACCTGGGGCGAGCACGACTTCACCGACAATATCGTCCATCTGGTGCTTGCGCGGCTGCCGGATGCGCCGCCGGGAACCAAGGGCATTTCACTGTTTCTCGTGCCGAAATTCCTCGTCAATGGCGACGGCTCGCTCGGCGCCCGCAACGATCTCTTCTGCCATTCGCTTGAGCACAAGCTCGGCATCCACGGATCGCCGACCTGCACCATGATCTACGGCGACGGCCGGTTTGGCGCCGAAAAAGGTGCTGTCGGTTACCTCGTGGGGGAAGAAAACCGGGGCCTCGCCTGTATGTTCACGATGATGAACAATGCACGGCTTGCAGTCGGCATGCAGGGCGTGGCGATCGCGGAGGCTGCGACCCAGAAGGCCATCGCCTACGCCAAGGAGCGCAGGCAGGGCCGTGCGCCGGGATGGAGCGGCGAGGGCATGAGCCCGATCATCGAACATCCGGACGTCGCCCGCATGCTGCTGACGATGAAGGCGCTGACTCAAGGTTCGCGCGCCATCGCCTATGCCTGCGCCCACGCTGTCGACATGGCCCATTTTGCGGAAGGCGAGGAAGCGCGCCACTGGCAGGAGCGTTCGAGTTTGCTGACGCCGATCGCCAAGTCCTTTGCCACCGATGCCGGCGTTGACGTCGCCTCCTTGGGGGTTCAGGTTCATGGCGGTATGGGCTTCATCGAGGAGACCGGGGCCGCGCGCTATCTCCGCGACGCCCGCATCGCGCCAATCTATGAAGGGACCAACGGGATCCAGGCAATCGACCTGGTCACCCGCAAGCTGCCGCTTTCCGATGGCGCGCATGTGCGCGGCTTCATTGCCGAACTCCGGGAGGTTACAGCTGCCGTTGCCGCGTCGAACAGAAAAGGGTTCGGCGAAACGGCGGCGCGCCTGGATGCGGCGATTGCGGATCTCGAAGGGGCGACCGCGTGGCTGCTTTCGGCAATTCGAGACGGAAAGCTTGCCGAGGCGCTCGCCGGTGCGACCGCTTATCAGCGCCTGTTCGGTCTCGTGCTGACCGCGATCTATCTCGCCAAGGGCGGGCTTGCCGAAGCCGGTGACGGAAAGCAGGAACAGCGCATTGCGCTTTGCCGCTTCGCGGCGGAAAACCTGGTTTCGGAGACGAGTGCACTCGAGGACCGCGTAACCAACGGCGCGGAAAGTCTCGCCGCTGCCCGTTCCATACTCGATTGAGGGAAGATCCATGACCGACCATGTGCTCGTTGAACGGCCGGAAGCCTATCCCGGAGTCCAGCTCATCCGCTTCAACCGGCCGGAGAAGAAGAACGCCATCACGCGCGAAATGTACGCCAAAATGACGGAAGCGCTGACCGCTGCCGGGGCGGACCCCGCCATTCGCGCGACGGCATTTCTCGGAACGCAGGGCTGCTTCTCGGCCGGCAACGACATGTCGGACTTCCTCGCATTCGCCATGGGGGGAAGTATGGGAGGGGAGGTTCTTGATTTTCTCCGGGCTCTTGCGGGTGCGACGAAGCCGGTCGTCTCGGGCGTCGACGGATTGGCCATCGGCATCGGAACGACGATCCACCTCCACTGCGACCTGACGGTCTCCTCCGCCCGTTCGGTCTTCAAGACTCCCTTCGTCGACCTGGCGCTCGTTCCGGAAGCTGCCTCGAGCCTCATCGCTCCACGCATCATGGGTCATCAGCGCGCCTTTGCCCTGCTTGCAGCCGGCGAACCGCTCGACGCCGCCGGTGCGCGCGAGGCGGGGCTGATCTGGAAGATCGTGGATGAGCCTGCCGTGGAGGAGGAAACGCTTTCCCTTGCCGGGCGCCTGGCAAGGAAGCCGCCGGAAGCGCTGCGCATCGCCCGCGATCTCGTTCGCGGCGACCGCAGCGATGTGCTTGCCCGCATCGAGGAGGAGGCGAAGCATTTTGCCGCGCAGTTGAAGAGTGCGGAAGCACGGGCCGCGTTCGAAGCCTTCATGCGTCGGTAGGACGGGATAACGTCGAACTCTCCTACGGTGGTGTGTCGAGCGAATTCGAGTAAGTGCGACGCAGCACCCTTCGTCGTCCGCGGCTTTCCCCTCGTCATCCTCGGCCTTGACCCGAGGATCCATGCGCAAGGCATTTCCGGGCCCCATACACGTCGATGATTCGGCACATCCAGTATGGTGTCCTGCCTCCATCGCAACAGACCTCTGCCGGTTCCACGTCGCACCGCGGCTTTGCAGGAGCCAATTTTAATCGCTTCTTAAATAGCTCCCGGTAGCGTGCACCGCAGTAAGCCTGCCGAACCGCCGATGTCCGTTGATGGGCATGTGCGGCCGTTTCGGAGCAAGGCTCCCGGCCGCATGAAGCATTGCCGGCTCCGCCTTTGCGGCATGTCCCATCGTTTCCCCGTGCCTTTCGCGTCGCTTTTGCGACTGATTCCTCACGCGCGGGAAAACCGTCACGAGCATGTCCGGTGCATGACGCCGGCCACTCCCCAGGAGAGTTCCCACCTTGTCCAAACGATCGAATCTCATGACGCGCATTCTCGTTGCCGCGTCCTGCGTCGTCGTCGGCGCCTTTGCCGGCTTCTCCGTCTATATCGATAGTCTCCAGCGCGCCACGACCACGAAAGCCGTCGAGGAGGACATCGCTTCGTCCGGTCACCAGGCAGCGCAGAGCGTCGCCAACTGGTTGAACGGCCGCGTGACGCTGACCGCCATGGCGGCAGACGCCGCAGGACGCGTCGCAGATGAAGCCGCCATCCAGGGAGTGCTGAAGAACGACGTCCTGATCGGCGAGTTTATTTCGACCTATGTCGGCAATGAGAGCGGCAAATTCATAACGTGGCCGGAATCGGAGATGCCCGAAGGATACGACCCGCGCCAGCGCCCCTGGTACCAGCAGGCGGTTAAGGCCGATGCCCGCGTACTCACCGAGCCCTATGTCGACGCTTCCAGCGGCGACCTGATCATCAGTGCCGCGGTGCCGGTCAGGCACGAGGGCAGGCTTTATGGCGTCACCGGCAGCGATTTCTCGCTGAAAGCACTCGTCACCATGGTCAACGGCATCGATGTTGGCGGCGAAGGCTTTGCCTTTCTCGCAAACAGGGACGGGCAGATCCTGGTTCATCCGAATTCGAAGCTGGTGACGAAGACGCTTACGGACGCCTTTCCGGTCGACACGCCGGCGATCGGCAGCGGCATCATGCAAACGGAGCTGGACGGCAAGCCGATGCTTGTGAGTTTTGTGCCGGTGAAGGGTCTTCCGTCGGTTGAATGGTATGTCGGTTTCGCGCTTGACGCGGATGTCGCCTATTCGGCGATCAGCCAGTTCCGCGTGGCCGCGACCATAGCCACCATCCTGGCGGTCGGCGCCATGATAGCCTTTTTGGCTACGCTGCTGAGCCGTCTGGTGATACGGCCGGTAACCGACATGACCGGCGCCATGGAGAAGCTTGCCGCCGGCAATCTCGAGATAGCAATCCCGGGCGAGGAGCGGCGCGACCAGATCGGTTCAATGGCAGCCGCCGTCGCGGTTTTCCGTGCCAATGCGGTCGAGCGCAGGCGCCTCGAAGACGAGGCGGATGCCAACCGTTCGATGTCGGAACGCGAACGTCTCGAGCACGAGGCGCAGAAGACGCGCGACGCCGCCGAGGTTCAGCACGCGGTCGATGCGTTGGCGACGGGTCTCGGAAGGTTGGCGGATGGCGATCTCGCCTATCGGATCGGCAATCCCTTTGCCGATCGCCTGGATCGCCTCCGGGAAGATTTCAACAATTCTGTTGCCAAGTTGCATGACACGCTTTGTGCCGTCGGCACGAACGCGCGCGCGATCGATGCAGGTGCAAGCGAAATTCGCTCGGCCGCCGACGATCTTGCCCGCCGCACTGAACAACAGGCGGCATCCGTTGAAGAAACAGCGGCTGCCCTCGAAGAGATCACCACCACGGTCCGCGATTCCGCCCACCGGGCCGAGGAAGTCGGTGCGCTGGTCGCCCGCACCCGTGCCGGCGCGGAGAAGTCCGGCGAAGTGGTGCAGAATGCCGTCATGGCCATGCACGCCATCGAGAAGTCATCCGGCGAAATCTCGAACATCATCGGCGTCATCGATGACATCGCCTTCCAGACGAATCTCCTGGCGCTGAATGCCGGCGTCGAAGCGGCACGAGCCGGCGAGGCCGGCAAGGGTTTCGCCGTCGTTGCCCAGGAAGTCCGCGAACTGGCCCAACGCTCGGCCAATGCCGCCAAGGAAATCAAGGCGCTGATCACCACCTCCGGAGAGCAGGTGCAATCCGGCGTGACGCTGGTCGGCGATACCGGGAGGGCGCTGCAGGCGATCGTCGCCGAAGTGCAGGAGATCAACAAGCATGTGAGTGCGATTGTCACGGCGACTCGCGAACAGTCGACCGGTCTCCAGGAGATCAACACGGCCGTCAACACCATGGACCAGGGCACGCAGCAAAATGCCGCCATGGTCGAACAGCAGACGGCCGCAAGCCACGGCCTTGCTTCGGAAGCCGCGGCGCTCAATTCGCTTCTTGCGCAGTTCAGACTGGGTGAGGCGCAAACGGCCTCTTACCCGGCCACGAATCGCCGGCGCGCAGCCTGACGATTTTTCCGAAGCATGCACATAAAGTGAGCAGCAATCGGAGTCGCTCTGGAGAGGCCCGGCTCATCGCCGGGCCTTCTCATTTTTCGAGCGTCGCTACTGTTTCCACATGCGCCGACCACAGGAACTGGTCGATCGGCGTCACGTCAGTAATGCGATAACCGGCAGCAGTCAGGATCGAGAGGTCTCTCGCCAGCGTCACCGGATTGCAGGAAACAGCGGCAATCTTCTTCACGCCGGAGCGGGCGAGCTCGTGACATTGCGTTTCGGCCCCGGCGCGGGGCGGGTCGAAGACCACGGCATCGAAGACCTTCAGCTCCTGCGCCATCATCGGCCGGCGGAAGAGATCCCGCTTCTCGACCGTGACGGGCTTCAGCCCCTGGGTGTTGCGAGCGGCGAAATCCAGCGCCTTCAGGGCCCTGTCGTCGCCTTCGACGGCATGGACGCGTGCCGTCCGCGCAATCCTTAGTGCAAAGGTGCCAATTCCGGCGAAGAGATCGGCAACCCGCTTCGCCTTGCCGACATGACCGAGTACCAGCCTCGCCATGGCTTCCTCCGCAGGCCGCGTCGCCTGCGTAAAGGCGCCGGGTGGCGGGGAGACCACCACGCCGCCGAGATCGATCGCAGGCTTTACCGGCTCGACGACGATCTCACCGTTCAAGCTGACGCGGGCGATGCCCCTCTCGCCAAGAACCGCATCCACGGTCGCGCGTCTGTACTTGTCGCCGACCTTAAGCCCGTCGAAGGCAAGGTCGAGCCCGGTATCGGTTTCGGTCACTGTGATACGGAATGGTTCTGCGCTCGACGCCATGGCCGCGGCGATCTTGCGGATGGCAGCCAGCCGCGAGACGATGCCGGGGCTGGTGATGGGACATTCCCCGATCGAGACGATATGATGGCTCTGCATCTGGTTGTAGCCGAGCAGCAGTTCCTTTTCCGTCCGCCGGGCGGTGAAAACCGCGCGGCGGCGATCGCCGGGCCCTGCGATGACCAGCGCACCGACCTCCGGCATCAGCCCCTTTGACCTCAGGGCGTCGATGACGAGATTGCGCTTGAAGGCGTGGTAGAGCGCGTCGGAGGCGTGCTGCAGCGTGCAGCCGCCGCAGGTGCCGTTGACCCCTTCCGGACCGAAGTGACGGCAGGGAGGATCCACGCGCTCGGGGGAAGCCTCTTTCAGCGAGATCAGCGTACCGTCCGTCTTGTTGATCGCCAGCGCCACGGTTTCGCCCGGCAGCGTGAACGGTGCATAGACGGGACCGGCTTCGGTCCGCGCGATCCCGTCGCCCTGAGCGCCGAGGCGATCGATCGTCACGATCCCATTGCTCGTGGTCCCATCGTTCATGGCTTGCGTCCGGCCAGAAGAAACTCGCTGTTGCCGTCGCCGCCGGCAATGGGTGAGGGGATCAGGCCGAGGCTCCGCCACCCCATATCGTCGACGAGCCAGCGCTCGAGTTCGGCTGCCACGGCGGGAGCGCTCTCCGGATCCTTCAGCAGCCCGGCCTTGCTGATCGCATCGCGGCCGGCCTCGAACTGCGGCTTGACGAGCAGGACGCAACAGGCTCCGGGCTCTGCCAGCCCGAGTGCCGGCGGCAGTGCCAGCTTCAGCGAGATGAAGGAGACGTCCGAAACGATGAAGGTGACGGCGCGCTCACCGATGTCGTCGCGTGTCATCGATCGGGCGTTCAGCCCTTCGATATTCGTCACGCGCGGGTCTTCGGCGACGCGCGGATGTATCTGCCCATGCCCGACATCGACGGCGACCACATGCGCGGCACCGCGTTTCAGCAACACCTCGGTAAAGCCGCCGGTCGAGGCTCCGACGTCGAGACAGGTCTGCTCCGATGGATCCAGGCCAAAGTGATCGAGCGCCGTCAGGAGCTTCAATGCCGCACGCGAAACATAGTCCTGCGCCGGATCGTCAATGGCCAGAGTAACGCCTTCCGCAAAGGTGGAGGACGGCTTGGTGACGGTACGGCCGTCTACCTTGACGGTTCCCCTCTGGATTGCATCGCGGGCGCGAGCGCGGCTGGCGACCAGCCCCCGGTTCAGGAGCAGTTGGTCGAGGCGGATGGTCATCTGTGTATCTTGGGACATTGGCCGTCATCGCGCGTCGAGCGCCGCAATGCAAGTGGACTCTTGGGCAAGTGGACTCTTGGGCAAGCGAACGCCCGGCAGGCGAACGCTCGGCAGGCGAACGCTCGGACGGCTTAGCCGGCGGCGCCGAGGCCTACGCCGCGTTTCTGGCCGAGTGCCTTGAACACAGTGGAAACGATGCCGGCACGATCGAGCCCTGCACGGGTATACATCGCTTCCGGTTTTGCCTGCTCCATCCAGACGTCGGGCATAATCATGGGGCGCACTTTGAGGCCCCCGTCGATCAGGCCTTCTTCGGCCAAAAACTGCAGAACGTGGCTTGCGAAGCCGCCGACCGCCCCTTCCTCGATGGTGATCAGAACCTCGTGATGGCGGGCAAGCTGCCGGATCAGGTCATGATCGAGCGGCTTGGCGAAGCGGGCGTCGGCCACAGTTGTCGAAAGGCCGGCGGCATCCAGGTCTTCGGCAGCCAACAGACAGTCGGCAAGCCGTGTTCCGAACGAAAGCAGCGCGACCTTGCTTCCCTGCTTGATGACCCGGCCCTTGCCGATCTCGAGAATCTCTCCGCGTTCGGGCAACTCGACACCGACGCCTTCGCCACGCGGATAACGGAACGAAATCGGACCATCGTCGTAGGCCGCGGCCGTGCGCACCATGTGTTTCAGCTCCGCCTCATCGGCCGCCGCCATCACGACGAATCCCGGCAATGTGGCAAGGTAGGTCGTGTCGAAGGAGCCCGCATGGGTCGGGCCATCGGCTCCGACGAAGCCGGCCCGGTCGATCGGGAAGCGGACCGGCAAGCCCTGGATGGCCACGTCATGGACCACCTGGTCGTAGGCGCGCTGCAGGAAGGTGGAGTAGAGCGCCGCAAAAGGCTTGTACCCTTCGGCCGCAAGGCCGGCAGCGAAGGTCACGGCATGCTGTTCGGCGATGCCGACATCGAAGCAGCGCGACGGGTGCACCGAGGCGAACCTGTCCAGCCCTGTCCCCGATGGCATGGCGGCGGTGATCGCTACGATCTTGTCGTCGAGGCTCGCCTCGAGCGTGAGCGCGTCCGCGAAGACGGAAGTATAGGCCGGGGCGTTGGGTTTCGCCTTGGCCTGAGCCCCGGTGATCACGTCGAACTTGTTGACGCCATGATACTTGTCGGCCGCTGCTTCGGCCGGCGGATAGCCTTTGCCCTTCTGTGTGACCACATGGATCAGGACCGGCCCCTTTGCGTTGTCGCGCACGTTGCGCAGGACGGGAAGCAGGTGATCGAAGGAATGACCGTCGATCGGACCAATATGGTAGAAACCCATTTCCTCGAAAAGCGTCCCCCCGGTAACGTAGCCTCGGGCATGCTCCACGGCACGGGTGATCGCCCGGTCGACCGTCTTGCCGAGATAGGCGGTGAGCTTCTTGCCGACCTCGCGAATGCCCATATAGGTCCGCCCGGAGGCGAGCCGCGCCAGATATGCGCTCATCGCGCCCGTCGGCGGCGCGATCGACATGTCGTTGTCGTTGAGAATGACGATAAGGCGGGCATCGAGTGCGCCTGCATTGTTGAGCGCTTCGAAGGCCATGCCGGCCGACATGGCGCCATCGCCGATCACCGCGATCACATTTCGGCTTTTCCCATCGAGTTCGGCGGCGACGGCCATGCCGAGACCTGCCGAGATGGAGGTGGAGGAATGCGCAGCGCCGAAGGGGTCATATTCGCTTTCCGCCCGCCGGGTAAAGCCCGATAGCCCGTCTTCCTGGCGCAATGTCCGGATGCGGTCCCGCCGGCCGGTCAGGATCTTGTGAGGATAGCACTGATGTCCGACGTCGAAGATCAATCGGTCATGCGGCGTATCGAAGATCTTGTGGATGGCGATCGTCAGTTCGACGACGCCGAGGCCCGCTCCGAGATGTCCACCGGTGCGCGACACCGCGTCTACCATCTCTGCACGCAGTTCGGCCGCCAGCTGCGGCAGGTCCCTATCGTCGATCTTCTTCAGATCGTCGGGATATCTGACTTTATCGAGCAAGGGCGTCGCCGGCATCGGATTGGTTGGCAGTTGTGTCACGCTGCATGCCTCATGCGCGCCGGAGGACGGCGCGCGCATTGTTGATGGTTCGTCGGAACGGCTCTTTATTAGAGGTAATCGCCGTTGAATGCAAAATTAGGCTTTCCTGCGGCCCCGACCAAGTCCTCGATGAAGAAAACTGTGCGATCTTCCGCCGCATCCCGATCTGACGCATGAAACGGCGTGAACTCAGCTTGCCGGCAGAGGTATGAATTCCTCCTCATCCCCCGGCACGATATCGAAGCGCCCGGTGCGCCATTCTTCCTTCGCCTTGTCGATCCTCTCCTTGGAGGAAGAAACGAAGTTCCACCAGATATGACGCGCCGAGCCGAGCGCCGTGCCACCGAACAGCATGACGTGACAGCCTGCGGGCCCTGCAGTGATGGTGATTTGGTCGCCGGGACGAAAGACGAGGAGCTGATTATCGGCGAAATGATCTCCGGCGATGATCGCTTCGCCGGAGAGAATGTAGAGCGCCCGCTCTTCCCAACTGGCCGCGAAAGGCGCGCTCTTCCCTGGCTCGATCTTCAGATCGACATAGATCGTGTCTGTGAAGGTGGAGACCGGTGAGGCCGCGCCTTCGAA
>VIDP01071067.1_pt1 | contig 20457 bp, 20 predicted proteins | sample 5025131 | NCBI WGS metagenome assembly VIDP01 (sample SAMN11853144, study PRJNA449069) | gut metagenome | isolation source: stool from male vole | host: Microtus ochrogaster | place: USA:Florida | collected 2017
CCGCTAACCTTGTGCCCGGAGGCTGGCTTTTCTTCGAAATCAATCGGGATTTTTCCGTTGAAATGGTTAACCTGCTGGAAAATAGCGGCTTTACGGATGTGGAGTGTGAGAAGGACTATAAAGGAAATTGGCGTTACACTAAAGCCTGTAAACCCGATGGCAATTAAGAAAGCTTCAACGCCCAAACCCATGGAGCCCGAGCGCGCACTTCTGCGCCTGGAGGAACTATGCGCGCGAAGTGAACACTGCGAGTACGAATTGCGTCAGAAACTCTATCGCTGGAAAGTCTCAGCGTCAGACTCTGAGACAATAATGAAGTCGTTGATATACAGGCGTTTTGTGGACGACCGACGTTTTACTCGCGCTTTCGTGCGCGATAAGGTTCAATTCGGCCGCTGGGGACGGAGGAAAATCGCGCTCGCACTCGCGGCCAAACGGGTCGACCGTTCAATAGTCGATGACGCGCTGGACGAGATAGATGACCAGGAGTACGAGCAGAATCTCAGAGATATACTCACCTCCAAAGCCCGCACAATCGAGGAACCCCGCACCTACGACGGCCGAACACGCCTCTTCCGCTTCGCTGCTTCGCGCGGATATGAACCCGACCTGGTTGCGCGTATCATACGTGAAGTATTTGTTTAATAAATCAATCATAAAGTCATGAAACTTAGATGCTTATGCTTGCTTGTCGGCACCGCGATGCTGACGTTTGTAGGCTGCCGGTGCAAGACTGAACCACATGGAAACGCCACTTACGACACCATCATGACCCGCACCAGCGTGCGGTCGTTCACCGACCAACAGGTCACTGTGGCGCAAATCGACACGATGCTCCATGCCGCCATGGCCGCCCCTACAGCAGTCAACAAACAGCCCTGGTGCTTCCTGGTGGTCGACGATCGCGCCATGCTTGACTCAATAGTTGCCAACTTCCCATCCATGAAGATGGCCCAAACTGCGTCTGTAGCAATTCTTATGTGCGGCAATATGGAAGCGGCTCTCGATGGTGAGGCCCGCGAATATTGGACGCAGGATGTCTCCGCGGCCACCGAAAACCTCCTGCTTGCGGCGCATTCAATGGGCTTAGGGGCTGTTTGGTGCGGTATTTACCCAATTTCCGAACGTGTCGCTACCTTCTCCCGTATTTTCAATATGCCGGGCAATATTGTGCCAATGGCTTGTGTATGTGTTGGTTACCCCGATGGTGAAAACACTCCTAAGGATAAATGGAAACCCGAAAAAGTGTACTACAACACCTGGGGCAACACTAAAAACTGACATTCTTTCGAAAAAATTTCGTAACTTTGCACCGCAATTCACACAGAGTTGCGGTGCAAATGATTTTATACGAAACAAAAGTACTAAACTTTACTCCGGTTGTGAAGAACTGGGGTTATCTCGAAAAGTGGAAAAGTACAGCTTCCGCTAACGCATGATAGTCAGGACGTTCCTGTTCTCAAGCTCAGGAATCTCCCACATTTCCCTTCATTTTTCTTTATTGGTCAAAGGTGGTTTACGGCTCGAGCTATTGAACCACATAATCCTATAACCCATTTATGAACAATCATCGATTGCTCGCAGTGGTGCTTGCGTCAGCGCTGTGGAGCGGGACGCTGTACCCTCAAGAGCCGCACGTGATGACTCTCGAAGAAATTTTTGAGTCGGCCGAAGCGAACAGTGCCCAATTGAAACCAGCCATAACAGCCGTTCAGGAGGCAGAAAAGGCGATGGCTGAGGCTCGCACTGAGCGGCTGCCCAACATCAATGTGAACATGTCCGTAAGCTATATCGGCGATGGCTTCACCACGGCCCGAAACTATTCCGACTATGCCAAGGCGCCCATTCCACACCTTGGGACCGGCCTCTCTTTAGGCGTGGATCAGCCGGTGTATACCGGCGGAGCCATCACATCGGCCATTGAAATGAGCGAGCTCAAAAGCACTGCGGCCCGCTATCTGGCTGACATCAGGCGCAATAACATACGTATGGCTCTTACAGGCTTTTATCTTGATATTTACAAGTACACCAACATCCGGAGCGTGCTTGAACAAAATATATCTGCAGCAGAAATAGTGCTCGCCCAAATGCGTGAGCGAAAAGAGCAAGGTATAGCCTTGCAAAATGATATCACCCGTTACGAACTCCTCCTTTCCAACCTTGAATTGCAAAAAGTTAAGGTGGATAATTTGCTTCGGATTCTAAATTCCACCCTCGTTACAACCGCCGGGCTCGACCACAACATCAGCATAGTTCCGGACAGCACGATCCTCAGCCGGTCGTTACCCACGCAGGGCGAAGGATGGTGGCAAGGCGAAGCTCAGCAATTCTCCCCCACCTTGCGACTTGCCTCCAACGATTTGGAACTGAGCCGCACTGCCGAGAAAATGGCCCGCTCGGAGCGCTTGCCAAAGATTTCGCTGCAAGCAGGATGGACTCTCGACGGCCCAATCCTGGTGGAGGTGCCACCAATCAACCGTAATCTCAGTTACTGGTACGTCGGAGTGGGGGTAAGCTATCAGCTTTCGTCGCTGTATAAATCCAACAAGACGCTGTCGCGCAGGAAGATAGCCTCGTGTAAAGCGTCCGAACAGCTCGAAGCCACACGCGAGAACCTTACCATGGAAGTCCGTGCCGACCATATACGGTACCTCGAAGCCTATGAGGAACTAAAGAGCCGGCAAAAGAGTGTGGAGCTGGCTGAGCGTAATTATCGCGTCACCGAAACACGCTTCGGCGAAGGAATGGCGCTGATTACCGACATGCTTGATGCTGCCAACTCCCGCCTTGATGCCCAGCAACAGCTTGTTAACGCACGCATCAACATAATCTATTATTACTATAAACTCCTCTTCACAACCGGAAAGATATGAACCACAAAACAAAGAAATATATCTCCTACATTGTTTCCGCCGCAATTATCGTGATTGCGTTTATTTGGATTTTCAGCCGTTTTTTTCACGGCGGCAATATAGAATTCACCGACAACGCACAGGTGCGCCGTCAAATCGTGCCCGTAATCAGCCGCATCCAGGGCAACATCGCCGCTATTCGCTTCAAGGAGTATGAACCGGTGAAGAAGGGCGACACACTTGTACTGATTGACGACGCCGACATGCACCTCAACCTTGCGCGTGCCCGTGCTGACTACCATAACGCATTGGCCGGAAGGCAAGTTGCCAGTCGGTCGGTGAGTTCCGCCTCGGCCAATGTGGCCGTCACAGAGGCGTCCATCCGTGAAGCCAAAGTGGTCATGGAGTTGGCCCGGACAGACCTCGCCCGCTATGAGAACCTTCTGGCGCGTGATGCCGTGACGCGTCAACAGTACGATGCAGTAGTTACCGATTACGAAGCTAAGAAAGCCCGCTATGAGATGCTTGCGCGCCAACGCACGGCTACTACTTCGGTGGTAGATGTGACTCGCGACCGCATTTCGCAATCCGAGGCCGGCATCGAACTTGCCGACGCTCTGCTCAAAACAGCCGAACTGAACCTCAGCTATACTGTTATCCTCGCTCCATGCGAGGGATATACAACGCGCAAGGAAATCCAGGTTGGCCAGTTGGTACAACCCGGGCAGACCCTGCTTGACATCGTGGATACGGGCGAAACATGGGTGGATGCTAACTTCAAGGAAACGCAGCTCCGGCACATCGAACCCGGGAGCGTGGTGGACATTAAAGTGGATGCTATTCCAGGTTACACATTCAAGGGTCGTGTCGAATCTTTGTCGGCCGCCACGGGAGCATCGCTTTCGCTCTTGCCTCAGGATAATTCGGCGGGCAACTTCGTCAAAGTTCGCCAGCGGGTGCCTGTGCGCGTAGTCTTCACCCCTGATAATGACCCCGCCATGATGGACAAACTGAAGGCGGGCATGAACGTGGAATGTTTCGTGAAGTACTGACATGGCAGACTGGCACGCTCCGCAAGGGCCTTTCGACATCCCGGAGGTCCCGGACTTCGTACCCCGCAGGCTGAAGCCATACCTGTTTATATTCTTTGTTCTCATTGTCCAGTTTCCCGGCGGGGTTTATCTTGCAGCTGCATCGGATATGGTTGGAACAAAGGCGCTCATGCAGGAAGATATCCTTATGGCCGGCTACGCCTCGCTCATCGGAATGGCAATCAACTTCGCGGTTATGTTCCGAATCAAATTCCGCTACTCAACGCGCACGCAGCTTCTGGCTTCGGCGGTGGTGTTGATAGTAGCCAACATCGTGTGCGCTACCACCGAGTCAGTCCCGGTAATGGTCGGCGTGTGCCTGGTGGCAGGATGGTTCCGCATGCAAGCCACATTCGCATGTAACTCTACCATTCAACTTTGGCTTACGCCGGTGCGCGACATGGCTGTATTCTTTTGTTACGTATATATAATTGTGGACAGCGTTATTCAGCTGAGCGGCATAGCAACGGTATATACGGCCTTTTTCGCGCAATGGGAAAATATGAACGCATTGATTACCGGCTTGCTGGTACTCCTTATTATAATGGTACTAATATTTGTGAAGCCCCGGCGCGGTCCTATGTACATCCCATTGCTGGGTGTCGACTGGCTGGGAGCTGTGCTGTGGGCGGGATTCATGATGTGCTTCACGTTCATTTGCGTCTATGGTAACTATTTCGACTGGTGGGATTCCATGGAGATTCGCTTGTCGGCGGTATTGGCGCTGGCATTTCTTTCAATAAACCTCTGGCGCGCATCGTTCCTGCATCATCCATACATCACCTTCAAGGCTATGACCAACCGGAATGTGGTGCGGGCAACGCTTGTGTACCTCGTTTTTTTCACTTTGCTTGCCACCGAACACGTGTTCGAACACAGCTACGCGGCGAATATTCTTGGGTTTGACGAAACGAACCTTATCGACCTCAACTGGTACGTTTTTTCCGGAATCATCGTCGGGTGTGCTTTCACTTATTTCACCTTTGCGCGACGGAAGTGGCGGTATAAAACCATGACAGCCATAGGTTTTGCGCAGGGTGCAATCTATCTGGCTTACTTTTACTTCTTCATAGACTACGGCGTCGAAAAGGAAATGCTGTTTATCCCTCTGTTCTTCCGTGGAGCCGCATCGGTGATAATCTCGATAGTGTTCCTGACTTCGATTGTCCAGAGCGGACTTCCGTTCCAGACCTTCCCCCAGGCATTGACAATCAACGGCTTCACGGGCGCCGTGTTGGGAGCAACCCTGGGACCGGCCATCATCGGAGAGGTTCTGCGTAACGTCATGGCCAAAAATGCAATAATGATAGCCGCGCGGATGAGCGATGTGAACCAGGCCGCAGTGCATATGTCTCTCCCTGAGCTTTTCGGGGTGGTACAGATGCAGGCGTTGGTCGTGTCCATGAAGGAGGTTTATGGGTGGTTACTCATCATTGCGCTCCTTTCGCTTTCGATTATAATTGTGAGCTACAGCTCAGTGCGTCCGTTCGCCGTGTTTCCCAAGTGGCGCACTATTCGACGGATTATCCGTTCGCTTGCACGCTCAACAACCGATTGATTTTTTTCGTATCTTTGCCGGTGAGATGGAATTGAAGGAAATTCTTGCCGGGCGCCTGCATCAGCGTGACATAGCCAAACTGGCCTCCCTCCTTGAAAATGAGGAGGGTAGGGCAGCTTTGTTTGCATTGTTTTCCGACCCCGACGAGCGCGTGGCCATGAACGCCATGTGGGTATGCACCCACTTTCGTGCTCCGAACAAACGCCTGATGGCAGAATTCCGAGAGAATATTATCGACATGGTGCTGACGAGCTCAAATGCGAGCCACAAACGCCTCATGCTCAACCTGCTCGAGCAAATGCCGTGGAGAAAGAGTAATGTGCGTGCGGACTTTCTTGACTGGTGCCTGTGCCGAATAAACTCCACCGAGCCCTATGCCATACGCGCCTTTGCCCTCCGGCTGGCTTACTTGCAATTCAGATTCTTCCCTGAGAATATGCAGGAGCTCCTGGCAGAAATTGATATCATGGGTCAGGGTGATCTCCCGCCGGGACTTCGTTGTGCCCGGCTCAATGTCCTCAAGCAAATTGAAAAATGCAAATGAAAAGCTAATGTCGCAAAGGCTCCCCACACGCCTTCAGGACGATGCCATGTATCAATCAAGGACTTTATTAAGAAAAATTGAGTTGGTGGGTGTATTTATGGGCTCAAAAGTGGCAAAAACGGGAAAAATTTCATAACTTTGCACTCGAAGGGCCAAGTTTGGGCTCTGCTATGCTTAAGTAAACTAATTTTAAACGTTATACTACCAACCCATGAAACGTGTTTATACATTTGGCGATGGTAAGGCAGAAGGAAATGCCGAAATGCGCAACCTCCTCGGAGGTAAGGGCGCGAACCTCGCCGAGATGAACCTCCTGGGCATGCCTGTGCCTCCCGGTTTCACCATCACCACCGAAGTTTGCAACGAGTACACTCAGTACGGCCGCGACGAAGTGGTTAAGAAAATCAAAGCCGATGTTGAAAAAGCGATCGCTCACGTAGAAGCCCTCACCGGCAAGAAATTTAACGACCCCACCAACCCCCTCCTTGTTTCCGTTCGTTCGGGTGCCCGCGCTTCGATGCCCGGCATGATGGACACCGTCCTCAACCTCGGTATGAACGATGCATCCGTAGCCTCTCTGGCCGAAAAGAGCGGAAACCCCCGCTTCGCATGGGATAGCTACCGCCGCTTCGTCCAGATGTATGGCGACGTGGTGCTCGGCATGAAGCCCAAAAAGAAAACCGACATCGATCCTTTCGAGGAAATCATGGACAAGGTTAAAGAAGAAAAGGGCTACAAGAACGATACAGACCTCACCGTTGAAGACCTCCAGAACCTGGTGAAGCTCTTCAAGAGCGCCGTAAAGGAACACACCGGCAAGGATTTCCCCGACGACGCTTGGGAACAGCTTTGGGGCGGCATCTGCGCCGTGTTCGACAGCTGGATGAACGAGCGCGCCATCGTTTACCGCCGCATGAACCAGATTCCCGAAGAGTGGGGTACTGCCGTTAACGTTCAGGCTATGGTTTATGGTAACATGGGCAACAACTCCGCTACCGGCGTTGCATTCTCCCGCGATGCCGCAACCGGCGAAAACATTTTCAACGGCGAATACCTCATCAACGCTCAGGGCGAAGACGTGGTTGCCGGTATCCGCACTCCCCAGCAGATCACCATCGAAGGCTCCCGTCGCTGGGCTGCTCTTCAGGGTATCTCCGAAGAGGAACGTCGCGAAAAATACCCCTCCCTCGAAGAATCCATGCCCGACTGCGCACACGATCTCTTTGCCATTGCCGACCGCCTCGAAGCCTACTACAAGGACATGCAGGACATGGAGTTCACCATTCAGGATGGTAAGCTCTGGATGCTTCAGACCCGTAACGGCAAGCGTACCGGTGCTGCTATGGTGAAAATCGCAATGGACCTCCTCCGCGCAGGTGTAATTGACGAAAAGACCGTCCTTACCCGCATGGAACCCCAGAAGCTCGATGAACTTCTCCACCCCGTATTCGACAAGAACGCTCTCGAGAAAGCCAAAGTCGTTGCCAAGGGTCTGCCCGCATCTCCGGGCGCCGCTTCCGGCCAGATTGTATTCTCCGCTGAGGATGCCGAAGCATGGGCTGAAAAGAAAAAGAAAGTGGTGCTCGTGCGCATCGAGACATCTCCTGAGGACCTCCGCGGTATGGCCGTGGCCCAGGGTATCCTCACCATGCGCGGCGGTATGACTTCCCACGCTGCCGTTGTTGCACGCGGTATGGGTAAGTGCTGTGTATCCGGCGCTGGCGAAATCAAGGTCGACTACGTTGCCAAGACCGTCGAAATGGGCGGCAAGACCTTCAAGGAAGGTGATTGGATTTCCCTCAACGGCTCGACCGGCGATGTTTACGAAGGACAGGTTGCCACCGTTGATCCCAAACTCGACGGCGACTTCGGCGCAGTGATGAACCTCGCATCCAAGTACACCAAGACCCTCGTACGCACCAATGCCGACACCCCCCGCGACGCCAAGAAGGCCCGCGAACTCGGTGCTCAAGGTATCGGCCTCTGCCGCACCGAACATATGTTCTTCGAAGGCGACCGCATCAAGGCTGTGCGCGAAATGATTCTCGCATCCGACGAAGAAGGTCGTCGTACCGCTCTGGCAAAACTTCTGCCCATGCAGCGTGGCGACTTCGAAGGTATCTTCGAGGCCATGGATGGCTTTGGTGTGACAATCCGCCTGCTCGATCCCCCTCTGCACGAATTCGTTCCTCATCAGACTGCTACCCAGAAGGAACTCGCCGACGAAATGGGTATCACCCTTGCCGAAGTGAAGGCTAAAGTTGACTCCCTCGAGGAATTCAACCCCATGCTCGGTCACCGCGGTTGCCGTCTCGGCATCACATATCCGGAAATCACCGAGATGCAGACCCGCGCAATCATCGAAGCTGCCCTCGCATGCAAGGCCCGCGGTATCGACGTGCACCCCGAAATCATGGTGCCCCTGGTAGGTTCGCTCAAAGAGCTCCAGAATCAGGCCAACGTAATCAACGAAACTGCCGTTAAGGTATTCGAAGAAAAGGGCGACTCCGTTCCCTACCTCGTAGGTACAATGATCGAAGTTCCCCGTGCAGCCCTCACTGCAAACGAAATTGCAACCGTGGCCGACTTCTTCTCCTTCGGTACCAACGACCTTACCCAGATGACCTTCGGTTTCTCGCGCGACGACGCTCCCAAGTTCCTCAAGTTCTACAAGGAGCATGGCGTGATCAAGACTGATCCCTTCGAAGTGCTCGACCAGGTTGGCGTAGGCCAGCTCGTACGCATGGGCGTTGAAAAGGGCCGTGCCACCAAGCCCCACCTGAAGGTTGGTATCTGCGGCGAACATGGTGGTGAACCCAGCTCCGTAATCTTCTGCGCCAAACTCGGCATGAACTACGTCAGCTGCTCACCCTTCCGCGTGCCTATCGCCCGCGTGGCAGCCGCGCAGGCTGCTATCGAAGACTAATCTTCAGGCTCCCATATAATGACTTACGGAAGGCCACGAGGTTCCACTTCGTGGCCTTCTTTTCCAATAAACAGTCAATGAATAATAAAAAGAAAAACAAGAAAGTGTTTGGAATCATTCTAATCGTTCTCGGCGTGGGTAGTATCATCGCAGGCACTATCATGTTAAATTCCCCCAAAAAAGATATTTACACTGTTGATTTGACAACAGAAAAAAATGTAGAACCAACTCTTCAAGATGTGCCAGGGTCCACTCCTATTGTGTCAGCTGAAACACAGGTTCAAGAAAATACCGAACAGGTTGATGTCTCTGAAACAGAGCAGAGTGCTGTTGCTCTCCACAGCGAGGAGATAGAAGTTATGGATACGGCGCCAGTGGAAGATGATAATGTAGCTCCGGTGAACAGTACAGACGAAAGTTATGAAAAGGGCTTGGAGTTCGAAAAGTTTGTGGTTAAAGGATTCAACCGTAAATATTGGACCATCAAAGATTGGCGTGGGGATAAGGGCGTGGATGGTATGTATGCAGAATCCAATACATATCCAGACCTTGAAATGAGACTGAAGACCAAGAGTACTTCATGTGTCGTGGCTGTTGAATGTAAATGGCGGAGTGCAGCTGACCGCAGCGGTAACATTAAAATATCATACCCGGAGCAGCTTAAACGATACAAGGCATATGCGAATGATTCCGGTATACCTGTATTCATTTTCCTCGGTCTCGGGGGTTCCCCGGATAATCCTGATAAGTTGTATATTGTTCCGCTTTCCATGCTCTCCTCGCCTAAAATTAAACTGGAAGAGTTGGGGAAATTCGAGAACAAGACGAAAACTAATTTCTATTTTGACACAAAGGCTAAGACCTTTCGGCGAGAATAAATACCTTTCAGGACTGATTAAGATGAAGTCGAATCATATCGGTCATATTTAGGTTAAGGCTCGGGCGCGTATAGGAGGGCGCTGGTGAAGCGGATTGTCGCATCGGGGCGCGGGTTGAGCCAACGGAATGTGAAGGTGTGAGGGCCGTACGGGAGGTCGTAAGTCCAGAATAGATCGTGGCGACGAACCCGGAAATTCGCTGGAAGCGAGGCTTTTGCTGCCGGAGTGCAATCGATAGTCATCTCTACTTCGGCGATATAATTTGAATCCTGACACGAAACCGAACCGGAAAAAACTACTCCGGAGCAGTCGAACGTCAGTTCTCCAACATCGGGGAGATTGTGATTGATGGATATCTTATTAATGGGATACAAACCTTCGAAACTCTGCTCATAAGCAACCGGAACCGGCTTTTGGCATTTGATTGTTACTTCGTCTGCATCAACTGCACCGCCGTTTCGCTCGATCATGCTCAGGGCGTGGTTGAAGCTCAGGCTGTAAGTTTTGGTCAGTGAAATATCGGTGTAGGCAAATTCAATATTCTCGACTTCGGGGCTTAGTGCAACCCGGAACCTGTCCGGAATATTGCTGTATCCCAACATAGTGGCCAGGATGCCGCCGGCCGTTGCCGGGTTGCAGTCGGAGTCCTGACCGCAACGCGTCGCTATGTCGATGGTTCGTTCAAAGTCGCCGTTGCCGTAGAGGAGTCCAATCAGTACGTAAGCGCAGTTTATTGTAGCGTCAATGTTGAAGGGCGTGAATACTCCGTCAGGGCACCCGATGTCGGACGACCATTTACGTTCGATTTCAAACCATGCTTGCTTCCAATCGTCAGGGTCGGCGCGATAAGCGGTTATGACGTCAGACATGCATTTGTAAAAATCACTCTCCGTGGGAATTGTCTTCAGCGCTTCTTCAACGACAAACTCAATATCATCGGTAATGAAAGCTAAAGCATACATAGCCCCAACATAGATACCGCCATAAAGTCCGTCGCCGAAATTCATGATGTGTCCGATTTTCTCAGATATTTCGGAAGCTGAGTTGGGCATGCCCGGACACATAAGACCCGCAAAGTCGGCTTCAATCTGATAATCAATGTCGTTGGCGTGAGGATTATTCTTCCAATGCCCCGAGGCTGGAGGCATAATACCATTGAGTATGTTGTAGCGCGCCGCCTGATTGGCATGCCACAGGGGATAGGCTGCTTTTGCAAAAGCTGTGGCGAAGGAGTCGACCGGTGCATCAAGCCCCAGACGCTCAATTATTTGGACAAATGTAAGGTCCATATAAATATCGTCGTAGAGCGAGGGGAGATTTGTCATCATTTGCCTGGTCAGGCAGTCGGTCCACTCAATGGGTACATAATCTTGAATCATCGTTCCGCGATACACGAACTCCGTTTTTCCTCCATAAGTGCATCCAAGTACCTGTCCGGCCCATCCCCCTTTAATCTTGTCGTAAAGTTCCGTTTTGGACATGGTGTATTCTTCGGGGATGGACTCTTGCGGCTTGCTGCATGATGCACAAATAAGCATGAGCAGGGCAGCGATTGAAATTGTATATAGTTTCATAGATGGCAATTTTATTTATCTGACAAGTACTCAATGAGTTGACGGCGACAATCGTTAACTCCGCCATAGGATGGATGCCGCACATAGCCGGCATATAGGGGATGGTCTTTCAGCGCATGGGCGGCTTTGCGCCCTACGGCATAGATTTTTTCAATGTTGAACATACTCAGCAAAGCGTTCAGAACCTCCTTCCCGAACTCAATTTCGCCTTTGTTCGGGCATCGGTTCCTGCCACTTACAGGATCGAAAGGATGAAAGGGAAATATGTTCCAAATAAGAGGGTGACTACCCACCTCGTTGATGATATCCCAGAAGTATGAAGCGGTACGTTCCTTCCGGGGATTATGTTTATTTAAGACGCGGTAGGGAAACTCGCGAAAGAACGACTCGGAGAGAAGATGAAACTCGGAGGTAAAAGGTACGCCGGTCAAGGCGCACCCGTCCTTGCCCGGAGCTTCACCCACGAGGAGAACTGCAGGCGCCAGCGAGAGCATTTGTTCAATATATAGCCGAAGGTTTGCTCGGGTTATCTGCGGCATAACGGAGTCTCCGGCGTAGATGTTCGTACTCCGAACATCCGGCGTGGCCAAAGAGCTTAAATACTCACAAAAATCCAAGGCTGTCATCGTACACATAGATTTATGCTACACAATTGTTATGTCAGCGGGTTTCTTCTTCGAAGATTCGGGCAATGAGACTGCGCAAAGAGGATTCGTCAGCGAGGAGAGTGTGCAACTCCTGCAACCGACGGGCGTTGTCGCTTTGGGGCAGATGGATTTTGAGGTAACCGTCGGGACCATATTTCTCTTTAAGATGTTGAATGGTACGTTTGTAGTGGCCATTATAATCAAGAGTAGGGTAGTGGGCGAGTCCATACTGGATTGTGCGTCGGATTATTGTTTCGGGGACAATCTGACGGTCGGCCTCGGCCACAATGAGCCCGTAAACATTGCGCGGTGTGCGACCATTGGAAGCGCGATGGTCCTCCACTGCATCAGCCATAATTTTGATTTGCTCAGGGCTGAAATGGTTAAGGATAAATTTGTCGGCACGAAGAATTTTGCCGGAGTCAAGATGGTGGTTCTCACGCCCGTTAACTAATCCGAGGTCGTGAAATGCAGCCACTACATAAGCCATCTCAGGGTCGACTTCCGGCATGCTTCCGGCCAGCTTGAGGCTCTGCTCGATGACAACCTGCACATGGTCGCGGCGGTGCGCCTTGTCGAAGGCGTCGTAACGTGGAATCACTTCCCTCTCAACGTATTCTATAATGTCTTCTCGTATCATAATCCGGTACAAATGTACGAAAAAATTCGGTTCATTTGCCTCCTACCGTCACCAAACTTTTGCCGTTCCGGCGACGTTGTAGAATTAGAAAGATTTTAACATTATGAAAAAGACAATACTATTCATAGTAATATTTATAGCCCTGCTGGTGTGTGCCGTAGGGTACTCCGACACCCGTTATCGTACATCAATCGGCCAACGCGCGCCTTTACTTGCAATCAGTAAGGTAGACAGCGTCATGAGGCTGGACGAGCTCCAAGGCAATTATGTACTTCTGAGTTTCTGGAGCGGCACCGATGCACCCTCGCGCACGGCAGTGAACCAATACACTGCCTGGTGCCGGTCACACCCCGGGGCCGACCTCAAAATGGTGAACATAAACTTCGACCGCTCTGACAACCTGTTCCAGGACATGGTGCTTCGCGACAAACTCAACCCCGAAGAGAATTTTCATGCGCAGGGTGCTGAGGCTAAAGCTATTATCGACAATTACGGGCTTAAAGACGGCTACGGGTCGATGCTTATCAGCCCTGAAGGGCGTATCGTGGCCCATAACCCCGCTCCCGACCAGTTGGCTTCCCTTATGAAATAGATTTGCGAGTACGCCGGATTTTGCTTATTTTTGCATAGTAAAATAAGCAAATGGATCCTCGCAATATTCGCATAGAGCACTATAACTACCGGCTTCCCGACGAGTGTATTGCCAAGCACCCGCTGCAGCAGCGCGATGCATGCAAATTGCTCGTGTACAATGGGGAAGTCAGCGACCATATTTTCTACAATCTCCCGGAATTGCTACCCACCGATGCGATGCTGGTTTATAATAACACCCGCGTAATTAACGCACGGCTACACTTCACCAAGTCTACCGGCGCAAGCATCGAGATATTCTGTCTTGAGCCTTTGCAACCTGCTGATTATGAGAGCTCTTTCGCTGCTACCTCCTCTTGCGAATGGCTTTGCCTGGTGGGGAATTCAAAGCGCTGGAAAGAGGGAGACCTTAGTATTGAACTCAGTTTACAGGGAAAGCCAGTCACCCTTACAGCCCGTCGCAACGGTGTCAATGAGGGTTCGGCGGCATCACGCATCATCTTCAGCTGGAACAACCCGGAACTGACCTTCTCCGAAATCATAGGCGCCGCCGGTGAGATACCCATACCGCCGTATTTAAATCGAGAATCAGAGGAGGGAGATTCTACTGATTACCAAACAGTTTACAGCCACATCGAAGGTTCCGTAGCAGCTCCTACGGCAGGGTTGCACTTCACGCCCGAACTTCTCGAAAAGTTGCGCCGGGAAGGTGTTGAAACCCGCGAAGTGACGCTCCATGTCGGAGCCGGAACTTTCCGTCCGGTAAAGAGCGACACTATCGGAGAGCACGATATGCATAGTGAATTTATAGCCGTCAAGCGCGAATTCATTATGGAACTCGTTGAGTCCGTAGGGCGACGGCCGGTTATAGCCGTTGGGACGACCTCCGTGCGCACCCTCGAGAGCCTCTACCATATCGGAGTGGCAATGCTTCGCGGCAATTGGGATGACGAACTCAACCAATGGGCTCCATATGAGGCAGGCGCAAACGACGTTGACCCGCGCGATGCGCTTATGGCCATCGTGAACTATCTCGACGGCTCAGAGCAGCAAACCCTCTTTGCACGCACCCGCATCATAATTGCTCCGGGTTACCGCTATCGTATTGTCGATGGCATGATTACCAATTTCCATCAACCGCAATCCACTCTGCTGCTGTTGGTTTCGGCCATGATTGGCGACAGCTGGAGGGACGTATATAACCACGCATTATCAAACAACTATCGCTTCCTCAGTTATGGGGATGCGTGCCTTTTATTTCCTGCCAATGAAAAATAAACTCATCTTCAGCCTTGCCGCATCACTGCTTCTCAGCGCCGGAACGGCGATGGCGTGCACCTCAATGATAGCCTCCGGCAGTGCTACGGCCAACGGACGGCCATTCATATGGAAACACCGCGACACCTCTGCTAAAAATAATTTCCTTTACCGCGTTGAGCCTAAGCATGAAGGCGAGTTCGGCTATGTCGGCCTTTTCAATGGCGCCGATTCGTTGGTGACCGAGGAAGCCTGGATGGGTATGAACGATGCCGGTTTCGCCATCATAAACACCGTGGCCTACAATCTGCCTGAAAATGACCCCAAGTGGATTGACCGCGAAGGTATAGTCATGGCACGCGCCCTGGAGGTGTGCCGAACCGTTGATGATTTCGCAAACTTGCTGGACACACTCCCCAAGCCTATGGGTGTGATGACCAACTTCGGCGTACTTGATGCCGACGGCAACGGTGCTTACTTTGAAACCGACGATTATAAATACGTGCGTTTCAATCTTGCCGATGCGCCCGATGGGGTACTGATACGCACAAACTACGCTTACTCAGGCACACCCGACGAAGGTATGGGTTATATTCGCCACCGCAACGTCGAGCACCTGCTCAAGGACCAGATAGAGCAGGGCACCCTGACGCCTCAGAGTTGCACGGAACTTGTGGCACGTTCGTTTTATAACGACCAGTTGGGCTACGACGCCTGTACCCGCGACAGTCGCATGGTCATTGACCAGGACTTCGTGCCTCGCCATTCGTCCACCGCTTCTATTGTAATCGAAGGCCTCAAGCCCGGTGAAGAAGCGGATGCTATCCGCATGTGGGCCAACCTCGGATATCCTCCATGTTCGCATGTGGTTAAAGTTACACTCGAAGACATTCCCGAAGAGGCCGGACCTAACTCAGAGAAGGGCGCTTACAGTCCTATGGGTCTTGAAGCTACTGAGCGAATGAAGCTTGTGTTCCCCATTCGCCGTGGTTCAGGGCAGCGATATGTCGACCTCGAAGCTGTGAAGAAAATATCAGAAGAACAACACCTTCAGTCCTTAAACGAATACTCTAAATGAAACGCTATAAACTCCTGTTATCATTTGCATTATCGGCTTTGTCCCTTTGCGCTTCAACGCCTGAGATTCCGGCATTTGTAAACACTGACGCCAACCAAATCCAGGGCGAACTCCCTCGGTTCTACCGCGGTCTGCAGATGCTCGACGAAGGACGGGACACTGTAGTTCGAATACTCCATATCGGCGACTCCCACATACAGGCCGAGTTCGTTACAAACTACCTGCGCAATCGTCTGCAAGGGCGTTACGGTGACGCCGGCCGTGGTTTGGTCGCACCCTTGCGGCTGGCCGGAACGAACCAAAGCCATGATTATGCATTCACCAAGCGCCCCTCGGATGGAACTGTCCTCCAGACACGTTTGCTCAAATACCCGTGGCCGGCCGAGCCCGGGGTAACTGGTATCGCCGTGGTTTCCGATGAACCGGAAGTCTATGTAGTGGCCGTTCCCGAGCGCCCGGGCGGTATAACCAAGGCCACAACGATTACCTCAGTAGGTTGGGACGAATATCTTTACGACGAGCCTCACGACAGTATCACAATCACCACTAACGCCCGCGAGGCCGTTTATGGCGCAGTGCTCGAAAATGGCAAGCCGGGTATCCTCTACTCGGCCATCGGTAATAATGGGGCCTGTTTCACCGATTACTCCCTCATCCGTGGCTTCGCCCGCGAAACGGGCCTGTTCAACTCCGACCTCATCATCCTTTCCATGGGTACCAACGAGGGTTTCTCTACAATGACCGACTTCGAAATCGAGCGCTCCGTCCGCGACCTCATCCGCTCCATCCGCGCTTACAATCCCGGTGTGGACATCCTCGTGCTCACGCCGATGGAATGCCAGAAGAACCGCAATCATGGTAAGCGTCCACTCTCCGAATTTTACGACATCAACTCACGCGTGCTCGAAGCAGGAGAGATTATACGCCGGACAGCACTCGACGAAGGCGTGGCCATCTGGGATTTCTTCCCTATCTCGGGCGGCAACGGTGCCTCAGATAAATGGCTCGAAGCGGGCTTGATGAACAAAGACCGCATTCATCTATATAAAAGTGGCTACGAAGTGATGGGCGAACTCCTCTTTGATGCCCTTTTGCCACAATAGGAAGACAATTCTTCCGTTAATAAAGAATGAACCGCATCATTCGACTTCTACTCCTCCTCATTGCCATTCCGTGCGCTCTAAACATATGGGCACAGGATGGCAGCACGGCTTATAACTTTCTGAACGTAACATCGTCCTCGAAAATCTATGGTCTGGGAGGTGTCAACATATCCCTGGTGGACGACGACATCATGACCATTGACCAGAATCCGTCCCTTATGGGTCCGGAACTCGGCGGTCAGATAGGTTTTAACTACATGCATTACCTCGGAGGCTCCAATTTTGCCGGCCTCCGCTACGGCCATGCAGCAGGCGAGCATGGCGCATGGAGTGCAGCCATCCAGTATTTTGGGTACGGCTCCATGAAGGAAACCCTTCCCGACGGCTCCATAGTCGGAACTTTTTCACCCAAGGACGTAGCTTTTTCCGGACTATACTCCCACGACATCACCGACCGCCTTCGCGGTGGCATCGCTCTCAAAGGGTTATACAGTGGATATGCCGACTATACAGCCTTTGCTTTGGCCACTGACCTGGGTGTGAATTACTACGATTCCGACCGCGACCTGTCTCTTTCGCTCGTAGTTGCGAACCTCGGTGGTCAGGTTAAGCGTTTCAACGAAAGTTACGACCGCCTGCCCATCGACGTGCGGGTGGGTTGGTCACAGAGTTTCGGCAGTTTTCCGGTGCGGTTCTCCGTCACGGCGTGGAATCTTACCAAGTGGCATTTGCCCTATGTAAGCACTTCCGATGGGACAGTTGAAACACAGGAAGTTAAGGACGGATTCGTGTCGAATCTATTCCGTCATCTCGTATTCGGTGTCGACCTGATTTCGAGCGAGAACTATTATGTAGCTCTGGGTTATAACTACAAAACCCGCACCGACATGAGTACCTATTCGCGCAGCTTCCTTTCGGGCTTTTCGCTCGCCGGAGGTTTCCGGGTAAAGCAGTTCGGCGTCGGTGTAGCCCTGTCACAACCTCACTCCGGTGGCACCACTTTCATGTTCAACCTCACTTACAATCTTCAATCACTCCTGCATTGAAATGGAAAATAAGATAATTATTGCAATCGACGGATATTCTTCCAGCGGCAAGAGCACCATGGCCCGCCGTCTGGCCAAGCGTATAGGTTACCGCTACATCGACTCCGGCGCAATGTACAGGGCCGTGACCCTTTATGCCCTGGACCACGGCTACTTCGACGGCGACACCCCAAGGGAAGAAGCAATCATCGCATCACTTCCCCTGATCGCCATAGACTTTGCCCTGATGCCTGACGGCACCCAACATACTACTCTCAACGGCAAAGACGTCGAGGCCGAAATTCGCTCGTTGCGCGTTTCCGGCGCTGTTTCGCCCGTCAGTGCCATCGCTGAGGTTCGTCGTGCTTTGGTGGCCATGCAGCAGGCATTCGGCAAGAGCAAAGGTATCGTAATGGATGGACGCGACATCGGCACTACCGTATTTCCCGATGCCGAACTTAAAATATTTGTAGATGCTTCCGCCGAAACCCGCGCCCAACGACGTTTGGGTGAGATGCTTGAAAAAGGATCGTCAGTGACCTTTGAGGAAGTGCTGGCCAATGTGGTTAAACGCGACCATATAGATACCACCCGCAAGGAGAGTCCCCTCCGAAAAGCCGACGACGCAATTGTGCTCGACAACTCCCACATGACCATCGAGCAGCAGGATGCCTGGCTCATGGACCACTTCAAGGAGACCGTTAATAAATAATGGTAAAGATTGAAATTGACAAGGAGTCGGGGTTCTGTTTCGGAGTTGTAACTGCCATTAACAAGGCCGAGGAAGAGCTGGAAAAGGGCAATACGATTTATTGCCTGGGCGACATCGTGCACAATTCCGACGAGGTGGACCGACTCCATGAAAAGGGCATGGAGACCATAACCCACGACCATCTGCCCGGTCTCCGCGGTAAGAAAGTGCTTCTGCGCGCTCATGGCGAACCGCCGCAGACCTACCGTATCGCCCGCGAAAACGATATCGAAATAATTGATGCCACATGCCCGGTGGTGCTCAAACTCCAGCAGCGCATCAAAGCCAAATACGATAGCGATGAACACCCTCAGATAGTTATCTACGGAAAATTAGGACATGCCGAAGTGAGCGGGCTTGTTGGCCAGACGGAAGGTACCGCCATCGTTGTGGAAGACATCAGCGGCTTGGAACAGATCAACTTTACGCGAGACATTGCCCTGTATTCCCAGACCACAAAGTCGCTGGAGGGGTTCAGGGAAATAATAGCCGAGATAGAGCGGCGTAAGTCACCCGAGGCCAAGTTTGAGTATGCGGACACCATCTGCCGGCAGGTGGCCAACCGTGTGGAGCACCTGCGCCGTTTTGCCGAAGGCAAGGACGTTGTTCTGTTCGTAGCCGGCACAAAGAGCAGCAACGGGAAGGTCCTCTTTAACCAATGCAAGGACGTCAACCCGCGCACTTACCTGCTTGCCAATGAGACGGAACTCAGGCCTGAATGGATTGCCGGTGCGTCCGACATAGGAATATGCGGGGCCACATCCACGCCCCGATGGCTCATGGAGCAAGTGAGAGATTCGCTTTTGAAAATGATTGAGAATGAATGACTTTGTAGCAATCGACGTGGAGACAGCCAACCGTGCCAGCTCCAGCATTTGTGCTATCGCCGCCGTGAAGGTGCGCGACGGTGTCATTGTGGACTCACGCTACTCGCTTATCAATCCCGAACCGAACTACTATAGTTATTACTGCACGCGCGTACACGGACTGACCGACGACGACACATGGAATGCGCCCTCTTTCGGCACGGTCTGGTCTGAATGGTCCGAATGGCTCGAAAATCTCCCACTCGTAGCTCACAACGCCAAATTCGACAGCGCGTGCGTCGCGGCTGCCTGTCGTATCTACCAGCTTGAACCTCCGGAGCAACCGTGGTACTGCACCTGTGTAGCTGCACGCAGGAGTATCTCTCGCGGAATCCTCCCCTCCAAGTCGCTGGATTCTCTTTGCAATTTCTTCGGCATCCCGTTGAACCACCATAATGCGCTGAGCGATGCTCGGGCTTGTGCAAAACTGGCTATACTGTTATTATGAAGCGGTTTATCTACGTCTTTTGCATGTCATTGCTTCTGGCCGCTTGCAGTTATGACAGCGGCCACGACTGTACGAGCGATGAAATCGAACTCGCGGAGCAAACGGGAGTTGAGGATGCTATGAAGGTAGTGGCCTTACCTGCCACGGGCATGGAGCATGAGGAGGCTATCCTTGCAATACGGGCCAAAGAAGAGCAACTTCGTGATGCCGGATTTATTTCTGCCGCCGACGCCTATGCCGACGCGGCGCAACGCACACTTCACGATCAAGGTCTTATACCATGAGTAACACCACAAGATATGCCGGAGTAATCCTTCCCCTTCCCGTTGAAGCCACGTTCACCTACATTATACCCCCCGAAATGCAGGCATCGTTGCAAATCGGGTGCCGGGTCCTGGTCCAGTTCGGTCCGCGCCATTTCTACACCGGCATTGTAGAGTGCATATCCGACGTTCGTCCCCAAGGCACATTCGACCTAAAGGAAATAACAATGCAGCTCGATCAGAAGCCAATTGTCCGACCATTACAGTTGCGGCTTTGGCGCTGGATTTCAGCCTATTATCTTTGCAGTATCGGAGATGTGTTTAAAGCGGCAATGCCGGGAGGATTGAAAATTGAGAGCGAAACA
>VIDP01097431.1_pt1 | contig 20348 bp, 8 predicted proteins | sample 5025131 | NCBI WGS metagenome assembly VIDP01 (sample SAMN11853144, study PRJNA449069) | gut metagenome | isolation source: stool from male vole | host: Microtus ochrogaster | place: USA:Florida | collected 2017
CCCTCGCCGCCATTGAGCGGCGTGTATTTCCAGGCCTGCACGGTGCCGTCGGCCAGCATGGTGCTCGACATGCCCAGGCCGGAGTAGGCCATGTAGTCGTAGTCGTTCGGGCCGTGCCAGTAGCTCCAGTAGCCCTCGTACCATCCGGAGCGCCAGCGCCGGTCGTAGCTGCTGCCGCCGTCGAGCTGCCAGTAGTCGTAGTCGTAGGCCGGATAGCCGAAGACAAAGGCGTTGAGCGGATGCTCGATTATGCCCGTGGTGCGTGCCGCCTCGATGGCGTCGAGGCAGTCGTCGGGCGCGCTGTCGCCCGGGGCGCCGTCCTGGCCCATGGCCATGTTTGGGGCGTAGAAGCCGAAGGAAATCTCTGGGGCCGCGGCGGCGGCCGGGAAGTCGTAGACCAGGCGGTCGAGCTCCTCGCGGCCGGCGCTGATGCCCAGGGCGTCGAGAGTGGAGCCCATGGTGCCGGTGTACTGAATCATGGCCGTGAGGATGCTGCTCTGGGAGGCTACGGCGCGCACCAGGTCTTCGCCCGTGGCGGTGCCGCTCCAGCGGTAGCCCCACACGCAGGCACGGTTGCTGTGGCCGTCCTGGAAGTCGACCACCAGGGCGCACTTATTCTCTCCCGCGGGGTCGCCGGCCCAGTGGCGCACCCGGCTCCAGTCCACCCAGTCGACGTACTGCGCCGCGGCCGCGGCGCAGCCGGCGGCAATAAGCGCGAGGGCGGAAAATTCGTTCTTAATCATCGCTGTGTCAGTCTATTTTGAGTTTTTGAGTGTAGCCGTTGTCGCCGCTTAGGATGTAGAGGCCCGCGGGCAGGCCGGTGGAGGTCGTGAAGGAGTGGCCCGCGGCGCGGAAGCTATGGCACAGGCGGCCGGCCATGTCGTGGATGCTGAAGAGGGTGCCGTCCATGCCGGTGACCGTCAGCACGTCGCCCCGGGCCGTGACGGCAGCCTCCCGGGCCGCGTCGTCGATGCCGGTGGTGCCGCTCACGGCCAGGGCGATGTCGCGGGTGGTCTCGCGGCCATTCGACTCGGCCGTGAGGCGCAGGGTGTGGTTGCCGGGGCGGGCGGCTTTCACGAGCAGCGTGTGGCCTTCGATGCGGGCCGCTACGGCCGGCACCTCCTCTTCAGCGGCGGCGCGCACGCGGGCCGGGGCGGCAGCCGGAGGTGTCAGCACCTCGACGCGCAGGTTGATGTTGCGGATGTTGTTGTCGTTGTCGTTGATGTAGGGCGTAAGGTCAATGGCCTTCTCCACGCCCGACTGCGCCACCGAGAGCTGCCCGATGTTGATTTCCGGGGCCGCCTTGTCCGGGAAGATGGGTATGGCCGGAAACCAGAAGTAGCGGGTGGTCTCCTGCACGCGCTCTATCTCGCCCGTGGTGCCGTCGATGAAGTAGAGCCAGTTGTAGCGGTAGTTGTAGCTGGCGCCGTGGGTGGTGGCCATGAGTATGCGGTCGTGGCGGTCGTCGTAGCGCATGGTGGCGTAGGGGCGCTGGAAGGTTTCGGCGTCCTTGCCGGGGCGGTCGCCCAGCGAGAAGAAGGGCCCGGCGGGCAGCTCGGAGCCTATCTCCCAGCGGTAGATGTCGCCGGTGCCGGCGCCCAGGATGTCGTCCTGATAGCCCGAGCCCACGCCGGCCCAGTAGAGCACGTTGCGGGTGCGGGAGGCGAAGAAGTTGGCCGAGCGCCAGGCGCCCCAGCCGGTGTTGATGGTGCCGGCGCCGCGGGGCAGCTCGCAGCTGTCGATTTCCTCGAGGGTCTCGGGGTCGACGCAGTGGAGGCTCACGATGCCCGTGGCGGTGTTGTTGCGGGCGTACCAGATGTTGCCGTCGGCGCTCTGCGTCACGGCCTGGGTGAACTGGTCGCCCAGGGTGGTGGTCCAGGTGTCGGTGGCGGTGTCGATCACGAGCAGGCCGCGGTCCTGCATCACGGCGAAGACGTGGCCGCAGGCATAGACCATGTCGCCTATCTGGTTGGAGTAGAGGTCGCCCTGCGGGTTGCCGGGGGTGAGGTCGCCGCCGCCGGAGGCCTCGGCGAAGGTGAGCTCCTTGCCCAGGGTGAACATCTCCTCGGGCGTGGCGGCGGAGTTGTCGATGTTGAGCACGCGGATGCCGGCGTGGTGGCCCAGGTAGACCTTCGAGGCCGAGACGCCCACGCAGGCGCGGCCGTCGCCGCCGCGGGCGGCATCGGCGCCTATCACGTCGAAGGAGTGCAGGCGGCGCAGGGTGCGGGCGTCGGCTATGACGAGGCGCCCGCCGCCCGTCTGGTAGCGGTCGCCGGTGTCGTGGGCCTGCTTGGACATCACGTAGAGGCGGTCGCCGAAAATCATGCCGTACTGCGATGTGCAGCCGAAGGTGCGGTTGTCGCGCGGGTGCTCCGGGTCGAAGTTTTCGTAGTTGTACACGCGGTAGCTGATGTTGCCCTCGGCGTCGAGGTAGTTGAGCGAGCCGTTGGTGTGGCCGAACCAGTCTTCGTTGAGCCAGAAGGTGCCGTCGGCGAAGTCGTCGGCTATGTTGAGCGAGCGCTCCACGATGTCGATGTCGAGCTCGGGCGAGGCGACGCCGCTGCCGTCCGTGGCCTCAAACACCACTTTGGCCGTGCCGTAGCCCCACACCATGAGGTCGTAGGCGCCGTCGTTCTGCTGATAGGTGGTGACGATGTCGGTGCTCAAGTCGGTGAAACCGCCCATGCCGTTGCCCATCTGGAATGTCACTTTGTGGCCGTCGGCCGCTGCCGATGAGTCGATTATCTTCAGGGCCAGCTTGGAGAGGTCGGCATCGGCGGGTTCCACCTTCAGAATCGCGCTGGTGTTGTTGTACTCCATCTTGTAGGGGTCGAACTCTATGGCGAGGCGCCTGGCGGGGTCGATGTTGACAAACGAGATGGATGTCACCGGATTCACACACTCGACGTCCAGGGTGATTTCGTGGGCGATTGCAGCACTGAGCTTCGATGTGGCGGAAACGGTGATTGTTCCGGGGGTGGTGCGCGTCGAAAGCTTGGAGCCGGAAATGCCGGCGATGCTCTTGGGGTCGGAGGAGACGAGCTTGTAGGTGATGCCGCCGGTGTAGGTGGCATCGGCGGGAGTGAGCTCGAGATGCTCCGCGAGGTCGTAGGAGTGGTTCAGCTGCAGGGGGCCTTGCAGATTGAGCTTGAGGCCCGTCAGGGGCTTCTCGGCTGCCGTTACGGTGGCCACGCTGCGGTTGTAGGTGAGCACGGTGTTGCTTGTGGCGCCCACCGGCTTGTAGCTGAGGCGGCAGCCTATGTAGACGGTGCCCTCTTTTTTTGTGGTGAGATGGCCCATGGTGGCACCGGCCTTGAACTCGCCGGCCGTAACGCTCATGGAGGCTATGGTGCTGTCGGTGCCGGTGCTCTCCGCATCTTTATAGTAGGCCCAGGAGATGGAGCTGTAGGTGCCACCCTGCAGGTTGATGTAGACGGGCATGTCGTAGGTGGCGTCGGCCAGGGCGAAGCTGCGGCCGGGCACTACCCAGGCGCCCGCGGTGTCGGCCGGGGGCAGGTAGAACAGCGGGGTTTCATCCATGTGCGACGCCTCGCCCTGCGGGATGAACTCGGCCACAATCACATCGCCCGGCGCCACCTGCGCGGCAGGCGCCGCGAGCTGCCACTCGCCGCCGGCGCCGTCGAGGGCGCGGTGGTCGTACTGCGCGGGGTCGCCCTCGCGCACTTTGTCGCCGTTGAGGTCGAAGCAATAGGCGCCTGCCGGGTCTTTATAGAAGCGCCAGTCGGCCTCGCCGTCGAATATTTTGTCGAAAAGGGCCTCCGGGGTGGCGTCGCTGCCTGCGGGGTCGAAAGCGAGGCCTAAGGCTATGTTTTCCACGCCCAGGCCGTCGTTCCAGCGCATCACGAAGTAGCAGGTGGCGGGGTCGCTTTCCGCGCCCGCGACGGTGGCCACGGCCGAGGGGTCGAAGCCTGCGGGGGCAGGCGCGGTGGTCACCGTCATGGCAGCTGCGCTTGCAGCTGCTGTCAATGCCAGCGATAAAGCTGCGCATTTAGCTGTTTTCATCATAAAAGAAATGTTGTATTGGTTGTTAAATTGTTGTATTCAAGGTATTTCAGGCAGGGGCACGCCAGGCAGGTCGATGTGCAGGTCGCAGGCGCGGCTCAGCTCGGTGGAGGTCTCGCCCAGCCAGCCGCAATACTGGTTGAGGGCCGTGTAGACGCGCACGAAGTCGGCGCCCGGCAGCTCCACGGGGCGGCCCGCGGCGTCCACCGCGCGGGATATGTCGAATGAGTTGAGGGCGGCGTGCTCGTTGGGGTGGTTGTCCACGTAGCCCCAGTCGTAGGCGTAGAGGATGTAGTAGCGGCCTATTCCGCTGGTGTCCGTGGCGTTGGGCGCCAGCCGCGAGCCGGTGAAGCTGAGGGTGGCGGCATCGGTCCACTGCGGCCAGTAGCTCTGGCTGTGGAAGATGTTTTTGGCCACATAGCCGGCGGTGCCGTCCGACGCCGTCCAGGGGATGTACACGAGGTCGTCGAGATAGCCGTCGTCGTCCTCCACGGGCGTGTGGGCGGGGTCGGGCCGGGTGTAGGTCACGGTGTAGCCGTGGAGGGTCGTGGGCCGGTAGTACTCGCTGCCGGCCAGCTCGTACCACTCATCGTCGGGCAGGCCGTTGCAGTTCGTGTCGTAGCTCACCATCACGATGCCGGGCTCGGCCGAGCCGCCGCGCTCGTCGGGGTTGGTGAGCTCGTAGAAGGCGTTGCCCCAGATGCGGAAATCGGCCTCGCCGGGCACATTCACCACCGTGTGGTCGAAGCCGAAGGTCACGTAGCCGCCGTAGGCCCCCAGGGTGATCATGATGTCGTTGGTGCCGGAGATGCACTCCTGGGCCTTGCGGAGCATGTCGGCATAGGTGTCGCCGGGCTCGTAGGGAGGCATCTCGTTCACGAACTGGCCCGGCGCCGGGCAGTACTCGTACACCCGCGAAATGTAGGGGGAATACTCCACCTCTTCGTGGAGCACCGTCACGGTGAAGTCGAAATGGAATGGCGTGGCCGGGTCGATGATGTCGAGCGACAGCTCGTAGACGCCCTCCTCGCCGGCCAGGAAAATATAATCGGGCGTGGTGGCCACGGGCCGGCCATCCACCTTCCATAGATAGGCGCTGCCGGTGAGGGCCGCGTGCAGCGGCAGCTTCGACATGCGCGGGATGTAGTAGGCGTCGTCGATGCCCAGGTTCACCATGGGGATGTCGCGGGTGCAGGATGCGGCCAGCAGGGCGAGCAGCAGTGTTGCGGCGGTCGTTTTCATTGCTTCAGGAATGTGATGTGGGCCGGAATGTCGCCGGTGCGCACGCTCCATTTCCGGCGGCCGTCGGGCGAGAAGCAGTAGAGCGTGCCGCTCGACACATAGTTCTTGGCGTCGGTCACGAAGATGTCGCCCGTGGCCGGGTGCACGGCTATGCCGTAGGGGATGGTGATGTCGCGGTCGGTGCCGTCGGTGATGAAATTGGTGGAAATCAGCTCCTTGGTGCGCACGTCGATGACGCCGTAGCTGATGGTGTTCGAGGCCGTGTAGTTGTTCCACTCCGTGGCGTAGAAATACATGAGGTCGCCGAAGAAGGCCATGTTGGAGCAGGCCACCGGGATGGTGTCGGTCACCTCCATGCGGTTGTAGCCGGGCTTTTTGTCCATCACGTAGAGGCGCGAGGGGCGGGCGCCGTAGTCGCCGCGCGAGCTGACCCACAGCTTGCCGTAGCGGTCTTTTTTCAGGCGGTGGAGATTGATGCCCACGGGTATCTGCTGCACCTGCTTGAAGTCGACCATCTGGATGACGGACACGGTGTTGTCGTAGTGCGGCACGCGGTAGCCGCCGGAATTGGCCACGTACATGTAGTCGTCGACCACCTCCATCTCTTCGGGCTGATAGCCCACGGACACCTTGCGGGTGACGCGCAGCGTGGCGGTGTCCACCTCGAAGACGGCGCCCTTGGGGGCATCCGGGTCGATGAGCACGGGGCCCACGTAGGAGCTCACGTAGGCGCGGCCGCGGTGGAAGCGCACGTAGCGGCAGTTGGGGATGTCGACCTGCCCCAGGCGCACGCCCGTGCGGGCGTCGAGCACCTCCACCTTGTGGGAGCAGTTGACCACCACGTAGAGCTTTGAGCCATAGATGCCTATGTCGTTGCCAACGTCGCCCAGCTCCTTCACCACGGTGGGGTTCTTCTCGGCGTAGAAATTGCGTGAATAGAGCCCGGTGTGGTAGTCGTAGAAGTCGAGGGTGCACTTGTTGGAGCCCATGTTTCCCTCGTTCACTATATAGAAGCCGCGGATGTCGCCGGCGCGGGTCTCGTCGCCTATGATTTCATACTCCGTAGGCACCACAAGTTCGTCATCACGACAACTTGTGGCGACCGTCAGGAGTGACAGAAAATAAATGAAAAATTGTGTTCGGTTCATATTTCCACGCTTAGGGTGAGGCGGTAGTTGCGCTTGGGCATGGGATAGTTGAGGATCACGTCGTAGTCCTGGCTCAGGAGGTTGTTCACCTCAACAAGAGCCCGGCATTTCACGCGTCCCAGGCCGAAATCGCGGCTCAGCGACAGGTCCGACGTGTACCACGGCTGCGTGTAGTTGTAGCGGATGTTTTCCTGCTGGTTGTAGCGATCGCCCACGTATATCCACGAGTAGTTGAGCCCCCAGCCGCGCCAGCGGGCGTTCACCACCGCGGCGCCGGAGTGGCGCGGGATGTAGGGTATCTGGTGGCGGTAGTAGTTGTCGGCCGGGCTGGTGACGTCGATGGCGCGCTGGAAGGTGTACTGCGCGCGGGCCGTGAGCTCCAGCCCGCGCAGGAGGCGCAGCGTCAGGAGCGCCGTGGCATCGACGCCGCGGATGTCCACCAGCCCCAGGTTCAGCATGGTCCAGCGGAACTGCTGCCCCTTGGGATAGGCCACTATCTTGTCTTTCACGCGGTTGTAGTACACGTCGGCGCTCAGCCGCAGGGCGGCCACCGTGCCCGCGGGGCGCGAGCGGTCGAGCAGCAGCCCCAGGTTGTACTGTGCCACGCGCTCGGGCTCGAGCTGCGAGTTGCCCATATCGGCGTAGTAGAGGTCGTTGAAAGTGGGCATCCGGAACGATTTCTTGTAGAAGGCCCGCAGGGAGAAATCGCGGCCGCGCAGCGGGTAGAGGTTCATGAACACGGCCGGCGACAGCACCCGCTTGGGCCGGGGCGCCTGCTGCCCCTCGACGCGGTCGTGGATGAAGGTGCCGAGGGCGCTGGCCTGCAGCTGCAGGCGACTGAGATTCAGGGCCGTGGCCACGGAGAGGAACTGCGACACGCGGGCGGGCCGCACGAAGCCGTAGACATCGGCGTCGAGGCGGTTCCACATGAAATCGTAGCTGGCGGAGAGGCGCCACGCCGGGGAGAGGGCATATTCGTTGGCCGACGACAGGTATATCTCCTTCTGGCGGTAGAGATTGTCGATTTTCACCTGCTTGTCGTCGTTGTTGACGTAGTGGGTGCGGTAGAAGGCATATTTGATGTTGTTCAGGGTGGTGAAGCGGCCGAAATAGCCGGTGTAGCGCCCCTGGGCGAAGGAGTTGGTGTCCCAGATGCGCTCGCCGCGGCGCCACACGTTGTTGACGATGGCACCGGGCACGCCGCGCTCGGAGTTGTAGTTGTACGCCTTGAAGGTCCATGAGCCGCGGGCCAGGGTGCCGTAGGTGTTGAGCTCCAGGCGGGTGGCGTTGATGTCGCCGTTCTGCCTCACGGCCGTGGTGTCGTAGGCCAGCTCGCCGGCGGGGTTGACCCTGCGGTAGCGGAAGCGGTATTTGCCGCTGGAGTTGACCCACTCGGCGCTGAGCGACGCCGAGACGCGCTCGCTCAGGCGCAGCTCCACCAGCGCCGAGGGGTTGAGCAGGTCGAAGGAGCCGGTGCGCAGCGTGGCGCGGGCGTGGTAGCTCTCGCCGGGGGCGAACTCGGGCACGCGGGTGCGCATGTAGATGGTGCCGGCCGAGCCGAAGTCCTTGGCCGGCTGGAGAATCTCGCTCTTCTGGCCGTTGTAGAGCGAGAGGGCCTCGATGTTGTCGAGCGAAAACTGGCCCAGGTCTATCTGGCCGTTCTGGGCGTTGCCCAGCTCCACGCCGTCGTAGACCACGCCGGTGTGGTTGGTGCCCATGGAGCGGATGTTCACGGTCTTGATGCCGCCCACGCCGCCATAGTCCTTCACCTGCACGCCGGAGAAGTAGCGCAGGGCGTCGGCCACGCTGTTGCTGTTGAGGCTGCGCAGCTCGTCGCCCGCGAGGGTCTGCACCGGGATGATGTCGCGGCCGGGACGGCGGGTCGTCACCGTGAGCTCGCGCAGAAGATGTGTCGAGTCCTTGCGCTCTTCCGCCCGGCCCACACCCGGAACCAGGCAAAAAGCAAGCATGGACATAAGGATGCGATATGTCATTGCTTTTCTACAGATTACACCGAAAAAAAAGCCCGCCGAAAGGCCCTTGCGGGCATCTCAACGGGATATGGGCGGTATTCTCGGTGCAATCCGGCCGGAAAAACCGGTTGCGGCGAAGGTGCGACAGCTGCTGCGGGGGAGTGTGTCACGAAGTCCGGCCCATGGTCCCGTGGGCGTTTTCTATGCGTGAAAAGGCAGGTCTTCTGACTTATCCCGGTGTTTCCGCGCCTTCCCGGCCCGTGCAGGCCAGTGGCAAGTTGCGGAAAACCTTCTGCTCGCCTGCGCGTGGCGGCGAGCGGGAATCACAGCAGCGGGTACTGTCGGGGATTCACACCCCGTTCCCTTTTGATGCTCCTTGACGCCTCCACTCCTGGATGGCAGAGCAACCGTTTCGCCCGCAAAGTTACAAAATAAATCTTATCCTGCAACCCGTGCGCCTAAAAAACTATCCCGCAACGCCACGGACGGGCCGTAGCACACGTTTTTCAGCACAAGAGATAGCCGCATAGAGGATTTTTTGTAACTTTGCAGTCTAATTCATCTATTATGGCACAGAAACCGTCTATTCCCAAAGGTACGCGCGACTTTGGGGCGGCCGAAATGGCCCGGCGCAACTATATCTTCGACACCATCCGCGACGTGTTCCGTCTCTACGGCTTCCGGCCCATCGAGACCCCCGCGATGGAGAACCTCTCCACCCTCATGGGCAAGTACGGCGAGGAGGGCGACAAGCTGCTGTTCAAGATTCTGAACAGCGGCGACTGGACTCGCGGCGTCGACCCCGCCATGGTCGAGGCCGGCGAGGCCGCCCGCCTCACCCCGAAGGTGAGCGAGAAGGGTCTGCGCTACGACCTCACGGTGCCCTTCGCCCGCTTCGTGGTGCAGCACCGCGCCGAGCTGCAGATGCCCTTCAAGCGCTATCAGATACAGCCCGTGTGGCGCGCCGACAGGCCGCAGAAGGGCCGCTACCGCGAGTTCTACCAGTGCGACGCCGACGTGGTGGGCAGCGACTCGCTGCTCAACGAAATCGAGCTGCTCAACCTGGTCGACGAGGTGTTCGCGCGCCTGGGCATCCGCATCACAATCAAGCTCAACAACCGCAAGGTGCTGGCCGGAATAGCCGAGCACATCGGCGCCCCGGACAAGCTCGTGGACATCACCACGGCCATCGACAAGATCGACAAGATAGGCATGGATGCCGTGTGCGCCGAGCTGGCCGAGCGCGGCATCGCCCCGGATGCCATCGAGGCCCTCAAGCCCATCCTGGCCATCGGCGGCACCCTCGACGAGCGCCTGGCTGCCCTCGACACTCTGCTGGCAGGCAACGCCACCGGCGCCCTGGGCGTGGCCGAGCTGCGCCAGGTGGTCGACGGCCTGCGCGCCACCGGCCTGCGCTCCGAGCTCGACCTGGACGTGTCGCTGGCCCGCGGCCTCAACTACTACACCGGCACCATCATCGAGGTGAAGGCCCGCGACGTGGCCATAGGCAGCATCACCGGCGGCGGCCGCTACGACAACCTCACGGGCGTCTTCGGCCTCCCGGGCCTCTCCGGCGTGGGCATCAGCTTCGGCGCCGACCGCATCTACGACGTGCTCAACGCCCTCGACCTCTACCCCCCGGAGGCCGGCAACACCACCCGCGTGATATTCCTCAACATGGGCCCGGCCGAAGCCGCAGCCTCCCTGCGCGCCGCCATGGAGCTGCGCGCCGCCGGCGTGGCCGCCGAGGTCTACCCGGACGCCGCCAAGATGAAGAAGCAGATGGCCTATGCCGACGCCCTGGGCATCCCCTTCGTGGCCATCATAGGCGAGGAAGAGCTCGCACAAGGCACCGTGACACTCAAGAACATGGCCACCGGCGAGCAGCAGCGCCTCGCCGCAGGCCGTCCTCTCATCGACGCCCTCGCATAATGGCCGTAATCGTCAACATCGAGACCTCGACCGACGTGTGCTCGGCCGCCCTCACCGCCGAAGGCCAGATACTGGCCCACTACGAAGACTTCGGCGGCCGCAACCACGCCGCCCTCATCAGCGGCTACGTCAAGGCCTGCCTCGACTTCGCCGCCGAGCATGAAATACGCCCCGAGGCCGTGGCCGTGTCCATGGGCCCCGGCAGCTACACCGGCCTGCGCATAGGCATGAGCGAGGCCAAGGGCCTGGCCTATGCCCTCGACATTCCCCTGATAGGCGTCAACACCCTCGAGCTCATGGCCACGCGCGTGATGTTCTCCACCCTCGACATCGACCCAGCCACCATCTTCGTGCCCATGATCGACGCCCGCCGCATGGAGGTCTACACCGCCGCCTACGACTTCTCCCTGGCCCCTCTGCTGGAGCCGCAGCCCCTGATTCTCGACGCCGGGAGCTACGCCGCCCTGCGCGCCACCGGCCGCCCGCTGCTCCTCTTCGGCAACGGCAGCGACAAGGCCCGCCCCCTGCTCAAAGGGCAGCCCGGCGTGCAGTTCGTTCCCGACGTCGTGCCCCTGGCCGCCGACATGGTGGCCCTCAGCGAGCTGCGCCACGCCCGCCGCGACTTCCTCGACCTCGCCTACGCCGTGCCCCTCTACCTCAAGGACTTCCAGGCCACCAAGCCCCGCCGCCCCTTCTGACCCCGCCTCCGCCGGCCGCGCCCTTGCCCGCGCCCGTTTGTCTCCGGCTGTCGCAAAAAATGTACCTTGCATGGTACAAATCGCCAAAATGTACCCTCGCCGGTACAATTTTCAAAAATGTACCTTGCATGGTACATTTTTTTATTATCTTTGCAAAAAAATAGCGTCATGAATATATTGAAAGCGAGATACCGCAAGCTTCTGTCGGAAGTGAAGGACGATATACACCGGTCGCTCTACCATGAAATAGACTGGTCGCAGCCCCTTATCGGAATCAAGGGGCAGCGCGGTGTGGGCAAAACCACAATCATGCTTCAGAGAATAAAGGAGGCCGACCCGTCCGGCGACAGATCTTTCTACGCCTCCCTCGACAACATGTGGTTTGCCGAGCACAGCCTTATTTATCTTGCCGAAGAACTGGCGAAGGAAGGTGTGGCATATCTGTATCTCGACGAAGTGCACCGCATGCCCGGCTGGGAACTTCAGATTAAGAACCTGTATGACTCCTATCCCGAGCTGCACGTGGTTTTCACAAGCTCGTCGCTGCTCGTGGTGGACCATTCGATCGCCGACCTGTCAAGGCGTGTGTCGATGTACACCCTCTCGGGCCTTTCGTTCCGCGAGTTTCTTGAATTTGAGGGATTAAGGCCACAGGGCAGATTATCGTTGAGCGACGTGCTGTACTCCCACGAGACCGTCGCGGCCTCGATTTCGTCGCAAATCGACATCCTCGCCTATTTCAGGAGGTACCTGGAGAAGGGATACTACCCCTTCTATAAATCCATGCGTCTTGCCGACTATTACAGTCGCCTGGACCAGACGGTGTCAACCGTCATCGACTGCGACATCCCCGCCGTAGAGAACAAAATCGAATATGAAACCCTGATTAAAACCAAGCGCCTGCTGGGAATAATAGCCGGCGCGCAGCCCTATCAGCCGAATATCGCTACCCTGGCCGGGCTGATGGGAACAAATCGCAATCAATTGCTGAAACTCCTGGAGCTGCTCGACCGTGCGGGTCTTATCCGTCAGGTGTTCAACACCGTGAACAGCCCCAAGACCCTTGCGAAACCTCAAAAAATACTTCTGAACAATTCCACCCTCATGTGTGCTCTCGGCTCGCCCCGGATAGGCGCCGAGAGAGAGGCCGCCTTCGCGTCGTTCGTGGGGGTGGGGCACACCGTGACCTATGCCCGGGAGGGAGATTTCATAGTCGATGGCAGATACCTGTTTGAAATAGGGGGTAAAGGCAAGAGTTTCGCCCAGATACGCGACATGCCGGACAGTTTCATAGCCTCGGACGACATAGAATTCGGCTTCGGCAACAAAATCCCGCTGTGGCTGTTCGGATTCCTCTATTGATGTTTTACAACAATTTTCTGCGCGGGTTGAAAAATCTTTATTAAATTTGCGATATGAACAAGTGGCTTACCTGCATATTGCTATCGCTCGCAATGGTGGCCGCGGCCGCCCCGGAGGCCCGCGCCCAGCGCCAGCGCAACTATATCTACCTTTTCGACTGCACCCAGTCGATGCAAGACCTGGGCATCTGGCAGCCGGCTAAAGACGCCCTGCAGAGCACCATCGAAAAGCAGTCGGAGCACCCGGAGGCGCAGTTCACCGTGATTCCCTTCCAGGCCGCAAACCATAGGTCATACGACTTCGAGGCGGGCCAGTTCGGCCGCTACCGCGACGACATCCTGGCCGACTGCGACAAGTACATAGCCGCCCGCACCAACACCAACCTGGTGGCGGCCCTCGAGGGCGCCTTCGCCAAGTGCCGCCCGGAGATGGAAAACAATATCTATCTGCTCACCGACGGCACCGACAACGTGCAGGGCACGCGCGCCGTGGTGGACCTGATTAACCGCTGGTGCAGCAACCACAACAACACGCGCCTCTTCTACGTGACGCTCGACCCCCGCGCCGTCGACCCCGCCATCAAGGCCGCCTGCGACGGCTGCCCCGACGCCTATCTCGTGAACTGCCACAACGGCGTGATTCCGCCCATCGCCTACGTCTCGCCGGCCGTGCTCTACGGCAGCGTCACCGAGCTCGACGCCGTGCACACCGTGATGGCCAGCGAGAGCGTGCCCGGCGGCCTGGCCGTGGAGTGCGACGACCCCTTCTTCAAGGCCGTGCCGGCCGGCGGCGGCGCCCGCTCGCTCTCCCTGCGCTTCGAGCCCCGGCGCCCCGTGGCCTCCGTCGACAGCCTCAACGCCCTGCTCGCGCCCCACACCGATGCCGAGGGCAACTACATCTTCACCATCCGGGCCGCGGCGGCCGACCCCCGCTCCCTCATCGTGGCCAATCCCGAGGTGACGGTGGTGATGAGCAACCGCCGCCAGCGCCGCATGAGCCTGCTCACGGCCGGCTTCGACGAAGTCATCCTCAAGCCCGGCGCCGACAGCTACGGAGCCTTCCTGTGGAGCCCCGCGCGCGACCCGCAGCCCGTTGAGCTCGACCTGGCGCCGGAGTTCAACGAGGCCGCCCGCGCCGCCGGCAGCAGTGTGGACATGCGGCTGCTCCCGGCCCACGGCCAGGAGCCCGACTTCGCCGTGCTCTTCAACGGCAGCGAGCCCGCCGGGCCCGGAGGCACCTTCACCGTGCGCGCCGGCCAGCCCGCCCGCGTGCAGATAATCTTCACCCCCGGCGCCGCCACTGGCAAGCGCTACTTCCGCCTGCAGTGCACCGGCGCCCGCGACATCGACGTGCTCAACGGCGTGGCCGTCGGCCCCGCCGGCGACACCGAGGCCCTCGACGAAGCCTCCATCGACGTGCGCACCACCAATACCCGCCGCTGGAACCCCCTGGCCGTGCTGCTCTTCTGGATGGCCGTGGGCCTGACGGCCGCCCTGGTGCTGTGGTTCGCCGTGCTCCGCCGCATCTTCTTCCCGCGCTTCGCCGTGGCAGCCATCGAGATCACCGGCCCCGGCAGCTACTATCTGCGCAAGAAACTGAAAAAATACCGCGAGGTGCGCCTCACCGCCCGCCCCGCGCGCCAGGGAGCGCTCAGCCGCATCTTCACCGGCCCGGTGCTCATCGTGCGCGACGCGGCGTGGAGCCCCGCCATCACGCTGCGCCCCGGCGCCCGCCGCTCCGTGCGCGCCTCCGGCGCCGGCCACGAGTTCGTGCCCTCGGCCGTGATGCGCCGCGGCGAGAGCTACGAGGTCATCAACTCCGCCACCGGCGAAAAATCGCGCTTCACAATCGAATAAACCTATCACACACACATATATAATATGGCAACAAAGATTCGCAGGTCGTTATTTATAGGCCTTGGCGGCACAGGAATGAACACCCTGCTGCACACCAAAAAAATGTTTTACGACACCTACGGCGAGGTGCCCCCCATGGTGGGATTCCTGGGCATCGACACCGACGGCGGCGTCTACAACAAGTCGCTGCCTGCGGCCGACGGCTCGCGCATCACGCTGTCCACCTCCGAGCAGCTGCCCATCACCGTGAACAGCCCGAACCAGATATACCTGCGCGACCCGGACAACTACCGCTGGATGCCCAAGAGCAACGTGGGCAGCCTCTCGTCGCTCAACATAGGCGCCGGCCAGATGCGCAGCAACGGCCGCTTCGCCATCACCCTCCACAAAGACGACGTGGCCGCCCGCATCCAGAACAAGGTGCAGCAGATAAAGAACGCCGCCCACATCGACAACCCCCGCTACAGCCTGCTCAGCAACGACATGGAGGTGCACCTGGTGTTCTCCCTGGGCGGTGGCACCGGCTGCGGCACCTTCCTGAACGTGGCCTATCTGCTGCGCGAGCTCCTGCCCGAGGCCAAGATTTCGGGCTACGCCGTGCTGGCCGACGTGTTCCGCGCCATGATGCAGGGCGCCGGCGTGGTGCGCGTGCGCCCCAATGCCTTCGGCGCGCTGCTCGACCTCGACTTCCTCACCCACCTCGACCCCGCCTCCGTGCCCGTGGAGCTGCGCTGGCTGCGCAACGGCGACGTGCAGCTCGTGCGCGAGCGCCCCTTCACGGCCCTTTATCTCGTGGACAACCGCAATGCCAACGGCGACACCTTCACCGACGTCAACCAGCTGTGCGAGATGATATCGCTGGCCCTCATCACCTCCACCGGCCAGCTCAGCGTGGCCACAGCCTCCGTGAGCGACAACGTGGCCAAGGTCATAGGCGACGGCGGCATGGACATAAAGAATAAGAAGGCATGGGCCGCAGGCTTCGGCGTCAGCGAGATTGTGTTCAACGGCCAGGCACTGGCGCAGATTTTCCGCAGCAAGGCCATGATTCAGCTGGTCAACTCCATGCTCAACGGCGGCTGCGACGACCCCTCCGTGATGGCCAACGCATGGATCGACGACACCCGCATCCGCGAAAACATGGGCAAGGACGACGTCATCGACTATTTCATGAAGCCTACCCCGGAATTCAACTTCACGGAAATCGACAACCCCGAAAACCCGCTGCCCGAGGCCGACATCTACCTCGACAACCGCGCCGTGGACCACAACGATGCCCTCAACACCCGCCTCGACGAGCTCACGGCACGCGTGCGCACCTCGCTGCGCGACTTCCTGCGCGCCACCCTCAACCGCGAGTGCGGCGTGTTCCTGGCCGAGAAAATCCTGGGCACCATACGCACCCAGATGGACCTCTGCGCCGCCGAGATGAAAACCGAAATCACACAGCTCACCGACGAGCTGCCCCGCCGCCGCGCCGCCCTCGAGACATCGTGCCGCGAGCTCTCCGACTGCATGGGCACATGGTTCAAGAAAGGCAAGAGCCAGCTCATGGAAGACGTGTGCGACGCCGTGCGCCGCATGGCCATCCTGCGCCGCGAAATCAAGCGCCGCGAGATGGCACGCCAGTTCTACAACTCCATGGACAGCATGCTGGGCGAGTTCTACCAGCGCATCAACGTGATCATGGGCAACCTCCAGGCCGCATCCACCCGCGCATCGCAGCAGATAGAGAACACGCGCCAGACCATCGGCGCCACATCGTTCTTCCAGTTCGACCTGGCCGTCGACGAAGTCACCAAGGTCACCTGCTCGCCCCAGCAGGTCAATCTCAACAGCTTCATCCGCACCACCCTGCTCCAGCAAGGCGGCATCGCCGCCCTGGCCGACATGACCGTCGACGAGACCTACGCCGCCATGGCCCAGTACTGCGCCAAGCTGCCCGAGGGCGACGAATACGCCCGCCGCACCGTCGACCAGGTGCTCCGCGCCATGCCCGCGCAGCAGCGCGCCGAGCTGCTGGGCCGCGCCATCTCCAAGTCGCTGCCCCTGTTCACCTTCAACTACCGCGGCTACGACGCCGACGTGCGCCAGGCACCCATGGACGCCTTCTACGTGGGCGTGGCCGACGACCGCACCACATGCCTGCGCGACGGCAACCTCTTCCAGGAGCTCGTGCCGAACGGCGCCAAGGTCGACTTCTCCGGCATCGGCATCACCGACCGCATCATCATCTACCGCCAGATAGGCGTCGTGCCCGCCTTCACCCTCACGGCCATCGACACCTACCAGCCCGAATATCAGCGCTTCGAGACCGACAAGCCCCACACCTCCCACTGGGACACCGACATGTGCGACCGCATGGCCCGCGAGCGATTCTCGCTCTTCCCCACCGACAAGATCGACACCCGCAACGCCATGGCCCTCTGGGTGATGGCCCTGCTCTACGGCCTCGTGAGCTACAGCGACGGCCAGTACCGCATCAAGAGCCGCGCCCTGGGCGGACGCCCCCTCAGCGGCTACCGCGTGGCCATGGGAGCCACCCGCAAGGATGCCTTCGACTTCTTCTGCGACAACCTCGACGTGCTCAAGCCCGAGGTGGAGGCCCACGTCGACGAGCTCGACGTGCCCGGCCCGGACAACGTCATCCGCAAGACATTCGCCGCCGCCCGCGCCCAGGCCCAGGACGGCACCTATCTCGCCGGCCTCTCGCTCTGCCCCATCGCCCCCGCCGAAATCGAGTTCTATCCCGCCGAGGCCGACCTCATCAACAGCGAGATGGAATACATCCTCGAACAGTAGCCGCCCACGCCCAGCATGACGCCCGTTCTCTTCCTGCGCCCCGAGGGCCGGGCCCAGGCCCTGGCCGACGCCGTGGAGCGGCACATGCGCCGCGCCGGCTTCGGCCCCGGGCTGCTCCGCTGCGCCGAGTGCCCCCTGGGGCCCTCCCACGTGCGCGGCACGGCCTTGATGCTCTCCGCCCGCTACACCGACCTCATCGACCTCGAGGCCACCGACACCACCCTCCACGTGGTGCTCCTGCTGCCCCTGTGGGAGCCCGGAGCCGCCGAGGCCGCCACAAGCCTCGTGGAGGCCGCCGAGGCAATCCCACACCGCACCTCCGTCGACATCCTGGGGCTGCAGAGCGCCCTTGCCTTCGACGCCACCGACGAGGCCCGCGCAGCCATGCACGACGCCGAGCGCGACACCATCGCCGCCATCGCCGCCCGCGCCACCGGCGCCACCGTGCCCTGCCGCCTCGACCTGCTCGACAACTACAGCAGCAGCGGCGCCGCCGCCGGATTCGACGACGCCCTGCTCGCAGCCTTCGTGGCCGAGCTCCTGCGGGTGTTCATAGAGAACTATGCCGACACCTTCGGCCGCCTGGGCAACCTCTCCGCCGTGGGCCGTCCAGCCGTCGTGGCCACCGGCATGGCAGGCCTCGAATTCGACCGCGAGGCCATGGCCGACTATCTCCTGAGCCGCGCCTTCGTCTCGGCCCTCGACAAGGCCGGCATCGCCACCGAAAAAGTCGACGCCCAGAGCGCCGCACGCCGCGCCGCCGCCTGCCTCGAAGGCATCGACCGCTTCTACGAGGAATTCTACGACAGGCAGGTAGAGCCACTCGTGGCCGCCGGCCTGCCCGAAGGCGAGATAGCAGCCCGCCTGCGCGCCCCGCTCGACCATGCCTGCGCCGCCCTGCGCGCCCGCCTTACCTCCTTCCTCGACGATGCCACCCTGTCGCTGCCCCAGAAAGAAGCCGTGTGGGCCATCCTGCTGGGCCTCGACAACAGCCTGCTCGACGGCGCCCGCTACCGCGAGCACCATCTCAGCTTCGACGACGTGATGTCGCAGCCCATCGACCTCTACGTCAAAGCCTTCAACGACCACTGCGCCGGCTCCACACTGCTGCCCACCCTGGGCATGTATCCCGCCATACCCCGCGACATCCTCGACCCCGGCCCCGACCAGGCCATGAACCCCCTGCCGCGCATCAAGGCCGCCAAAGCCGACATGCTCGACCTCACGGCCTTCATGCGCGCCAAAGAGCGCGAGCTCGAGGCACTCGACGCCGCCGAGGGAGCCCGCACCCTCGCCGAAGGCCACCTCTCGGACGACGGCTTCGTGTGGCGCGGCGTCAGCCGCCGCCTCGACACCGCCGCCATCGTCGAGCAGCCCCTGCAGCACGTCTACGAACCCCCGAAAGGCCTCAAGCCCCTGCCGTCCGTCGACCTGCGCCGCTATTTCTCCCCCGTGCGCGACCAGGGCGCCCTGGGCTCCTGCACCAGCTTCGCCGCCACCGCCCTCTACGAGTACATCCTCAACCGCGCCACCGGCGGCGCCACCCCCGCATCCCTCAGCGAGCAATTCCTCTTCTACCACACCAACGTGGCCACCGGCCACCCCGACAGCGGCAGCACCTTCGCCGACCAGCTCGCCGCCATGGGCCGCCACGGCATCTGCGCCGAAGAGCTCTACCCCTACCGCGCCGCCGACACCTGCCCGCCACCCGGCCCCGAAGCCACCGCCGACGCCGCCCGCCACCGCGTGCTCCGCGCCATGCAGATACCACTGGCCACCGCCACCGGCGCCGCACGCTACGACGCCATGCAGGCCAACCACGCCATGCTCACCGCCGCCCTCACCGAAGGCTACCCCGTGGGCATAGCCCTGCGCCTGTTCGACGACTTCGCCGACCACCCCGGCGGCCACGTGCCACGCCCCGCCGACGACGCCATCGCCCACTCCGGCCACGGCCGCCACGCCATGGTCATCGCAGGCTACAGCGAGCGCGACAAATGCTACATCGTGCGCAACTCCTGGGGCACAGCCTTCGGCGACAACGGCTACGCCTACATCTCCGCAAGCTACATCGACGACCCCGACCTCTGCCTCTTCGCCTGCATCGTGGCCGAAACCACCGACGGCACACCCCACGCCGCCGACACCCCCGTGCCAGCCCTGCTCGCACCCTTCAGCGGCACACAGACACAGATCAACATAGCCGCCACCCGCAACGCCCTCGACGACGCCCGCCTGCGCCTCGCATCGCTCAACGACACCTACCACGAGCTCTACCGCTACTACGCCGACCTCGTCCAGCACCTGGCCCAGCCACTCGTGCGCAACGACATACGCCGACAGGCCGAAATAGCCCTCACCCTCGAAATCCACAACCTCGAGACACGCCGCGCCGAGCTCATCGACGCCATGCCCGGCAAGCTCCGCGACTTCTCCCACAGCTACATCAAAGCCTGCCTCAACCTCTCCTCCATCACCATCGTGGCATGGCTCATCGCCTGGGTGCTCTGGAAATACCCCCTCGGCCGCGCCCACCTCTGGGCCACCGGCGCAGCAGCCCTCGCCACCGTCATCACCGCCGCAGCCTGGCTCCACTACAAATGGGCCCGCCGCCGCCGGCGCCGCGAGCTCCGCCAGGAAATCGACCACCTCGCCACCACCCTCGGCCGCAAGCAGCGCAGCCTCCTCACCCTCCAATTGCGCTTCCACGTGGCCGGAATGCTCGTCGACGACATGCACGCCCTCTCCCTGCGCCTCCACGCCCGCTACCAGCACCTCCTCAGCTTCAACAACAACCTCCGCTGCTGGTACGACGAATACAGCCGCCGCGCAGCCACCGCCCCCGGCGCCGGCCGCGGCATGTTCGTGCGCCTCATCCACCCACAGCTGCTCGACGCCTTCTACAGCAGCCACGACACCGCCGTGGCCGCCCGCATCGACCTCATGGACGCCTTCCGCCACTTCGACCTCAGCCCCGGAGGCATGCAGCGCGTGCGCCACAGCCTCGAAGACGCCACCCGCGCCGCCATCGCCACCCTCTTCCACGACTTCACCATGGCCCGCTACATCACCGGCGCCCGCAGCTACCCCTACCTCCCCCAGGCATCCATCGAGGCCACCCTGAAGCACCTCATCCGCCCCGGCGGCGTCCTCACACGCCACAACGCCGTCGACACCACCTTCCACTCCACGCACCCCATCGCCTGCGTCGGCCCCCACATGCGCTCCCGCCGGCTCGCCATGTGCAGCCCCCACTGCGCCTACCAGCCCATGACCCTCGACAGCGCCCACATCGAGCGCATCGCCATCCTC
>VIDP01063912.1_pt1 | contig 19712 bp, 10 predicted proteins | sample 5025131 | NCBI WGS metagenome assembly VIDP01 (sample SAMN11853144, study PRJNA449069) | gut metagenome | isolation source: stool from male vole | host: Microtus ochrogaster | place: USA:Florida | collected 2017
CGCAACAGCCGTGTCCTTGACCCTGCATGTGGCAGCGGCGGCTTCCTTGTCATGGTACTCGACCATGTGCGCCGTCAGATAACCGAAAGTATTTATCCAGACAGGACTAACGCAGAGCGAGAGGTACTGGCCAACGAAAAGGATATTAACGATATAGTGCGCCGCTATGCAGAGTCAATGCTATTCGGGTTCGACTTTGATCCGGACTTGAAGAAAGCGGCAAAGATGAACATGGTCATGGCCGGAGATGGTCATAGCAACATTTTCAATATAAACTCTCTTGAATATCCAAACGGCTCACTCCCGGATTTGGGTCGTGTCGGCGAGGCTGTTCGTCTGAGCGTTGAGGCTAAAGGTGATGCGGCTACAACTGATCCGCATTTCGCAGCCGATAGTGCAATGGGTAAGTTCGACATGATATTTACCAATCCACCCTTTGGGTCAAAGGTCGAGGTTGCCGTCGGTATTGTAGAAAGGTACGAACTTGCTCAATGGATAAAATCACCCGAAGGTCTCTTTATCGAGCAATGCTATAACTTCCTCAAACCCGGTGGAAAAATGGCAATTGTATTGCCCGATGGCATACTCAGCAATCCCAATACCGAGAAAGTCAGGGAATGGATTCTTTCCAAATTCAAGCTCATAGCGTCGATTGACCTTCCTGTTGAGACATTCCTTCCGCAAGTAGGAGTACAGGCATCGCTGCTCTTCTTACAGAAGAAAACCAATGTAGAAATGGCTCAGAAAGAGGACTACGATGTGTTCATGGCTATCGCTGAAAAGGTCGGCAAAGACCGTCGTGGCAATCCCATATACAAGCGTGATGATGACGGAGCCGAGATTCTATATCTCACGCCAGTTGACCGTGTGACCTACAACCGTCACGGAGAACTCGTGACCCGTAGCCGTATGGAGCGTATGCGCCGCCTCGACGATGACCTTCCTGAAATTGCAAAGGAATACAAAAAGATGATGGGAGTATGAAGGTATCAAAGTTAAAATATAACGAGATATTATCTGCTCCTGTAAAGAGGGTAGACGCATCTTTTCAGTTAAGCGAGGGACGGTATATCCGTAATCTTATAGAAAGATTGCCATTCAAAAAAATCACTTGTGGAGAAGTGTCTAAACGAATATTCCATGCGGGTAGATGGAAAAGAGTTTATATATCTTCGCCTAAACATGGAGTCACTTTATTGGGAAGTGCATCAATGCTCAAGGCAGATTTAAGTGATGAAAAACTCATTTCCAAGAAATACACCGAAGATATACCGGATAAAACCCTGCAAGCAGGGTGGATACTTATTTCGTGCTCAGGCACGATAGGCAACTGCGCGTTTACAAACGCGCAACATGCTGGGAAGCTTGCTTCCCAGGATGTTATTCGGCTTTTGCCGAATAACATCCTGGGAGTTGGCTATATCTATGCCTACTTAGCATCCAAGTATGGTTACTCTTTGTTGACACAAGGAACTTTTGGAGCAGTCATACAACACATTGAAGCTGCAAATGTAGAATCAATACCCATCCCATTATTTCAAGAAGAACTGATTGCGGAAATCAATGACATGATTCTTAGATCAGCTACATTAAGAGATGAGGCCTTTAATGACCTTAGTAAGGTTCATAAATTCTTTAACGATAGGATTAACCCCACGGCTAAGTCTCATCATCATAAGATTAGCCTAACCTCAATACAAGCAAATAATTCTCGGATGGACGCTGAATCATACGAGAGTGATGCAAAGTTGATTCTTGATTCTATTGTAGAGAATCTATATTATGAGTCGCTCGGTTCTCTCGTGGATGAAGTATATACAGAGGGTATCTTCAAAAGAGAGTACGTGGAAAAAGGCGTTCCATTTATGATGGGATCAGAAATTTTGAAATCAGTTCCCACTGCATCCAAAAGCATTTCTCGTAAGCAAGCATTAAAGAAACCTGAACTTTACGTCAAGAAAGGATGGTTGTTGATGACATGTAGTGGCTCGATTGGAGATATTGTGTATGCAGACTCCCAACTTGCCGAGTTCATCTATACACATGACTTGATCAGAATTACACCAAAATCAGAAGACAATCAATTCTATATCTATGGTTTTTTGTCATCCAAAATAGGAAAGAAACTTTCTAACCTTTTTAAGTATGGTTCTGTAATTCAGCATGTGGACGCTTCTCAGATAGCAAAATTGCCGATTCCAATATTTGAAGACATAAAGGATGAGATAATCTCTCTTGTAAGAGATTATACCGAAAAATTTGAGCAGGCAAAGTTGTTGGAACTTAAAGCAATCTCCATGGTCGAGTCCGAGATTGAAAAATGGAAATAGTAACACATCAGATAACACCAATCATATACAATGGCAAAAGTTTGTACGCCAAAACATAGCACCGGACCGGTTAACGCAGGGGAAGAGCATCTGTTGCACTTCCTTCAGGTCAACTTGCCAGATAGCTATTACATAATTCCTAATGGTGAGTATCCAAGTATCAACCCACAAGGTGCTACTCAATATTGGGAATATGATTGCATTGTAGTTGCACCACACGCAATCTACAATATTGAGAATAAAGACTATAAGGGTAGGCTTGAAGCATACGACAGTTCGTGGTATCACAACGACAAGGAAATACCAAACCCCATCAAGGGTGCCACCTACAAAGGAAAGATTCTCACCGACTATCTGAAGAAGAAAGATGGTCGCTGGAGAGCTGCATGGATTGAGTCGATTGTCACTTTGAGCAATCTCAACCAGACCAAGGCCGGATTTGAGCCGGGTTCGGCAAGCGACAACAAGACCTTCCTGCTCAATGATGATTTGATTGAATTCATCATGGATCCGACACGCCTTCCCCACCACACGATGGATGGTGCTATCGCATCATACCAGTTAGGCATCACTGACTATCTTGTGGGAAGCAGCGAAAAGAAAGAGCATAAGAAAACTCAGGTGTGTGGCATGATAATTGACGAAATTCTTGCCACAACTGATGATTATATAGAGTATCTGTGTCATAAGAAATTTCCGGCGGACAAGAAATATAAGGTGCGCGACTACGCCCTTAACCCTACAGGCATGTCGCCCATGCAGTTGGAGAAACATGCTAAACTTGTCAAAAATGGCGAGATTACAGAAGAATATCTGCCCGACAATACCGGTGTTATCATAAAGAGCAAATATCAGTCGGATGATGACCACTATTATGTAATTACCCCATATCAGGATGATCGAAGCTTGCGCAGCGAGATTGGGCGAAACACCTTTACCGAACTCGACAAGATTCATATTCTTCTGAATGTTGCCGAGGCTCTTTCGCTTGCCCACGATAACAATGTTATTCATAGGGATGTCAGACCGGAAAACATCTTCATTCAGCCTAACCGTAATGCAGCTCTCGCCAACTTCGGACTGGCATACAATGAAGCGCATGAAGATTCAAGTTTTGCGGAAACGGTTGACCTTGATTCATTCAACTATGACTCATATACATCCGAAGATGTAATTATTGGCGATTATTCGGCATCATCAGATGTTTATTCTTTCGGTGTGCTTGTCTATGAATTGATGACCGGTAAGACAGTGCCTTTCAGCAATTACAAGGAACTTTTGATGAAAGGCGGTTCATTGCCGAACGATGTTTTGCCGTCGATGGTTAATCCCAATGTAGAAAAATGGGTGGATGAAGTATGCCGACGCACCATTGTGGTTGACCCAACAGAACGTTGGTCGGATATTGATGAGGTGCGTAATTATATCCTTGAGCAAGGTTTGATAGCACATACTGCTCAGCCCACAGACAACACTGCAACAGGTTCTCTTGATGACTTGAAACCTACCGATAGAATCACAAACGACATTGTGCTTGGAGAGATGCTCGGCGAAGGTGGTTTCTCAAAGGTGTTCAAAGCAAAGCATCAATATCAGCCGGGTGAGATTTTCGCGGCCAAGATATTCAAGGAGGGCGTAAGTCCGCAGGCAACGGTTGATGAATTTAACGCATTAAAAGACCTCAACCATCAGAATATTGTCAAATTCACGTTCAATGGTAACACCAACGGCGGGTTGTTCTATACCTTAATGAAATATGTTGACGGCACAGATATTCGTCGCTATGCCAGCGGCGACACATTCCTGCCGTTGCCGATCGTGAAGAGTTTCTTGAAACAGATGCTCTCTGCATTGGTATATATTCAGGAGAAACAGCCGCCGGTAATACATCGCGACATCAAGCCGGAGAATATAATGTATTGTAAAGACAATTCATTTGTTCTCATCGACTTCAATATTGCCACCAACAGCGAAGGCGATCGCCACAAGGTAGGTACATATCGATATGTAGCTCCAGATCTCATCAGCGGTTCTAAGATGAACTGGGACTTGGGTGCAGACACATTCGCACTCGGTGTCACCGCATACGAACTGCTATCACATATCTACCCATGGGGCAACAGTCCGGCTCCAGTATTGGATAAAAAGCCTGTTGACATCCATGACCGCAATCCTCATATTACGGATAAGTTCGCAAAATTTATAATGAAGGCTTGCGAAACCCGTAAGGAGAATCGGTTCCAGAACGCCAAGGAGATGCAGGATGCGTTTGAGGCTATAGATCGCATTGATTCCGGAGTCGATTTCTATACCAATACAGGTGAAGAATATAATATTGTTGATTATATCAACTCCCTCTACAGTCAGAGCGTAAGGGGTAATGCCGGAACACGCGCCGGATTCAAGAACGACAACATACTCGATAAACTTACATACACCGAAACAAGGCTTGACTCAAAACTGCTTGAAGACATAAAGAATGGTGATTACAAGTTGATAATCATCACAGGTAACGCAGGTGACGGCAAGACAGCCTTTATCCGTCAAGTGGAACGTGCCGGAACTGAACTGCATTACGTAGAGTCGCGCAATGGTGCTAAGTTCCATCTCGGGAGCGTAATGTTTGAAAGCAATTATGACGGTTCGCAGGATGAGCATAACTTGAAAAACAATGATGTGCTTGCCAAATTCTTTGAACCATTTATCGGCATCGAGGATTATCGCACAGCTGTTGAGGGCAGAATCATCGCCATCAATGAAGGCCGGCTTATGGAGTATTTGGAATCGACCCCTGAGCTCACCAAACTATACAATGCAATTGATGAATACTTCTATAAGGAGGGCGTGACTCCGCTGCCGGAGGGTGTAATGGTTATAAACCTCAACCTTCGTTCTGTAACTGCACTTGATGAGAATGGAGATTCTCTCTTGCGCAAGCAGATAAAAGCTCTTACCGATAAGAAACTGTGGACAAAATGCGTCAACTGTCCGCTCTCCAACAAGTGTTTCATTAAATACAATGTTGACTCATTCAATGACACAGCCGTTGGCAATGAGATAATCAAGCGACTTGAATGGATAGTCCGTACAATTGTCTATAAACGTGAGTTGCATATTACCATGCGCGACCTCCGTTCAATGATTGCTTGGATGTTGACCCGTGACTATGCGTGTCAGGATATTCCCAACCTTATAGAACTATTGGATAAGGCCAAACGTGAATATGAAGAGGCTGAAGAAGGGGATGAAAAAGAAAAGAAACGCCTCATATACGAAATAGAACGTCAACGCTGGTGGATGCGCTACTATTTCAATATCACTGCTCCGGAACACAACTGGTTTCCTTACCAAAAATCGGAAGACCGTGTGGTGAAACTGCTACGTCAGACCGATATTGCCAATGTAGCAATTCCAGAGCTTGACCGTAACCTCTATTTCAGCCCGAAATCAGAGGATGAATATCTGTCTTTTGCAGAACGTCGTTCATCTCTTATTGAAGACTTCAATGACACAGATGAACTCCGCCCATCTTATCTTATGAGTGAGCATGATGTTCATCTTCTGAAACTGCGCCATCAGACTTATATCCGTCATCAGTATTTTGAGGGAGCTTTCCTTCATGATAAGGAGGGGTATATGAAGCGACTGCCATTCCAATCAATTGGTAAGTTTGTCAAAAACCTCAACCATGAAGGTGACGACATGGAGAAGGTGAAAAATGATTTGGCATACGCCATCTCTTGCAGCGAAGGGTGCTGGAATAGAGACTTATCAAAAGAATATCTGCTTCTTTCATCGTCGCGAGTAGCTGATCCAAGTGCAAAGAGCTACCGTCGTTTCCCATTGAAAGAGTTTGAAATGGAGGTGGATACCAACGACAAGTTGACTACCTATCTCGAACATGAGAATTGCGCCTTTGTATTTAGAAGCAAGACGAAGAAGCACATACAGCTCAACGTGTCGCTTGAACTCTATGAGATGCTGACATATATAGAAAACGGATTCAGCCCTTCGGTTAGCGATTTGAACGGTAGATTCATTGAACTTCAAGTGTTTAAGAATCTGCTCGAAAGCGAGACATATACAGAAGTAATCGTAACCAACAATGAGAAGGATTACTATCGAATCCGCCTCAATAAGAATACGATGCGAATAATTGTGACAGAACTTAAAGAAGAGGAGGACAAGCAATGAAGATGCCCATACTATCGCGTGAGGAAAAGGCCTTCCGCGAACCTTCAATATTCGCCGTTGATATGAAATCGGTGACATTGGATAATGTCCTCGTCAACCTTTTCATGCTAATGCGCAACAACGGAGCGCGTATAAAACTGAAATTAGCCAACAAGAAAAGTTTTCACGACATAAATTCGCTTAAAGACAGTTATTTCAAGTTGCTTGAAGACAGAGGCGAAATATTTGGTGTCTCGGAGCATCCGGGCGCAATAGAAAGTTGGCTTCGTAGCAGTTTGGTGAACATGGTATTCCGTGGCAAAGCAAAGGAAAATGTTTCGGCATTACGCCCCTTGCATCTAGAAAGCTACCGCATCCGTAACCAAAAACATGCCCGCGACTACAATACCGCTGACCAAGTATATATCATGATTAGTCAACGTCCGGAAGTGGCCGATGCTCTAAAATCATATATGTCGGTCGGCTGGGACAATATCAGCAAGCAGTTGGTAGATAATCCTACATTGGATGTGGATACAGCCGGGCTCTTACGTCTGATAAGACTTGTGGGTGTTGATACCAAACCAGCCTCCTCCGCGATAGCCATTAAGCCGCTTCTTCAAAAGCAGGCCGATTTGTTTTGCGATGATATTCTGAGACTGCTTGCGTATCAAAACAGCATTCCACGTAGTGTTTTCATTGACTATCTTAAGATACTGACCGGATTCCACCTCTCACTATATCTTTTCAAACTAATTCATCTTCTTCCCAAGATGGTAGAGTCTGGAGAAATCATAGAAACAGATGATTGGAATATGGTAGTGGATCTCACTAACAGGCTTGAAAGCGAAGTTTCCTCATTGGCCGTTGCTGATATGCAGAGGCAATTGGATGGAATGCTGAATTATATACGAGCATCCTACACAATTAAATGTGTAAAGGATGTTGCAGATCCGGCAGACAAGTCCATATCCAATATCTTACAGATAATAAAGAACCCTACGCCTGAGATTGAGAGCGATTTTAAATCTCAACTGCGTCGCATCAAGGAAAACTACCGTAAGGACTCGGACGAAGATGCTGAAACACATATCGCGGATTTGGAAGAATATCTTCAATATGAGGGTACATCTATGCAGAAGTATATCCAATGCCTGATGAAAGTAGGTGCCACCTATCAGATGAAGTATGGATTGCAATTTATAGATAAGGCTACTATGAAGAATACTGAATCAGCATTGATGATTGATGGCAGAAGTCGCAAGCATCCACGTCGCGGTGCACTGGGTTCCAAACTGCTTGAAGTTCTTGTGCAGTTGCTTGTCCTTACACCTAAAGAGGGAGGCGGCTTTACCAGCAATCCTCTCAGCATCCGCCAACTCATTAAGAATTTGAGAGACAGATACGGACTTGTAATTGATGGCAGCGATGAACCTCGGTTCGCTGATGCTGATGTCAAGACCCATATGGCGTTCAAAACCAATGTTGACGCACTGAAAAGCAAATTGCGCCAAATCGGTTTCTACACCGATCTCAGCGATGCTTCTTCTTTGCAAAAGATACGCCCTCGTTATAAATTCAACGACTAACCGATTTAGAATCAATGGATTTAAGAAAAGAATATTACAGCCGTATGCTCGATATGTTTATGTCGAGATATGGTGAAATCATAGAAAATGCCAATGAGGGGCATTGTATGAAGGTCACCGGCTTTCCCCTTGAGGTTCTGACAGACCTGAGGCATAAAATCACGTCCCGTACCACGAATTCGGAATGCTATATACTGTCGGAAACCATTTCCGGCTCTGATTACATCACCCCGACGAAACTAATTGAGCTTCGCAATGACCTCACCAAGCCGATTTTGATTCTAATCCCGGTTAACAGCAACACGTCGGCTGAAGACTCATACGGCAACGCGACATTCCAAGATCTCAGTGTAAAGAGCCTTGATGAGTTACTACTGGATAGTTTGCTCGAAGAAGTAGGTAGTAACAAGACAATCAACTCTGCACTGAAGTACGTGGCGAAGAACCTCAATGTCACTGTCAATGACAAGATCAATTACCTGCTCTATGTCCTGCTCAACGATATGACTGATGAAGCTATCGGTAATGGTATCTTTTTCTTGGGATTGATTCCTGACAGCACACTGACTCAGAAAAAGGATTACATCCAGATTTTTCTGATGAAGAATGATGACTGCATCAGCATCATCTCTGACTTCTCATCTACAATAGCCGACAGAGTCGTTGAACTACCCATCAAACCCAATACTCTGCAAAAGGAGGTTGCAACCTTCTTAAAAGCCAATAGTCAGGTCAACTCCCGTGTCAGCCTTTGTCAGCATATATTGGAATATCCCGATCTTAACTTCTCTCAGTGGGAGAAGGTTCTTACCAATGTGCTTGAACTTGGTAAACTCCACATTACAGAGGTTGTGTTGAGCGGCAAAGCTTACTCCGAAAAAGAGGGTGATGCGGAAGTATTGGTTGATCCGACCAAAGGAGCCAAGGTCAAACTCCGTATTCATTTCTCACCCAAGCCGAGCAAATATGAGGCATTGAAAAAGGTGAGAATCGCGCTTATGAATGGTGACGGATTTTACAAAGAAGTTGATCTTCTCACTAAAAAAGTATCTGAAAACAAACAAGGGCACCGCGATATTCAGATTACAATAGCACCTGAGACATTCGACAACGGTACATATTTCTTCCATGTATTTGCTGAAGATGAAAACGGTACCGTTCTTAACACAAAGGATGAGTTCAAAATAGAGTCTATTCAAGAGGAATGGCTGAAAGAGGAACAAGAGGACGGTGGAATGTCGAAAGAAGAATTCCAGCAGCGTCGTCGCGCCCTACTTACATCTGACTCAAACACATTCTTCCTTAAAAATAAAGATAAAGACGAACTCGATGACGTTGAGGAAATTGGCACTCGAATGAAGATTCGCAATGTGCTGATGGCTTACTTCCGTTACCGTATAGAACTTAATCGTAAAGGCAAATATGATGAAGATAACACTCTCCCGATGCCAAAGAGAGTTGCCATTGTTGAGAAAAACGGGAAAGTCTCAAAAGGGACATCGGAAGATGAACTTCACAGTTGGCAGCAAAGTACCCATCTGGAAACTTTCCAGTTGCGTTATGATGCAGACAACAACTATCAAATACCTCTGCCCAAGAAACTGTTGGCACTTCAACGCGCTCTGCTAAAGAAAGATGAGCAACTTTCGACTATAGGAGCGATAATCTCTGACAATTACACTGATGTTGAAATGAAATCGATTATGGTTGTGCCAGTTGATACTGACGCGCCAGATTCCTTGCTCGAAGCACGCAGTGAGTTGTTCAAGGCAATACGCGAATCTGCTCCTGACGGCACAGGCGTAATTGAGACCTTTGAGGTTTTCAAAGAAGATAATCTGAATATCATAAAGAACTATGTTGAGGAATACTGCAACTGGTTGGCTGATGTATTAGCAAGTGACATTGACTCTAAAGAGGCTGTGATTCTACAGTCTATTGACACTGTGTCTCTCCAAGTGGAAATGCCTGACGGACGAACTACCACCACAAAAATCATCACACCGCTACATCCTCTTCGCCTTGCATGGCTAATAAATATTCATGACCAATATACTGAGTGGGAGACGAAGACGCAGGATGATTGCCGTTATCGTAAACCGGACGTATGGTATAAGAAACTCGACAAACTATTCTACGGTGAGTTGAACCCGGAAATTGCACCACTGGTCATTGTTGAAGACAATAAATCCGGTTATATGCAGTATGTCGGTGAATTATGCTTCGGGTGGGGATTATATGCCAATCCTCTCCAAGATAAGGATGACACATTCTCAACAGGATTCCGTCAGTTGAAGGCATATCTCTCCCAACTGTTCAATATCGGTGTGCAGTATCGTATTGACAGCGATGTAAATCAAGTGATGGTGTATCGTTTGATGCACAAGTATATCGTTCAGCACCCTTACATCAACAAGTTAATCATCAACTTGTTTAACGCTGGTGACGCTTCTGTATTTGCAGACAACCTCGTCAAGATTGAAAAAGAAACAAAAGGATCGGTATTCGACATACACTACGAAATACGCCTCTTCTGCAACGACAAGCGTTTCCCTCAGGGAGAGGCTTTAAAGGAGTTGATGAACCCTGAAACATCTGTTTCGGAAGAAGCTGAGAATTTCTCACAGGCTGATGACAACCGCCTCTTCCCAAAACTTCGTTTTTCAATCAATAGTATTGACGAGTTTGTAAGGAGTCCGCAAAAGTTTCCTGCGCACATGTCGTTCCTCATTAACCCATTTCCCACACAATCATCGTTGAAGCGGAGCAAGACTTCACAGATGTCTTTCTATCTGAATGGTGTTGTGATGCGTCCTATTGTGCAGGTTGACAACGTCGGAGAAGGTTCGGAAATTCAATGGCAACGCTTTATATCCGACACACAAATGCAGTCAGGCTCACAGTTTGCCAAAAGCTCGCAAAATCTGTTCGAGAACATCCAGCATCTTATAGCCACAAGCATGACTTCTGATCATGAGATGTCAGTACCCTCTCTGATACTTAATATCAAAGATACCAACTCGGAAATGCTTTCACTCGTTCACGATGTAAGCGACTGGGTTGTGACCTTTGATAAGAATATGGGACCTGAGTTCTATGATATGCCATGTAAGGCGGGAGAAGCACCGTATCTGCTGGACTACATTCCAAGTGCGGAACTCAATGGTATATCTTCATTCCTGACATGTCGTCCCACATCAGAGATTGAAGGTATCATGGCTCCCCACTTCAAGGCTTTCGGCATTGACGTAAGTGACAAGACATCATTCATGGAATTGCTCGGTGACATTCGCTCTGTCAGCAGTAGTATGATTATGCAGTTGGAGAGTAGTCGCAACAAAGTGTTTGAGGTTCTTGGTACAACTCTGATGAAACGAATGCTCAAAGGCAAAGGTCTCCTCGACGACTCCTTTATCATTCCCATCGATCTCCATCAGTCGCTATTCACCGACTTGGACTCCGCTTCTATGGAAAGAGCCGATGACTTATTGGTAGACTTCCATCCGAAGAATAGAGAAATAGTCTTCACTGTCATTGAGATTAAGTGCCGTCAAAATTTAACTGATGACGAGCTTTTCTCATTGCAAGAAAAGATGCAGACTCAGATAGAGAATACAATATTAGCTCTGAGAACAAACTTCGACCCTGAGTTCAAGCGTCCTGATCGTCTTGACCGTGAATTGCGCACCATAGAATTACAATCGCTGTTGCTATTCTATGCGCGTCGTGCAGCTCGATATAAATACCTTAATGAGGAGACGGCCAAAGAATACGAGGAGTTTATTCTCTCGCTCCAGAACGAGGATTACTCCATCCGATTCAAGAAGATGGGATTCATCTATGAGTTCCAAAACAACAGTTATCAACGAAAGGCAACACTTGGCGAAACGGTATTCTACATCCTCGGTAAACCGATGATTGAAATGATTATCGAGGATTGCGAGCGTCTCAAAACATCTGACATTTCCCGTGCTGTTGCAGATGAAGAGATGCGTACCGACTTCGAGACATCAGACCGTATTCTCCGCGAAAATTCATTCCGGATAAACAACGATATTACTCAGGAGAAGACTCCACTTGACGAAGAAGTCTCGGATAAACCAACAACCGAGAATAAGCAAGAAGAATCTTGGGTTACAACCGCTGCTCCAATAAATGAGGAGCCGGTTGTTCCTAAAAGGTATGTTCCAGCTGAATTATACGGTCCAATACTGCTTATAGATTATTCTGACAAATATTTAGCGGTTGTCAGCTACCATCTTTGTGATGGTCTTCAAGAAGAGTTGACCGAAATGGGTGGTAAAATCTCTTATGAGCTTAAATGTGGCCCTGGCTGGATATTTAACAAGGAACTAAATGCCGATGGCATTGACGCTCTGATCAACTTCTTGACAGAACAAAATATTGATTTTGTCAGAGTCGGAATGGATGACTTGGATCTCTCAGATATGACATCTATAATGAAAAATGCACTGGGGCCGTACAAAATCCCCCCAGTTGCAGATGACCATATTACAGACGATAAAGGACCAGCGGAAGATAAGCCTCTGGAGGAATCTTCTAAGGCAATAGTCGAAGATGTCAAACCTGAACCGGAGGTCATTAAGCCTGCGCCGGACGTGACTAAAGATGAACTGATGGTTGTTAAACCATCGGAGACAATTGCAGACTCCTCCTATAGCCAACCTAAATATGATATTTTGGTGGGAAATACCAGTGGCAGCAAGCAGTATGGCATCCTTGGAGAAAGCATGAGCGGACACCGTAAAATCGCTTTAGATTTAAGCGAGACCAACACAATCAGTCTCTTCGGCGTGCAAGGAGGCGGCAAGAGTTATACAATCGGCACTGTTACAGAGATGACTCTAAAACAGTTCTCGAATGTAAATCTTCTCCCCGGCCCGATGGCAAGTGTAATATTCCACTACTCAGAAAGTCAGGACTATGCCCCGGAATTTACATCAATGGTGTATCCAAATGATGAAATCGGTCAACTACAGAAACTCAAAGATGTTTATGGCGCGGAAGCAGGATGCATCTCTGATGTGGTAATGCTATGTCCGGAAGACAAAGTTGAGGACAGGCAGGAGGAATATCCGCTTTTGGAGATTCATCCCATCAAATTCCACTCTACCGACTTGAATGTGCAAGATTGGCAATTCCTTCTGAAAGCCGTCGGCAATGATTCAACGTATATAGCTCAGTTGAAGCAGATAATGAAGGCTCTGCGTAAGAATCTAAATATTGAAGCGCTGAAGGAGAACGTAGAGAACTCTGAACTTTTGTCTGCATCACAAAAAGCACTCGCAAAACAGCGCCTCTCTTTTGCTGAGGAATACATTGATGATACTACAAAACTCGGTGCTCTTCTGCGTCCGGGTCGCCTGATTATTGTTGACCTCCGCGATGAGTGGATTGACGAAGACGACGCTTTGGGTCTGTTTGTTATTATGCTTAATATCTTTGCAGGTGTTAAAGAATACGAGGGACATAAGTTTAACAAGTTTATCGTCTTTGATGAGGCTCACAAGTATATGGGCAACAAAGACTTGACGAGCACCATTGTTACGGCGATTAGAGAAATGCGCCATAAAGGCGTGTCGATGATGATTGCCAGTCAAGACCCGATGAGTTTGCCGTCGCAAATCATTGAATTGTCTTCGGTGGTACTTCTACATAAGTTCAACAGTCCTCAGTGGGTAAAGCACATACAGAAATCTATCACGCAGTTGCAGTCACTTTCTTCCTCCGACATGGCATCCCTTGTGCCGGGTGAGGCATATCTATGGGCAACAAAAGCAACTGACAAAGGTGTAACTATGCGACCGATGAAGATAAGCACCCGTCCGCGTGTGACAAAACATGGCGGCGATACAATTAAAGCAATATGATGACCTGTTTGAAATATTCCAATATAGGTAATCGCAAAGAAAACCAAGACTTTGTTCTCGTCTGTGAATTGGGCGAGAATAAGGCCTTGTATATAGTCACTGACGGAATGGGTGGCTATTCTCATGGAAGCGTAGCCGCGAGAGTTGTAGCCGAAAGTATAGCCGACTCTTTAATGAAGGGTTTGGATATTGATTGTTCTGTATCGAGTGCTAACAATAAACTGAAAGAGATTATTGCTGAATCTAATGGCGGCAAAATGGGATGCTGTCTATCCGGGTTGTTGGCTGAAGATGGTAATGTCAAAGGCTTTTGGGTAGGAGACTGCCGCATTTATCAGTATAGAAACAATGAACAGTTATTTGTAACTGAAGACCATTCACTTGTATCTCAACTTGAAAAGCACAAGAAGTTGACTATTGCACAAAGAGAGCGATATGGACATATTGTGTCACGCGCTATAATGGGAAGTTCCGAAGATAAAGTCGATGTAGTAGAACTTAATGTTATGCCTGGCGACGAAATCATTTTGTGTTCCGACGGCATTCACAAAGAAATACCCATGGATGCGCTGATAGAAATGATTCATACCAACACACTCCAATTAGACGATTCTGAATTTGATGACAATAACTCCTTTATCTACATAAGGATTTAAACTTTAGAACTATGACTCTGGAACAAGCCATATCATACGCAATCGAACATGAAAGGATAGACGTAATTAACGAGGCAAGGTTTGTTAATTATCTTAATGACCTTCAGGCTCTGTCTACACCAGCGATAAAACGAGTTGTCTCTACTATGGTAAGTGAGGGGTATCTCGGAAAGTTGCTGCCGTACTTAAAAGCATCTGACAATGGGTATGAGATACACCTTGTTGACGTGCAAAGCCGATTAGTGAAGAATGAGGGGTTTCAGGAAGATTTAGTCAAATATGTGCTGGATTGTTTGCTTTATTCTCTTCATAAAACAGGGAATGTTCCTGTTGAACCAACCCTGCCGACACCTGCGTCTCCTATAAAGCCGTCGCGCAAAAAGAAGTCAGAGAAAGCTGATTTGAAAGTAATGCAGGCAAGTGGCCACTATCTTATTGAATTGAACGGAGTCTCTTACGAGTTGGATGATACTCAATATAGGGCAATAATGAGAAAGAAAGACATGCCTGCGGATAGGTTGGCATTGTGGTTGGCTTCTTATGCTGACGAAAAAGTAAACTAAACACAAGAGGCTATGTATAGAGATCCTTGGGCTAAGAAATCCCAGAGAGGGCTAAGAACCCTTACTAAAATTGGGACAGCTATTGCAAAGGCCCATACACAATATCAAAGAGCGCAGAAAAGAGCTGCTCGTGAGGCTGAACGCCGTGCTACCGCTTACAACCGGATGATTATCCAAAATGAACGTGAGCGTCTTCGCAGAATAAAGCAGAACGAGGTCGCAATGCGTCGTGCGGAACGTGAGAGAGCCAAGGCCGAAAGAGAACGTGAAAGAGCACTGAGGTTACAGCAGAAACTTCAGGAACAACGTCTTTTTGAAGAGGAAGTGAAAGAGATTGAAGATGACAACTTCCTTTGGACAAATGTGCATTCGTTTATCGACGATATAATCACCCGTCGCGATATAGATGATGCTTTATCCAAATGTGATTATGAGCGTCAGAACGATGTGGATGATGGTTTCTTTGACAAGAAAAAACCATCAATGCAACCGGCTAAGCAACAAGCAGAAAATGAAGCTTCTAAAAAATTCGATTTAGTATCTCTACAACGAGGGTTAACTGAGGCAGAAGATAACATGCAAAGTCTTACATTTGACGATGTAGAACCGACAAAGGAGTCAGTTGAGCTATTGTTGCAGGAAGAAGCCAAAGAAAGCATAAAGGCGTTTTTCCCTTGGAAACAGAAACGGCTAAGACGGGAATATGTAGATTCGAATATTGAGGGTCGATATAAGGAACTTCATGACTCATGGCTGTCTCGGAAAGACTCATATGAATGTCGCAAATCTGAGTTGAAATCAATAGTAGACCAGAAAAACGCTAAGTTAGATATTATAAGAGAGGCTAAAAAGAAGTTTACTTTTGACCGTGCTAAGGAGCTCTTTGAAGCTCAGTTGAATGAGTGGAGGTCTGATCGGGAGGAGTTCTACGATTCATTCAAGCAGAATTTCCAGAATGTGATTGACGGTGACAAGGATTATGTCATCACTGCTATTGACAGCGTCTTCCCTGATGATGAACTGCCAATGGAATATTTTGTGGATGCTGTTTATGACGAAGCTAACGGGAAGGTATATGTAGACCTCGATTTACCGGAAATAGAAGACGTCCCAAATCAAAAAATCACGCTTACGTCGACTGGTAAGAAGAGTATCCGCCAAAAGAGCCAGACCGATGTAAGAACCGATTATTCAAACTGTATATTTGGACTTGCCATGAATGTGGCATTCTCGATATTCAATGTGTCACTTAAAATCTCTGAAGTGGAGATTATGGGTTACACTCAGCGGAAAGAAGATAATTCTGCGATTGCCACTGATCAATATGTCTTTGTTATTAACTTTGACAGAGATACATTCTCAAAGATTGATTTCAATAGACTTTCTCCCACTCAAATTCTGGATTTCTTCCAGCACCACATTATTCTATCCAAGAGTTTTGTGCTCAAACAGATAGACCTGAGTACCGCCTTTGATAAGATGGAATCATTTAGAGTAGGAGACTATGATGAGTTCAAGAAAACTCTCCCCATAGAACGCAAGCCCATCACTCCTCCATCTAAAGGCAATATTGGAACCAGCAGACCCATTAACAATACATCATCGTCTTCATCTTCATCTACCAAATCCTCATCGCAATCTAATCAATCACAAGGGATTTATGTAGATGATGCGCCTATTGAGACTTTCGAGAAAGGTACGGTATTCATGTCAAAGATGTATAATTTCATTGATAGATTGTCAAAGGATGCCGGTGTAAATCGGCACGCTGATAATCTCAATGGAGTGAAAATAACTATGACAGGTGGTAATTTCCCCGGAGATGGCAATACCTCTACTTACAGAGGAAAATTATTTTTTTGCTGTATCTTAGACCTCTATCGTACATTGTCTATGATGCAGGTCAGCACTGACAGGCTGACTCCTTCCAACTATCCTTTGGCACGATTCGCGCTAAAAATATTTGGACAACTTGATTTCTCGTATCAAACAATAAGCGTTGTTCAAAAGCCTTATGCTTCTCTCATCCAGTTGCTGAAATCCATGGATTCCGGAATTCCAACTCCCCATGGCGTATTCCTTATTGGTGAGATACTTAGAGACTACGAACGAAACATGTCATGGTATAAGCAATACATGGAACTAATCGGAGATTTTGCATCCATTGTTAAAGAAAGCGTACATAGCAATACGCAAAGTAGAGTACGAGCCGAATTCTTCATAAGACGTATGGCTTCAAGGGGTGTTGATATACCATATCGTAAATAATTGACATATAGTAGGAACTTTATATGATTTTCTCTAATGCCATTATAGGCCAATTGAAGGATAAGTCGGGATTGCAGTTTGACAGAGCTGCTGATTTCTCGACTTTGGCTGCTTTAATTTCTAATGCTACCAAGCATAGCATTGGTGTTACCACGTTAAAGCGTCTTTTCGGCTACATCGAAGATGAACGCGAAACCAATCAAAGCACCCTAAATTTGGTTGCTCGTTATCTCGGATATAACTCTTGGGTGGAATATATCAATACTTTCCGAATTGATAGTGTCTGGAACGAAGATTCTGACACTATCTGGGTGGAAAATCTTATGCTTGGCACTCTGATAACCGTGTCATACTTAAATAGGAACGTTTCATTTGAAGTGATTCTATTTGACAACCGTAGAGTCCTGAAAGTAATTTCCGCCAATAATAGTAGTTTGCAAGCCGGGGATGTGGCATTCATTGACAGAATACGAAAAGGCGAATATTTGGAAGCGAGAAAAGTGCTACGAGGCAATAATTGCGGCTCATACCGCACAAATGGAGAGGTTAAGAAAATAATTGTAACTAACGCTGATTTTGAGTCATGATTACAGACCTTGATACGAATAAGGCATATTTCTCTATGCGTCTAAAAGAAAGCGAGAAATACGCTGATTTTGCTAAAAAATTAGAGGGGATACTCGGCAATCGCATGGCTTGGATTAATGATTCCCATTGCGATTTTATCCCGGAAAACAAGAAGCCGGTCTTTCATACGCTGGATATATGGTGCAGAGATTATATGCCGATACAAGTTTCGGAATGTCGTTATATCCATTTTCATTATTTCCCGACATATCTTCTTAATACGGCTAAATATCGTTCGACAATAACAAACTCCATTAAAGCGGAACAGGAACTGGGATTGGACTGCGAATCGCTCAATCTGATTTTGGATGGTGGTAATCTTATCAAGACGGATAACTTCGTGATAATCACCAAGAAAGTATTTGATGACAATAAATTACCTGAAGAAATAGTCATCTCTAGACTAAAGAAGGCTTTTGGAGTTCCTGTCGTTTTCATAGATTGGGATAAGAAGAACTATAAGGCTGATTATCTTGGTCATGCCGATGGCGTGGTTCGTTATGTTGGAAATAATACTGTCATCATGCCATATAGCGGCAATGATGATTATCTGAAACTGGTTCATCAGCAAATGGAAAGTGAAGGTCAATTCAGAGTTGTCGAACTTCCGGAAGTATCATCCGAGAAAGATGATATGGAGGTGAATTGGGGGTATGTGAACTATCTGCGCATTGGTAAATTCATACTTCGGCCTACTTTTGGCATTGAATCTGACGAGATAGAGATGTCCAAATTCTTCTCACCGGATAATGATTTGTTTGCGGGGTGCGAGATTAAAACCATTGATTGCCGCGACCTGGCTTTGGACGGTGGCGTGTTAAACTGTATATCTTGGACTATAAAAGAATGAAAATAGTATCATGGAATGCGAACTGCAAGTTTCGCGAGAAATATAAGGAGATTGCCAAACTTGGTGCAAATGTTTATGTCATTCAGGAGAGTGAGAATCCTGAGTCCTGCAAGGATCCGGAATATCGTGAATTTGTAAAGAATGGTTTCTGGACAGGAGGTATTCCGTTCAAAGGGCTACTTGTTTTCTCTCCAAATCCAGATATAAAATTGGAATTACTTGACTGGAAAACGCAGGATTACGGTTATTTCCTACCGATAAGAGTAAATGATGAATTTACTCTGGTTGGTTCATGGGCTTGCGACCCGTATGTCCAAGAGTTTTGCGACTTTATACATGCCTGCAAAGAGGAGCTGGACGATAATGTATTTATTGTCGGCGACTTGAACAGCAATGTCGTATTTGACAAGGACAATATCCGGACTGGCAAGACACACAGCATCATAGTGGAAGAGCTAAAGGTGATTAGTATAGAAAATATTTATCACCATCATACTGGTGACACACAGGGACAGGAGAAAGTTCCCACGTTCTATCTTTATCGACACCTTGACAGGCCGTTCCACATCGACCACTGTTTCTCTAATCCGAAGAATATTGAGAAACTGACGATTCATGCGCGTTGGCAGTGGATGGCGTTGAGTGCTCACCAGCCTTTGGAGTTAACCACGAGATGATTCTTTGATCGTGATACACTTGAAATGCTGTGAATTCCATAAAATATTGTTAGATGGCTTCTAAATTAGATACATATAGTTATTATAG
>VIDP01227124.1_pt1 | contig 19437 bp, 14 predicted proteins | sample 5025131 | NCBI WGS metagenome assembly VIDP01 (sample SAMN11853144, study PRJNA449069) | gut metagenome | isolation source: stool from male vole | host: Microtus ochrogaster | place: USA:Florida | collected 2017
ACGACGGCGACTCTGTATATCGTCTCTTCTATGATACAGTAAAAGGTGGTGACTACCGTGCCCGTGAAGCCAACGTCTACCGTCTTGCCGAAGTGGCCAACAACATCATCGACCAGTGTGTTGCCCAGGGTGTACCTTTCGCACGTGAATACGGTGGTCTTCTGGCTAACCGTTCATTCGGTGGTGCACAGGTAAGCCGTACCTTCTATGCCAAAGGCCAGACAGGTCAGCAGCTCCTTTTAGGTGCTTATTCATCACTCAACCGTCAGATTCAACTTGGCAAGGTGAAGAGCTACAACCGTTATGAGATGCACGATGTAGTGCTTATCAAAGATAAGGACGGTGTGGAGCGTGCACGCGGAATCATTGCCAAAAACCTTGTGCCAGCTGAATTCGAGCGTTTCGCAGCCCATGCAGTGGTTATCGCCACCGGTGGCTACGGCAATACCTACTTCCTCTCTACCAACGCTATGGGCTGCAACTGCTCCGCAGCTATGGCATGTTATCGTAAGGGTGCTTATTTCGCAAACCCCGCATACGTACAGATCCACCCGACCTGTATTCCCGTTCACGGTGACAAGCAGTCAAAGCTTACGCTTATGTCTGAGTCTCTGCGTAACGACGGACGTATCTGGGTGCCGAAAAACATCGAAGATGCACAGAAACTTCAGAAAGGTCAGATCAAGGGTAGCGATATTCCTGAGGAAGACCGCGATTACTATCTGGAGCGCCGTTATCCCGCATTCGGTAACCTCGTTCCTCGCGACGTGGCATCCCGTGCCGCCAAGGAGCGTTGCGATGCCGGCTTCGGTGTGAACAACACCGGTCTTGCCGTATTCCTTGACTTCTCAGAGGCTATCAACCGTCTTGGAATCGATGTCGTGCGTCAGCGCTATGGCAACCTCTTCGATATGTACGAAGAGATCACCGACGTTAATCCGGGTGAATTCGCACGTGAGAAGGATGGTGTCAACTACTATAACCCGATGATGATCTTCCCGGCTATCCACTATACAATGGGTGGTATCTGGGTTGACTACGAGCTCCAGACCTCTATCAAGGGTCTTTTCGCAATCGGTGAATGTAACTTCTCTGACCACGGTGCAAACCGCCTCGGTGCTTCCGCCCTCATGCAGGGTCTTGCCGACGGTTACTTCGTGCTCCCCTACACTATCCAGAATTACCTCAGTGACCAGATCACCGTACCTCACTTCTCTACTGACACTCCGGAATTTGACGAAGCTGAGGCCAAATGTATCGCAGAGCAGGATAAACTCATGAATATCAAGGGTAACCGTTCTGTCGACTCTATCCATAAGGAACTCGGTCACATCATGTGGGAATATGTTGGTATGGCTCGCGACAAAGAGGGTCTGGAGACAGCGCTCAAGAAACTCAAAGATCTCCGCAAGACTTTCGAGACAGAACTCTTCGTGCCCGGCACAAAAGAGGGTATGAACATCGAGCTTGACAAGGCATTCCGTCTGAACGACTTCATCACTATGGGTGAGCTCATCGCATACGACGCACTCAGCCGTAATGAGAGCTGTGGCGGCCACTTCCGCACTGAGTACCAGACAGAAGAGGGCGAGGCAAAACGCGACGACGAGAACTGCTTCTACGTAAGCTGCTGGGAATATGAGGGTAGCGACGATAAAGCTCCCGAGCTCATCAAAGAGCCTCTCCACTATGAGGCTATCAAGGTTCAGACACGTAACTATAAGTCATAAACCGGGAAGTGTGGACAACATTCCCCATAACTGTTAGAAATTTCAAACATGGAAGAAAATATAATGAAAGTCAACCTCAAGGTTTGGCGTCAGGCGAATGCCAAGGCACAGGGCGGTTTTGAGACTTATGAGAACGTCGAGACCACTCCTGACACCTCATTCCTTGAGACCCTTGACATCCTCAACGAGCGTCTCGTAGAGGAGGGCAAGGAACCGATTGTCTTCGACCACGACTGTCGTGAAGGCATCTGCGGCATGTGCTCGCTTTATATCAACGGCCACCCTCACGGACCGGCAACCGGAGCTACTACCTGTCAGCTCTATATGCGCCGTTTCCAGAATGGTGAGACCATCACTGTTGAACCATGGCGTTCGGCTGCGTTCCCCGTTATCAAAGACCTTATGGTAGACCGTAACGCATTCGATAAGATCCAGCAGGCAGGCGGCTATGTATCGTTCAACTGTGGCGGTGCACAGGATGCCAATGACCTTCCCATCTCCAAGGTGAACGCTGACGAGGCTATGGACTCTGCAAGCTGCATCGGTTGCGGCGCTTGCGTAGCCGCATGTAAAAACGGCTCTGCAATGCTCTTCGTGTCAGCCAAGATCAGCCAGCTCTCGCTTCTCCCCCAGGGTGAGGTTGAGAAAGACCGTCGTGCACGTGCAATGGTGGCAAAGATGGATGAACTCGGTTTCGGCAACTGCACAAACACAGGTGCATGTTCAGCTGAATGTCCGAAAAACATCAAGCTTTCCAACATCAGCCGCATGAACCGTCAGTTCATCGCTGCCAAATGCAAAGAATAATCAGAACTTATACTAAAAATAAAGGCCGGGGTCAAAATTGACTCCGGCCTTTATTTTCAGGGATTGCCGTCGGGGGTGGGATCTATGATAATCACCTCTCCCTCGTCACCGTAGGGACCCTTCATGGCATTGAGCAAAGGGGTGAGGGAGGCCACAGCATTGGCCCGTGCGTCTTTCACATATCCTCGGGCGTAAATCCTCTTTCTCGCCCGTTGCTGCCAACGTGTCTTGAGTACGTTTTCTTCAGCCGCGGTGAGGGTGCGCTCAAATATAGGACGGCGACCATCCCACACATCAAGCACCTCATAAGCTCCGGGATCGGCATTTTCAAGTATATCGACCCTTTCAGGAGGTAGGAATACAATAGTTGTGTCACCTCGTTGCTCGAAACGTAGACTGTCAAGATCAAACCGTATATGCCCCTTGATGGTCTGTCGTGCCACAATCCACTTGCCATTTGTCGAATCTTTCACGGCCACCTCTTCGTGTATGTCAGCCGTGCATAAATCCACCATCTGAGAGATACTCTTGATACGAGCCGCGCGTGTTTTGTAATCAGACTTATCTGTATCCGGTGAGGCTATCATGACCACCACCATCACGGCTAACGCCACGATAGCGAGAATTACAATTAATCTTATCCACTTTTTCATAGTAATTGCATTTTACAATTGCTCCAAGCCGCTACGACTCATCTGAAGTTGACATTAGCCGTAAGATCCCAGTTACCGACAAGCTCTGTAATCCATACCCGGGCCTTAGCCTGTGCACTCTTTTTCAAAGCCTCTATGCCTTCAAGGGAAGAAGCCAGTTCCTTTTTCACCTCTTTGGCCATCTGTGCCTTCAGTCGCGCGCGTTCCTCAGGAGTGATACGGCTTCTGAATCCTGTGACACGGTAATGTTCCTCATGAAGCTGCGGCTCGCGACCATCAATCATTACCTCAACCTGTGGCAAAAGAATATCTACAGTGCCTGTCTCACGGTCAACGGTAATATCATCAGGATTAAGCTTTGAAAGATCTATATAAGCCACAACATAGGTGTCATAAGAGTAGACACCTATACGTTTTCCTACTTTCATGGAATTCCAGAAAAAACGGGCTTTTCCTTCCCAGTCCTTGGTGTCCCGCCACTCCGGATCAGAAACCGTGCCTACTTTTCCAACTGTCATTTTGGAAAGCTCCAGTCTGTTTACTTCACGCAACGACTCATACACATCTATTTGCTGCGCGCTCTCCTTCTTACAAGAAGGCAACAAAAGGAAAAGAGCCATCAGAAGTGCGGTAACGTCTGTATTGACTTTACGTTTCTTCCGTCGGCGAGGACGTCGCTGAGCCGATGTGTCTTCTTTTACCCCGGAGGTTGCTGTAACATCACGGGCATTGCCCTCATCATCCCCCGACTCCTGATGAGAGAGTCCTAAGGAATCAGTGATAAGTTCGGCCACATAGTCACTCGCTACGCTGTTACCGAGACGGCGTCGCATATTCTTATAGCCCGATATCTGCCATTCGCGTTTCGGTGAGTTCTGCAAGAGAGGTGAAAGTTCCCTGGCAATGGCAGCGGGAGTGCATTGATAAAGGAGGAGTTCAGGCACCACGCTGTTGCCCACTATCAGATTAGGCAAGGATACGAACTTTACTTTCAAAACTTTCTCCATCAGCTTATAGGTGAATTTACTACCATTGCCACGGTAGCAGACCACCTGAGGCGTACCTATGAGAGCTGTCTCGAGAGTAGCTGTGCCGGAGGTGACGATGGCGGCACGTGAGTATTTCAAAAGAGTGGGTGTAGACCCGAAGACCAGTTGCAGACCCGGATCCTGCGCCACTTCCCTATAGAATTTCTCCGGGACTGCCGGAGCAGCGGCCACTACATAGTCATAGTCGGGAAAGCGTCTTGCCGCTTCTATCATAAGGGGAAGATTGTTGCGTATTTCTCCGCGGCGCGAACCCGGAAGCAGAGCGATAATAGGTTTTTCTGGATTGTTGAGCCCCTGTCTCTCCACGAAATGTTTACGCGGAGGCAAATGGCCGAGAGCATAATCGATCTCCTGCACCGAGGGATTGCCAACATACGTGACCTTATAGCCATGCTTCTGAAAGAAAGGCACCTCGAAAGGAAGTATGGAGTAAAGGTTGTCCACATATTTTTTTATTTGCTTAACCCGGAATTCTTTCCAGGCCCATACCTTGGGAGAGATGAAATAATCCACCTTCACACCGAGTCCATGCGCATACTTGGCCACTTTTAGATTGAAACTCGGATAATCGACAAGGATCAACACATCGGGTCTGAAATCTCTCACAAGACGCTTCGCAGCGCTGAGATTCCTCATAATACGGGGTAGTTTCCTGATCACTTCAGAAAACCCCATCACATTCATATTCTCGTAATGAATCTCAGGCAAGACTCTCGCAGCCTTGGCCATAAGATCACCGCCAAAGAATCTGAACTCAGCCTTTGGATCGAGCTTTTGCAATGAGGATATAAGGTTGGAGGCATGAAGATCGCCGGATGCCTCGCCGGCAATAAGCATATATTTCATTTAAACAATTTCCAAGACGTCTCGAGCGTTTATTAACCATGAATATGATGCGCTCTTTATTATTGACGTGTGTTGTGACAGTTGGTTTAATTATCTCGTCATGTATCAATGATGATTTCACCCATTCTCCTGACGCGACACTTGATTTCTCGACCGACACTGTGAATTTCGGTACAGTCTTCACCGATCTGGGAAGCCCTACGGCCCGTCTTGTGGTGGCAAACCGCAACAGGAAGGGTGTGAAGATTTCCTCTATCCGTTTCAGTAATCCCGACTCACCTTTCAGTTTCAATGTCGACGGAGTGAGCGGTTCTGAATTCCACGATGTAGAAATTCGGGGAGAAGACTCTATTTTTATATTTATAGAATGTTTCATAGAACCTGATCACTCTGTGGAACCAAGACGTGTGGCCGATCGGTTAGTATTCCTTACAAACGGCGTCACACAGGAGGTAGAGGTAGAAGCCATGGGGCAGAATGTCATACGTTTGAGCGGCTTGACCATAGGGGAAGATATGCATCTTACGGCAACGTTACCGTATCTCATATCCGACACTCTGACTGTGGCTCCTGACGTGACCCTCACCCTCGAACCCGGCACACGACTCCTCTTTCATGATAAGGCAGCCATGCGGGTGGAAGGATGTCTTATTGCTGAGGGCACTCCCGAATCTCCGATCCACTTCCGTGGCGACCGCACCGACGATGTGCTCCCCGGGGTGAGCTATGAAATAATGTCGGGGCAATGGGGAGGGATTTCAATAGGCAGTGAGTCGTTCGGCAATCGTCTTGCCAATGTCAATATGCGCTCATCAAGCTATGGATTGAGAATCGACTCTTGCGGAGATATCTCACGCACAAAACTGACATTGGCAAATTGCTGGCTCCATAATTCCCGGTCTACAGTACTCGAAAGCAACTATGCCAAAGTTAACGCCTACGGATGTTGTTTCTCGGAAGCAGCCGATGCCGTAGTGCGCCTCACCGGAGGTGAACATCAGTTCTCGCAATGCACCATCTCCAACAACTATCTGTTCTCGATTCCCACAGAAGCCAATCTCACATTGCATCATATATCACCTGACGGGCCGGCGCTTTCTACTCAACCCCTTATGAAAGCCTTCTTTGACAATTGCATTATCTATGGTCTCGGCGCACCCCTGTCTCCCGGTGACCTTACAGGTTCGCAAGTTTATGTCCGTAATTCCCTTCTCAAGACCGCCGGCACCGATGATGCCAATTTCCTTGAGTGTATCCGGGATGAAGACCCTCTTTTCCTGACAGTACGTGCCGATTATTATTTCAACTATCATCTGCAACCCGGCTCACCTGCCTTAGGAAAGGGCAATCCTGAATATGTCACTCCGGAATGTCTGTATGATATGGATGATGTCGACCGTCTTACGGCGCCCCCCGCTCCGGGTCATCCCGCCTTAGGCGCTTACGCTATGCCCGAAGAACCTGTGGAGCGGTAATCATCATTGCTGCCGACGCGGGAAGGCATCGATCATGGAACCGGGAGTGGCGTTGATAATTTCTATACCGCGAGAGCGGGCATATTCCGCAAGTTGCCAGTAGCTTCTGAAAGCTATTGTCATGCTTCCCAACACATCATGCAGATGCAGGCCGGCATAAGTGGCTCTTACACGCTCATGTTCCTTTTCGTTGTCCTCATAGAAATGTGGCTGCACACTCACTACAAAGTTCTCGTCGTCCACACTGAGAGTGCGTGTCCAGGTATGATCGGCCCCACACAGATATATCTTGCGGTAACCCTCCCTGACGGCAGCCATTATAGCCGGAATCATCACATTACGAGGCCGTGGCATACCGAGACCCATGTCCATCATACTGTGTACGAGCTTACGGTATCCCTCGAGGGGAGTTAGGTTGAAGGTCTTCAGAGAAATATTGTCGTTATGCATTGTGAGGGCCTTTGCAAGATGCAAAGTTTTGACCGATACCCAAAGGGTCATGGGCCAACTGACACGGCGGAATTCCTCCCAGAGTCTGCGCACATTAGGGTCGGTCTGTGTGCCGGAGAAGAAATGACCGTCAGCCAACACGTAATATCCGGGACGCAATTTGAAGAACTCGGGGGTGTTGGCTGCAAAATTCACAGCCATAAGATCATGAGCCAGAAGCCACTCGCTGTCTTTGTCGATAGTTTCCCTTAAGGAGGGACCGTTGCCCATAATCACTATACTGCGACCCTCTTTTACATCAGCTTTTGGAGATACCCCTTTGGACATCACCGCAGCCTTTAGTAATGAACCCACCGAAGAGGTCACATTACTTATCCCTTTTTGTATTGATTCAATTTTCATTTTACAATACCCTTTTCCAGATATTCTTCAAGATTTGTACGCACTTGCTCTCCGGCTCGTTCCACGGCTACCTTAGCCATGTCGGCATCAACCATGATATTGACCAGTTGTTCGAATGATGTGCGTTTGGCCGGATCCCAACCGAGTTTTCTTCTTGCCTTTGAGGGATCGCCCCATAGATTGACCACGTCGGTCGGACGGTAAAAATCGGGAGAGACCTCCACGAGCACTTTTCCTGTCTTCACGTCTACTCCTTTTTCATGTTCACCCTCACCTTCCCAACGGAGCTCTATACCGACTCTGCGGAATGCAAGCTCACAGAATTCGCGAACAGAATGTTGTTCACCCGTAGCAATGACATAATCCTCCGGTTGGGGTTGCTGAAGAATAAGCCACATACATTCCACATAATCCTTGGCATACCCCCAGTCGCGGAGAGAAGAGAGATTTCCCAAATAAAGTTTCTCCTGTTTCCCTTGGGCTATGCGTGCCGCGGCAAGGGTTATCTTACGTGTCACAAAGGTCTCGCCTCTACGTTCACTCTCATGATTGAACAGGATACCGGAACAACAATACATGCCGTAGGCGTCACGATATTCCTTCACTATCCAGAAGCCATAGAGCTTGGCCACGGCGTATGGCGAATATGGATGGAAAGGAGTTTCTTCATTCTGAGGCACCTGTTCCACCTTTCCGTACAACTCCGATGTGGAAGCCTGATAGATACGGCAGGTGTCGGCGAGACCGCAAAGACGCACGGCCTCAAGCACGCGTAGCACACCCGTAGCATCGACCTGGGCAGTGTATTCCGGACAATCAAAGCTCACCTGCACATGACTCTGGGCAGCTAAATTATAAATCTCATCAGGTCTCACCTTCCCTACCACCTGCATTATCGACATGGAGTCGCTGAGATCGGCATAATGCAGATGAAAATGAGGATGACCCTCCAGATGGGCTATACGCTCACGGAAGTCAACTGAAGAACGGCGGATGGTGCCGTGGACATCATATCCCTTTTCAAGCAAGAGTTCTGCCAGATAAGATCCGTCCTGTCCCGTTATGCCTGTTATTAAAGCAGTCTTCATAAGGCTTTGATAGGTAAAAATAAAAGTTGCGGATGAATCGCAAAAATTCACGATTCATCCGCAAAGATAACATAAAAAACTGATTAACGGAAACGGCGGTTGCCCTGAAGAACGGGTTTACCTTCATTCGCAGCCTGTTTCTTATGGGAGTTCTTGATGATATTGTAGGCGATAGGAGCCGCGCAATAGAGAGAGCAGAACGTACCTACAATCACACCGAAGATCATAGCGAATGTGAACGAGCGGATAGTATCACCACCGAGGAAGAAGATGCAGCAGAGCACGAGCAGAGTCGAGAACGATGTCATTATGGTTCGGGTCAATGTCGTGTTGAGCGACTTATTGAAGGTGATGTAACGGTCTTCCTTGGGATAAACCTGCATCATCTCGCGCACACGGTCAAATACCACCACGGTATCGTTGATCTGATAACCGATAATGGTCAGCACGGCTGCGATGAACGACTGGTCAATCTCCATAGAGAAGGGCAGGAAGCCCCAGCAGATTGAGTAGAAGCCGACAATGAGGAATGCGGTGAGAGCTACGGCACAAACGGCGCCTACAGAGAAGGCGATATTGTGGAAGCGGATAAGGATGTAGAGGAACATGCAGACCACAGCTATACCTACAGCCCAATAAGCGTCACGCTTCATGTCATCGGCCACAGAAGGACCTACTTTCTGAATCGAGATGATACCGTGGCTTTCATCAGCGATGGCAAATGTGTTCATATCCATCACAGTGCCGTCAGGACGGGTGAGCTCGGGAGTAAGACCCTTGTAGAGCAGACCTGTCATCTCGTTGTCGACATTGCCGTCTTCATCATTGATCTTATAGTTGGTGGAGATACGCACCTTGGAAGGATCATCGATAGTGATGACACCTACACTGACAGTCTTGTCGTTGGCGGCTGTCTGAAGCTGGTCGAGCAGACGAGCCTGGATATCTGAAGGATTCACATCCTTGTCGAACTGCACCACATAGTTACGGCCACCCGAGAAATCGATACCCTGGTTCATGCCGCGGATAGCGAGAGAAGCGATAGAGATGACGATGAGGAAGAGCCATACGGCGGAAGCCACTTTCCACTGACCGAGGAAGTTGATCTTGGTGCCGGAGAAAAGGTTACGGCTGATGGCTGTGTCGAAAGTCATGTTAGCGCAACGGCCGTTCTTAGTGATGAGGTCGAAGGCAATACGGGTAAGGAACACTGCTGTGAAGAATGAGCAGACCAGACCGATGATAAGCGTAGTGGCGAAGCCCTTGATAGGACCTGAACCGAAGATAAGGAGGATCACACCTGTGATCACAGAGGTAAGGTTAGAGTCGAAGATAGCTGAGAAAGCGTTGCTGTAGCCTTCAGAGATAGCCTGACGCAACTTCTTGCCGAGTTTGAGTTCCTCTTTAGTACGCTCGAAGATAAGCACGTTGGCGTCGACAGCCATACCGAGGGCAAGCACGATACCGGCGATACCGGAGAGTGTGAGCACAGCCTGGAAAGAAGCAAGGATACCGAGTGTGAAGTAAAGGTTGAGGATCAGACCCACGTTGGCCACGAGACCCGGAACTACACCATAGATAAGGATCATGAAGACCATGAGGAGGGCGATGGCCACAATGAATGAAAGGAAGCCCTGATGAACTGCCTCGGCACCGAGACTCGGACCGATCACGTTGTTGCTGACCACATCCACCTTCGCGCTCATCTTACCTGACTTGAGCACGTTTGCAAGGTCGTTGGCCTCTTCGGGAGTGAAATTACCGGTAATTTCGGAAGAACCGCCGGTGATTTCATTATTTACATTAGGATAAGAATATACATTATTATCGAGGACAATGGCGATAGGACGGCCGATATTGTTGCGTGTCAGGGTAGCCCAAGCCTGTGCGCCTGCATCGTTCATGCGCATGTTGACCACGTTGCCACGCATGTTGTCATATTCGCTGTTGGCAGAAGTCACGGCATCACCTTCGAGAGCGGCATCACCTTTGAGAGCTACGAGCTGCCAGTAAGGAGTGGTGCGGTCTTCACCGTTGGGTTTCTTCATCACATTACCCTGAGCGTCGAGCACGGGATAATCCACGGGCTTAACTTCCCAGACAGCGCTGAAGTCAGAAGGAAGTTTCTGTTTTGCCAAGGGAGAATTGAGGATGCTGTCCACCAGGGCACGGTTCTGGGGAGTAACGATACCGATCACAGGAGAACCGCTACGCTGAGGACCACCGAGAAGCTCGATGAGATTGAGATGGTTTACGGTGTCCTGCTGAGCCCATGTCATGGCGAAATTATTGAGATCGTTGGCAATCTCATTATAATTATAGACTTCGAAGAACTCAAGGTTTGCCGAAGATTTGAGAAGGTCGGTGACACGCTCGGGCTCCTTCACGCCGGGAAGTTCGAGAAGAATCTGACCCTTCTTATCCTGAAGTTTCTGGATGTTGGGGGCAACCACACCGAACTGGTCGATACGGGTACGGAAGATATTGAAAGCGGCATCCACCTGACTGTCTACCTGCTTTTCGAGGGCTGCTACCACCTCGGCATTGGAGGAGTTGCTTTTGATTTTACCAAGATACTCGCCTTCGCGCACAAACAGACCGGCCATAGCACCCGGTTGGATGAAAGAGGCAAATTTAGAGATGAAATCCTTGTCGCTGTTCTTAGCGCCTTCGGCCTGTGCTTTGGCGATAGCGGCGTTGATTTCACGCAACTGAGCCTCACCCGAGGCATACTGACGGAGGATATCGGGCACTGAAATTTCGAGCACCACGTTCATACCCCCTTTGAGGTCAAGACCCATACCTATCTCGAGCTTACGCACCTGGTTGTAGGTGTAGCCGAGATAAACTTTCTCTTTGTCGATCGAGTCATTAAACTGCTTCAGATTCTGTTTGTAGACATCATTGGTTACGTCCGTGGTTCCTGCAATCTTCGCGGCATACTCCTGCGCCTTCTTCTCATAGTGAGAGGTGACGAATGAGAAAGAGATATAAAATCCGCAAATGAGGATCAAAAGGACGGCAATGGTGCTGATAAACCCTTTGTTCTGCATTGTCTGTTGGTTTTATTTGAAATTGTTATTATTGTCAGGTCAGTACCCCTTAGGGAGGGGGTTTGATGATACATAAATTTTCAGCTTGCAAATATAGCTTAAATTTTTGACCTAAACCTCATATCCCCTCCTAAAAATATATAAATTCCATCTTTTTAGGGAAAATCGGCCGCGGTTGGGACGATATGTGAAAAATAATTGTTACTTTTGAACTTTGAAATGCAATCTTGACATAATGACAAGACGTTTGAAAGGACTTTACATGTTGCCGGCAGTGTTTTCTGCGCTGTCTATTCTTGTTTCGTGCGCCTCGATCGGAAACCCTTCCGGAGGCCCGCGCGATGAGGATCCGCCTCGTTTTGTCCGCGCTAATCCGGCTCCGGGTTCGGTCAACGTCAACCGTGAACGCATCACCATCGACTTCGATGAGATTGTAAATGTGAAGGATGCGTTCACCAAGGTAGTCATATCCCCCCCGTCGGCCCAGGTGCCCCGTGTGTCTTCGCAAGGCCGACGCGTCAACGTTCAGTTCAGGGACACTCTTCAGGCCAACACCACTTACACCATCGACTTCGGCAACTCTATCGAAGACAACAACGAGGGGAACAAGCTTCCAGGTTTCACCTATACTTTCTCCACGGGTCCGGAAATAGATACGCTTCAGATTTCGGGGATGGTGCTTTCCGCCGATGCTCTCGAGCCGCAACAAGGGATGTTGGTGGGAGTATATTCCAATCTTTCCGACACCGCCTTCTCGACTCTCCCGTTTGAACGGATCTCCAAAACCGATGACAGGGGACGCTTCTCCATACGCGGTCTTGCACCGGGTGAATATCGCATATTCGCACTCAATGATCTCGACAACGACTATCATCGTGCCAACCCGGAGGAAGCCATGGCGTTTTATGACTTCACCCTCACCCCCTCAGCCGAGAGAATCACCGCTTCCGACACCATATTCAATCTTCTCACAGGCGCCGTTGACACCGTGGTGAGCCGAGAACGCACCCGTTTTCTGCCCAACGATATACTCCTGCGCTCGTTTGAGAGCGGCTACAAGAGCCAGTTCCTCCAGAAGTATGAGCGCGTTGATTCCACGCGCCTGTCATTTATTTTCAACGCACCTGCTGATTCTCTTCCGGAGATAGATCTGGTAAACATAGAGGGCTACAAAGACTGGGCGGTGCTCGAGCGTTCGGCCCATAACGACACGCTTACTTATTGGCTCCGTCCTCAGAGTCTGATCGCCACCGACAGCCTCTATATCTCGGCACGCTATCTTCGCACCGATTCCGCCCGGCTTCTTTCAGCCGTTACAGACACGTTGCGTTTCTTCACCAACCGTCCGAAGGTGACGAAGAAGAAAGAGAAGAAGAAAAAAGATGAGGAGGAACAGCCCGACACCATAGCGCCTAAGATCCCGGCATTGCGTTTCAACATGGTCTCGTCGTCCAATCAGGAGATATATCTCCCCTTGGTGATGGAATTCGAGACACCCTTGGAATATCTTGACACCAATGCTTTTCATTTAGAGGCACTTGTCGACACCATCTGGACCCCTGTCACCAAAGAGTGGCATCTTGAACCCTACGACTCCGTGAGCGTGCGGAAATTCAAGATAGCATATCCCTGGGAGTTCTCGACGCAATATCGTCTGGTGGCCGACACCTTGGCCGCCACGGGCATCTACGGCCGTGTCACCGACCCCCTGGAACATAAGTTCAAGACTAAGAACGAAGAAGACTATTGCACGCTGGTATTCAATATCACCAATTTCACCGACACAGTGCCGGCATTTGCCGAACTGGTCAATAATTCCGATGCTGTTGTAAAGAGAGTGAAGGTGGAAAACGGAGTTGCGCGGTTCATGTATCTTGCCCCCGGCAAATATTACGCGCGAATATATGAGGACCATAACGGTGACGGTCTTTATACCACGGGCGACTATTCGGAAGGTCGCCAACCCGACTATGTATATTATTACCCAAAAATAATTAACCTTAAAAAGAACTGGGAAAAGTCAGAGACCTGGAATGTGTTTGACACAGCAATCGACCTCATGAAACCCGAGAATCTGAAGAAGAACAAGCCGGAGGTAGACAAACGCAACCGGAAACGTCAGAAAGAGACGGGCGCCGAAGAGGACGAGGAAGAGGATTATTTCGATCCCACCCGCAATCCCTTCGATCCAAACGACCGAGGACGACGACGCAACACCGGCTATCGCTAAACCCCGCTCAGTTAAACGTCCAGGCATAGACAGCGTTCGGCCTGAACCCGAAACTAAGACAACACTCATCAATGATTTTATCAACAAATGGAAAAAGGTATCAAATCAAGACGTAAGATTCTGGAAGTGGCATTCAAACTATTCGCCGCTTATTCCTATCCTGATGTATCTTATTCACTTCTCGAAGAGGCATCGGGCATCAGCCGAGGCTCGATGGTGTATTATTTCAACAACAAAGAGGGCATCTTCCGTGCGGTGCTCGAGACATTTTTATTCAACTTGGGAAGCGCCACGACTGTCCCGGCAGAAGAACGTGGATCGCTGAAAGGGTTCTACAACGCTTTTGTCGACACGCTCCTTAAAGATGTTCAATCTCTGAAACCCTTCCGCATCCCCAACATCAGCGATGCCCGTTTCACGATCGAGCGCAGCGCCCTTCAGTTTATTCCGGAATTCCGCCAGATCCAGCGGGAAGTGATAACAAACAATCTTAAGGTATGGCAGGAGGTAGTGGAAAACGCGGTAAAATCAGGTGAGATAAAACCCGACATCGATGCGGCTGCCGTAGGCCGTATCTTCCTCGGTCTCAGCTACGGATGGTTATACACAGGCATATACACCAAGGAGAGCCCGGATAATAAGATTGAAAATCTCCGCACTCTCCTCACAGATCAATATAACCTTATCGTCTCCTGATAATCAGATAAGGGAGATGGATGTCATTTCCTGACATTGAATTCAGGCGGGAGTATCTTGGTGGCATCGACGCTGTCAACAGCCGTCACCACAATCTTGCTTGAACCGCGCCAAGGCACAATGGCATGATATCGCTTATACTCCACCCTTACGGGCCGTCCCTCAAGCATCGCAAGCTTGAGGCGGGCGGCTGTTTTTTCATCAGCCGCCGTAAAAATGAAGTCGCGACGATATAATCTCGTTGTGTCAAACAACTCTTTGTAAGGCAGAAGCACACCCTCGTAAGTCTTGAACACAGTGCCACGCAATTCAATATTTTCCACATATCCCACCTGCGAGGCATCCACGACGTATGGATTTATGAATCTAAGCCAAAGCCCGAGCATAAGGGCGATCAGGAGAAGTATTCCCCCTGTCCACAGCCATAGTTTAGTCTTATTACGTGGACGCAGATGCTCCCATTCCGATTCCTCGTCCCAATACGCCGGGTCATCGGGCAGATATGTAGGCTTCTTGGGTTTCTTCACAGGCTCCGGAATATCTGGGCCGTCAAAAAAGTCATCGTTATCGTGATCGTCCGGTTTAAAGATCATAACAGAATTATATAAATACAAGATTTAAGAAAAGACTTCGGAAAGAAGCATTTAAGAAGACTTTCAATAGACTTTCAATAGAAAAAATAAACTTACCTCGTTCTGATTCCAAAGCGTCAGCTTATCTGTTTTTTCCTGTTCTTGTGAAGAGAGATATATGCCATGGTGTATATACCCAAGATAATCAGCATCACAGTCTGTCCGCTCCACTGCAGCATAGAGAATGCGGTGCCCTGAGCATCGCTGATGCCATATACGGCGAGACCGAACATGATGGCGAGGTTCCAGGGTCCCAGACCGCCGTTAGAGGGTATTGCCATACTTATCGAGCTCAGCACGAAGGCTACAAGACAGGGGATCAGGCCACCGAAATTACCCGGTTGGTAACATAGCTCACGTGTGAAATCAAAAGCGTAGAATGCCACATACAGCTGGAAATAATAGCAGCCCCAGATACACAGGGTATAACCCACGAACTGCCAGCGACCTTTCATGGTGACCACCACACTGAATCCCTGCCACATATTGAACCCCATCTCCTTGAGCTTCTTCACCACTTTCGTATCACGGAACAGATATAGAAGGCCCCAGCATAAGGCCACACCGCCGATCGCAGCCGCCCAGAACCACCAGTTATAGAGCAAGTCGACAAGGTCACGGCCTACAGGATACTTCGTGAGGAAGGCCTCGAGAGCCGGACTGGCCACCACAAGACAGAGCAGGAGCAAGAGGAATACCATGAGGGTGTCGGCGAGACGGTCGCCTATCATCGAACCTAACACCGAGGTGAACCCGGCCTTCTCCGAAGAAGCTATATAAGTGCATCTCCACACCTCTCCCAGACGGGGGAAAACCAGATTGAGGGCATAGCATCCGAAAATCGAACAGCACAAAGCCATGAAAGGAGGGTATATACCCAAAGCGTTGAGCTGAAGGCGCCAACGGGCCGCACGGAAAACATGCGAGAACACACTGATACCCATCGCGAGGAGTATCCACCAATAGTCTACTCCGTGACGGATAAGATCAACCATATCAGAGAAGTTCACCTTCCTGAACATGTATATCAGAAGAAGCACCGTAAGCACCACCGGCAGCCCGTAACGGACGGCATATCCTAAAAACTTTTTCATAAGCTGTCTAAATTATGAACTCCACCTCTTTAAAAGCAAACATACGCAATTCTCCTCCCACATCGAGGGTCATAATACCGTCGCGACCCACATCGGCTATGGAGGCATCCACCCTCTCCCCTCTCAATCGGTCAAAGAAAGGATAGCGGCCGCCGTCACCGCGCCACAGACGTGCCATAAACTCCTCATGAAGCAGATCGGGATTATCTGACATCATCCCGAGGCGTCTTTCAATAGCCACACCGAGACCGTCAGCAAGGGTGTCAATCTGATATGTCAATCCTGTGAGTTGCTTCATCGACACGGGATTGGGAGCATCACTCAAGAAACGTGTCTGATTGACATTGATGCCTATGCCGGCGATAGTGTAAAGAATTTCACGAGGCATCACCGCATGTTCGATGAGTATGCCGCATATTTTGCTGTCGCCGACATATATATCGTTAGGCCATTTCACCGTAGCGTCTATCCCACACTCTCCGAGGAGATCCGTCACCGCCAGCGCCACAGCCTCCGAGACGGTGAACTGCCGTCGCGGTTCCACACCCACGGGACGCAGCAACACCGAGGCACACAGGTTCATACCCGGCTCAGACTCCCAGGAATTGCCGCGCTGTCCGCGACCTTGCGTCTGATTGAGAGCATACACCAGCGAAGGCATGGGCAGCTCCTCACGGTGAGCGGCCACCCACGAATTTGTCGATCCCGTTTCTTTTAATTCGATAATCCGCATGATGTCAGAGAGTATGTAAGGATTACCATTTGATTATCCGGCGTTCGTCGGGGAGCAGGTTGACACTCACCTTTACCGTCTCCTCCGGGAGCACCCGGCCGATACGTTCGGGCCATTCCATAAAACAGAGGTTGCCCGAATAGAAATAATCCTCGGCTCCTATGTCGAGGGCCTCCTGCGGAGATCCAAGACGATAGAAATCGAAGTGGTAGATAGGGTTACCGGCCGAATCGCTATATTCGTTCACTATGCTGAAAGTAGGGCTGCCTGAATCTTCCGAAGCACCCAGCTGACGGCACACCTCGGTTATGAATGTGGTTTTGCCCACACCCATCTCGCCGTAAAAGGCGAAAAGAGTGTCATCGCCCATAGAGGCGATGAACTGAGCAGCCGCGTCAGGAATACGGTCAATACTGTCGACAATGATTTCCATTTTCAGGGATGTTGCGTATAGTTCTGTATAGATATAATGCAAAATTAATAAAAAATGCTTAAATTTGCAGTGTGACGCGGCATCAAAAATGTTAAACGTCTCATGAACCACGTTAAATCATATATAACATAATCAGAAGAAATGGGAAAAGTATTGATTATCGGCGCCGGCGGCGTCGGCACAGTCGTGGCGGCCAAATGCGCCCAGAATCCTGACGTATTCACAGAAATAGTAATCGCGTCACGCACAAAAGAGAAATGCGACCGTCTGGCCGAGCGCATCGGTGCACCCAACATCACCACCGACAAGGTTGATGCCAATTCTGTAGATGAGCTTTGCGATCTCTTCAACCGCCACAAGCCCGACATCTGCATTAACGTGGCTCTCCCCTATCAGGATCTCACCATCATGGAGGCGTGTCTGCTCTGTGGGGTGAACTATCTTGACACGGCCAACTATGAACCCGAAGACGAGGCCCATTTCGAATACAGCTGGCAATGGGCTTACCGCGAGCGCTTCGAGAAAGCCGGTCTTACGGCTATCCTCGGTTGCGGCTTCGACCCGGGAGTGTCGGCAGTCTTCGTAGCCTACGCCGCGAAACACCATTTCTCGGAGATGCGTTACCTTGACATCGTTGACTGCAACGCCGGCAACCACGGCAAGGCGTTCGCCACCAACTTCAATCCCGAAATCAACATCCGTGAAATCACCCAGAAGGGCAAATATTGGGAAGACGGCAAATGGGTTGAGACCGAGAACCTCGAGATCCACCGTCCTCTGCACTATCCCAACATCGGTGAGCGCGAGTCATATCTTCTTTTCCATGAGGAGTTGGAGAGCCTCGTGATCAACTTCCCGACGCTCCGTCGCGCCCGCTTCTGGATGACCTTCGGTCAGGAATACCTCACGCATCTGCGTGTAATCCAGGATATAGGCATGGCCCGCATCGATCCCGTGATGTACGAGGGCCGCGAGATCATCCCTATCCAGTTCCTGAAAGCCGTGCTTCCCGACCCCGGTTCATTGGGAGAGAACTACACGGGAGAAACCTCTATCGGTTGCCGCATCTCAGGACTTGACAAAGAGGGTAAAGAGTCGACTTATTACATCTACAACAACTGTTCTCACGAAGCCGCCTACAAAGAGACAGGCGCTCAGGCCGTAAGCTACACTACAGGTGTTCCCGCCATGGTAGGCGCCTACATGTTCCTTACCGGCAAATGGGTGAAACCCGGTGTGCATAATGTTGAGGAATTCAATCCCGACCCGTTCCTCGAGAAATTGGCTGAATCCGGTCTTCCCTGGCACGTTATTGTAGACGGTGACATTGAATTTTAAAATTATATGAGACATTTTAATATCAAGCTACTTCTGCTTCCATTGCTGGCCGGGGCAGGTGCTTTCGCCGTAGCACAGCAAGCCGAGATCAAGAATGTGAAAGGCGCATACGAGGTGGAGACTCCCAAAGGGATAGTCAGCATCCGGCCCGTGACAGCCGATATCTTCCGGGTCACCACCCTTCCGAAAGATTCTAAGCTCACCTATCGCCCTTCACAGTCGGCCATACTGGCTCCCGAACCCACGAATGTCCGCACGTCGGCCACAGAGGAGGGTTACTATATCACCACCCCCACCACCACAGTACGCATTGACCGTGCCAGCGGTGTCGTGACCTTCCATGATCTTCAGGGGAATCTTATACTCTCCGAAGTGAACGGTGTGGATAACTCCGGCAAAGTGAAGACAGTGACCCTCGAGGGAAATCCCGAGGAGGTGTTCTACGGAGCCGGGGAGAGAGGTCACGCGCTCAATCTCAACGGCGATACTCTGACAATGTATAACCGTCAGAACTACGGCTATACCGCCGGTGATCCGCGCATCTCACAGATGGGCATCTCCGTGCCTTATATCGTTTCTGACTTAGGTTACGGTGTGCTCTTCGACGATTACAACGAGGCAGCTCTTGTGTTGGGCGATACTATCACATACACCTCCGATACGCCCCAACCCCTCTCCTATTACTTCATCAACGGTAACGGTTCCTTGGCCGGCACCACCAAAGGCTA
>VIDP01393811.1_pt1 | contig 19330 bp, 9 predicted proteins | sample 5025131 | NCBI WGS metagenome assembly VIDP01 (sample SAMN11853144, study PRJNA449069) | gut metagenome | isolation source: stool from male vole | host: Microtus ochrogaster | place: USA:Florida | collected 2017
CAACATGTTTGGCTGCTCGGAATTGGAATGCGAAATAGTCAAAGCTGGAGTTTCTAATGTTTTGGCGCATTCCACCCATCTTGTAGTTTGTATTCTGCAAGGATATACCAAGGTCAAACAAGGCTGTTAATGAATCTACGGCTGAATAAGAGGCTGGATTCGCTATGTTGATTTGTTGCCCGTTGCGGAAGCCTTGAGCCACGCCAGCCATACCTTTGTTGAATCCCATAGCGCGTTCAGACTGAATACCAAAACCATAACGGGAGTAGGGGGAACTGATACCGTTCTGGGCATGGGTGTTGGCAGCGAGCCATGTGGCGATGAGAACAAGTGCTAACTTCTTTATCATTTTTTGTCGTTGATGTCTATGTTTGTAGTGCAAAATTACGCCTTTTTGTGTAGCCTTCAAAATTTGAACTTACCGAAGCAAGTTAAAAAAACTGAAAGATGGCGATTCGTAATGGTTTCGATGCTTTTTGTGTGGCTTTTTAGGACCTACGCTGTCTATGAGACTGTTGGCTCTTTCCCTTTGGCGTGGATGAGTGTGATTGTCCCTTTTTGCGCGAGCCTCGATGGCTACTTCGTCCGTAATAACGCTTTTTTGTGGACGCATTTCCTGTGGGCATCAGCGGCTTTTCGCCACAACCTTCTGGCAAGGCAGGCTTGTCTATCTCCTTTTCTATAAGCTGTTCAATCTTCTGCAAATGGGACCAGTCCTTTGGTGTAACCAGCGTGATGGCTTGACCTTCACGGTTTGCACGTGCTGTTCGACCTATACGGTGAACATAGTCTTCTGGATCTCTTGGCGCATCATAGTTGATGACCATTTGGATATCGTCAATGTCAATGCCACGGCTCACAATGTCGGTGGCAATGAGGATGTTGATGCGTCGATTCTTGAAAGCCAGCATTATTTCTTCACGTTCGCGCTGTTCAAGGTCGCTGTGCATAGCACCAACATTGAATCCTTTGCGCTTTAGCGTGATGCTGAGTTCCTTAACCTTCATTTTAGACGAAGCGAAGAGGATGACGCGGTCAAGGTCTTCCTGTTGGAGGACTTTCTCGACGATGCGGTCTTTCATGCCATCATAGCAGAGATAGGCTTGCTGCTGAATCTTCTCAGCAGGTTTGGAAACGGCAATTTTCACTTCTATGGGGTCGTGAAGAATGTTCTGTGCCAGTTTCAAGATATTGTCAGGCATGGTGGCAGAGAACATGATGGTTTGCCGCTCCTCGGACAGATAGCTGGTAATCTTCATGATGTCATCGTAGAAGCCCATGTCAAGCATGCGGTCTGCTTCGTCAAGGATGAAGAACGATACTTTTTTCAGATTGATGTGACCTCCATTCAAGTGGCTGATGAGACGACCAGGGGTGGCAATGATGATGTCGGCTCCGAGTTCGAGTCCCTTACGTTCTTGCTCAAAACGAATGCCGTCGTTTCCACCATAGACAGCCACGGAAGAAACACCGTTAAGATAGTAGGCAAAGCCCTCCACCTGCTGGTCAATCTGCTGTGCCAGCTCCCGTGTGGGCGACATAATGATACAGTTGACCGAGTCCTTGGGGTAATCGCCGTGGCTGAGTTCGTCAAGCACAGGAAGGAGATAGGCAGCCGTTTTGCCAGTTCCTGTTTGTGCTATGCCCATGAGGTCACGTCCCTCCAAAATCTTTGGAATTGCTTGTTCTTGTATAGGGGTACACTGCTCGAAGTTCATCGCATCGAGGGCATCAAGCAGTTCATCTGAAATGTTTAGTTCATCAAAATACACGATAGTTTATGTTTTTAAGAGTGATATAATCTGTTATCTGGGTGCTTTTTTATAGTAGTGGAACGCAATGAAAGCATAGACGATGTTAGGAATCCATACGGCAATGATTGCAGGGAAGTTAGCGTTGACAGCCAAGCTTGACACAACAGTCTGGAACATGATATAAACCAATATCAGTGCGAGTCCGATACCCAATGCGATACCCATTCCGTTCTTACGTTTTCGTGCAGAGATAGAGACACCGATGAGGGTTAGAATGAAAGTGGCGAAGGCCGTAGCCCCCCGTTTCCAGTATTCTACTTCAAACTGTTGAATGTTGGCAAATCCGCGTGCTTTCTGCCTGTCTATGTGGCGGCGCAATTCTGGACTCGTCATCGTGGTCTCCATATCGCGTGCTACAATAAGGTCTTGAGGCTGTATCTTGATGATGGTGTCAAGTTTGTTGCCACTTCTGATTACTTCTCTCAATCCTTGGAAGTCGCGAGTTTGGTATCCTGTGATAATCCAATGGTATGGCTCATAAGAGAGCGTATCGTATTGGATAGTCATAGCTTGAAGATGTTTGACCAGCTTTTTGTTTTCGAACTTGTCGAGCGTAAACTCATACCCTGTCTTTTGGCTTTCTTCATAACGGGCGATATAGGCGATGACACCCGAATCAACCTCCAGTTGTACGTTCGCTGCAAAGTCTTGCCTTCCGCGGTTCTTGTACTGATTCTCAAATCGTACACGTTTTACGTTTCCTTGGGGAATGACATAAGACCCCAATCCAAAGTTGAGCAAGGCAATGATGCCAGCTGAAACCATATATGGGCGCACCAACCGTCGGAAGCTGGTACCGGTGGATAACATAGCAATAATCTCAGAATTATCAGCCAGTTTAGTTGTGAAAAAGATGACAGCAATGAACACGAAGAGCTGACTGAACATGTTGGAATAGAAAGGGATGAAGTTCAGATAATAGTCGAACAGAATCTCTTCTATAGGGACATCATGTTGCAGAAACTTGTCAATGTTCTCATTGATGTCGAATACAACTGCAATGCTGATAATGAGAATGATGGAAAAGAAATAGGTGCCGAGGAATTTGCCGATGATGTAGCGATCCAGTCGGGATAGGGGAGAGTGTTCCGTGAGCCATTTGATAGGAAACAAACGGTGAACACCCCTCGAACGCAGCGCATGGTGCAATCGTTTCCTGCCCTGTTTCTTCGAGTGTTCGCAATGAGCCGTGCTCCTTTCTTCGATTATGAGTGGAGCTTGCTTTCCGTTATCTTCTTCCGCAGTAACCAATGTTATGAATATCCCTTATATTATAATATATGTGTAATAATCTCTCTTTCCCCTTATAGCCTTCTGCCCAATTCCTCCACCATCTTGGCTTTCCAAACGCAGAAATCGCCAGCAATGATGTGTTGACGGGCTTCTCCCGCCAGCCAGAGATAGAATGCCAAATTGTGAATGGAGGCAATCTGCATTGCCAACAGTTCTTGCGCCTTGAACAGGTGATGCACGTATGCCTTCGTGTATGTCGTATCGACATAAGATGTCCCGTATGGGTCGAGCGGTGAGAAATCGAAGTCCCACTTCTGATTACGCAGGTTGATAATGCCGTGTCTTGTGAAGATTTGGGCATTTCTGCCGTTTCGGGTAGGCATCACGCAGTCGAACATGTCAATGCCCCTCTCAATACCCTCCAATATATTGATGGGTGTACCCACTCCCATCAGATAACGCGGTTTTTCTTTAGGCAGAATGGCATTGACCACCTCCACCATCTCATACATCACTTCCGTTGGTTCTCCAACAGCTAACCCGCCAATGGCATTGCCGTCTGCTTCTTTCGATGCCACATTCTCCGCCGCACGTTCGCGCAAGTCCTTGTAGGTACAGCCCTGTACGATAGGGAAAAGGCTTTGCTGATAACCATACTTCGGTTCTGTCTCGTTGAACCGTTGTATGCAGCGGTCGAGCCAGCGTTCAGTCAAAGCCAACGATTTCTTCGAGTATTCATAATCGCTGGTGCCAGGAGGACATTCGTCGAATGCCATCACGATGTCGGCACCAATCGTGCGCTCTATGTCCATCACCTTCTCTGGTGTGAAGAAGTGTTTGCTTCCGTCTATATGGCTACGAAACTCAACGCCTTCTTCCTTGATTTTGCGGATGCCAGCTAACGAGAACACTTGAAAGCCACCGCTGTCGGTCAGCATTGGGCGGTCAAAGCCATTGAACTTGTGCAGACCACCTGCTGCGTTCAGCACTTCGAGTCCCGGACGCAGATAAAGGTGATACGTATTGCCCAAGATGATTTGTGCCTTGATGTCATCCTTGAGTTCATGCAGGTGTACCGCTTTCACCGTGGCTTGTGTGCCTACAGGCATGAAGATGGGTGTCTGAATGTCGCCGTGGTTGGTATGGATAATACCAGCACGCGCATTGGTCTTGGAATCGCTATGTTGGAGAGTGAATGTCATGATAGTCTTGTTTTTATAGTCCTGTAGGTCTTCGGAGATTACAGCAACGCAAAATCCAATACATCCTTCACGTTCTCCACATAGTGGAATGTCACGCCCTTCACATACTTGGCAGGAATCTCTTCGATGTTCTTCCTGTTCTCATGACAGATGAGAATGTCGGTGATGCCAGCGCGTTTCGCCGCTAAAATCTTCTCTTTGATGCCACCCACGGGAAGTACCTTGCCGCGCAGGGTTATTTCTCCTGTCATGGCAATGTTCTTCCGCACTTTGCGTTTGGTGATGGCACTTGCCAACGAGGTGGCAATGGTGATACCTGCCGATGGTCCGTCTTTGGGTGTAGCACCCTCGGGCACATGGATGTGGATATTGTGGCTCTCGAAGAAATCGGGTTGGATGCCAATAATGTCACAATGCTCTTTCAGATACTGCAAGGCAATCGTGGCAGATTCCTTCATCACATCGCCCAAATTGCCCGTCAATCCAAGCTTTTCGCCCTTTCCATTGTTAATGGAAGTTTCAATAAAGAGGATTTCTCCACCTACGCTTGTCCATGCCAAGCCCGTCACAACGCCGTAATAGTCGTTGCCTTGGTATTTGTCGCGACTGAATGGCTCAGTGCCGAGGTACTCCTTCACGTCGTTCACCGTCAATTCCTTCTCTGGCAGCACACCATCTTTTGCGTATTTCAGCGTCACTTTACGCAACACCTTGTTTATCTTCTTGTCGAGGGCGCGCACGCCCGACTCGCGCGTGTAGTCTTCAATAATCTTCTCGATGGCAGGCTTTGCAATCTTCACGCCGCTGTCCTTCATGCCCAGATTGTCAAGTTCTTTCGGCACCAGATGGCGTTTCGCAATCTCAATTTTCTCTTCCGTCAGATAGCCGCTCACCTCAATCAGTTCCATTCGGTCGAGCAGTGGGGCTGGAATGGTGCTGATATTGTTTGCCGTGGCGATGAACATCACCTTTGAAAGGTCATAATCAGCGTCAAGATAATTGTCGTGAAAGGCTACGTTCTGTTCGGGGTCAAGCACTTCGAGCAGTGCGGACGCAGGGTCTCCGTGGTTGGTGTTCTGTGCCACCTTGTCAATCTCGTCGAGGATGAACACAGGGTTGCTGCTTCCAGCTTTCTTTATGTTCTTGATGATTTGTCCTGCCATCGCGCCCACATACGTGCGTCGGTGTCCGCGAATCTCGGCCTCATCATGCAATCCGCCTAATGATATGCGTACATACTTACGCTTCATTGCCTTTGCGATGCTTTTGCCCAACGACGTTTTGCCCACTCCCGGAGGTCCATACAGGCAAATGATGGGGCTTTTGAAGTCGCCACGCATTTTCAGCACTGCCAAATGCTCGATGATGCGCTCTTTCACCTTCTCCATTCCGTAGTGGTCTTTGTTCAGTACCTTCTCGGCGTTGTTTAGGTTGAGGTTGTCCTTGGTATATTCTCCCCAAGGCAGTTCCAACATGGTCTGTGCCCATGTGTATTCTGTCTGATAGTCGGGGGTGTGGCTGCTCATGTGCGACATCTTGTCCAAGGCATCTTCAAATATCTTTGCCGTGGCTTCATCCCACTTCTTTTTCTTGCCCTGTTCCCTCATCTGGCGAATCTCGTCTTCGCCTTTCTCGCCCAGCTGCTCCTGAATGGTTTCCATCTCCTGGCGCAGGAAATACTCCTTGTGCTGTTTGTCCAGCTCCTCGCGAGTGCGCATTTGCAGGTCCATTTTCAGTGCCACATATTGGTATTCGCGTTGCAGGATGCCAAGCAACCGATAGGCACGGTCAAACATGTTGCTCTCTTCCAGCAATACGATGCGCTCCTTGTTGTTGATGTTCAAATTGCAGCAGATGAAGTTGATGACAAGTGTCCTGTCGGTGATGTTATTAAGCGCGAATGCTGGACCGATGGTCTGCTCATTGGTGCGCATCAGCTTGATGGCTGTCTCGCGACACGCGTCCACGATTGCCATATATTCACGGTTTCCCCGTTCGGGCACAACTTCTGGATAGTTCTCCACATGACCGACATTGTAGTTCCCGTTCCATTCCAAGTCGATCAGTCGGGCTCGTGTGTATCCTTGAATCAACGCCGTTTTGTTCCCGTCGGGCAGTTTGATGATTTTCTGCACTTTTCCAATCACGCCTGTATGATACAGCTGCTCATAGTCGGGTTCGTCAGTCGAATCATCCACCTGTGTGAACACAGCGATGGGGGCATCCTTCTTTTGTGCCTCCTTCAGCAGTTTGAAAGAAGAGTCTCTGCCAATCGAAATCGGCACCATGGTTTCGGGAAAGAGCATGACCCCGCGCAAAGGCAGAATGGGGATGATGTCTTCGGGTGAAATCTCTTGCTTGAGGCTTCCTGTCGTCGGATTATCTATGCTGGTAATGAAACTGATTTTGCCCTCTACGTGGCCTTCATCTATAATTTCGTCAAAGTTGAAATCCATATTCAGAATTGGTTCTCTAATATACTGTTATCTGTTCGGTTTATGTCAAAAACGATGCAAAGTTAAGAAAAAAGGCGGAACTACACATCATTATTATATAAGATTAACGTATTTCTTCTCTCAAAACGGCACTCTTTCCTTGTCTTTATCTCTGATTGCGCCTGTTGGGTTTTGGACATTGATGCGCTTCCGTGTGTGGTGCGCTTTCACAGCCTCTAAATCGGAGTCCCCGACATCGGTTGGTCGGAGTCGGGGACTCCGATTGGTCGATGTCCCCGACTCCGATTTTAGGGTGCTTTTTGGGGTGAGTTTTTTTGTAGCCTCAAATCATGCACTCCACACCCTGTCCTGGGGTGAAGGTTGGATGTCGGAAGGCGCAAAGCGGAGATAACACAATAGTAGATGATGACGCGTGTTTGTTGCAATAATGTAAGAAGATTAAACCTTTTTTCTTTCATTTTGCAATTATTTTTCCATGTTTTTTGTGATTGTTAAGAAAATAAATCATACCTTTGCAGCACTTTCGGTAAGGAAGGAACTGATTGTATAACGTGAAATAGAGAAAAACCGCATAAGAAAAATGAGTAAACTCATTAAAGTGGAGGGCTACAAGCAACTGCTTGACCCCATACAGACGGAATTGGGCATTAAGCAAATCAAGGATTTCTTTCAGGCAAATCTTTCCACCGCGTTGCGTCTGCGCCGTGTGACGGCACCTTTGTTCGTGATGCGCGGATTGGGTCTGAACGACGATTTGAATGGTGTAGAACGCCCTGTTTCGTTCCCCATCAAGGACATGGACGAACAAGAGGCAGAAGTCGTGCATTCACTGGCAAAGTGGAAGCGCGTTATGCTGGCTGAGTATGGCATTCAGCCAGGGTATGGACTTTATACGGACATGAACGCCATTCGTGGCGACGAGGAATTGGACAACACCCACTCGCTCTATGTCGATCAGTGGGATTGGTGCCGTACCATCCGCAAGGAAGACCGCAACTTGACTTTCTTGAAGAAAATCGTGCGCGATATCTACGCCGCCATCACACGTACGGAGTATCTGGTGTGTGAATCCTATCCGCAAATCAAGCCTTTCCTGCCAGAAGAGATACATTTTATCCATTCAGAGGAACTTTTGCAGATGTATCCCGACATGACACCCAAACAGCGTGAGGATGCCATCTGCAAGAAGTATGGTGCTGTTTTCATCATGGGCATTGGCGGTGAACTCTCCAATGGTGAAAAGCATGATGGACGTGCCCCCGATTACGATGACTGGAGCACACCCAATGAGGACGGGTACAAGGGCTTGAATGGCGATATCCTCATTTGGTATCCAGTGCTTGGACGTAGTATAGAGCTTAGTTCTATGGGCATAAGGGTGGACAAGGATGCCTTGCTTCGTCAGCTGGAACTGGAACATAAATCAGAACGCCTGAATCTGTTCTTCCACAAGAAGTTAATGAACGATGAGATACCTCTCTCTATAGGTGGAGGTATAGGTCAGAGCCGTCTGTGTATGGTGTTGCTTCATAAGGCTCATGTGGGTGAGATTCAAGCCTCCATTTGGCCTAAGGACATGAGGGAAGAGTGTGCTAAGGCTGGCATGCCTCTCATCTGATTTCATGAACAGACTATTGACAAGCATTGTGGCATTATGGTTGTTTGGCTTCAGCAATGCACAACAGATATCAATCACGGTAGAGGCGGAAACGGCTCAATACCGTGATTGTCAGTTAGTGGATGGCAATTTAACCTTCAATACCTCTCCCCATTTGGTGGAGGCATAGGTGACAGATGCGGTCTGTAGGATGTATTTTCTTGTACAATAATTTTGGCAACAAGACAAGTACTGAATAGTGGCAGAAGTGCATGAACGATTCACGGGTTATCACTCTTGATGATATGTGCCCCAAGGAGTAATATCAAAAACAACTAAAAATGCGCTCTTGATATGATGACACCTAAAGAAGAAATAGAGCAGCTCAGGAAGGAACTGGAGCAACATAATTATAATTATTATGTGTTGAATCAGCCGACGGTGTCGGACTTTGACTTCGACCAAATGATGCACAGGTTGGAGGATTTGGAGATGTTCTATCCGCAGTATGCTGACCCTAATTCTCCTACGCAACGAGTGGGGAGTGACTTGAACCAATCGTTCAAGCCTGTGGCGCATAAGTATCCAATGTTGTCGCTGGCGAATACATATAATGAAGGAGAGGTGAGAGACTTCTATCAGCGTGTGAAGGAGGGATTGGAAGGTGAGGACTTCGAGATTTGCGCGGAGATGAAGTACGATGGTTTGAGCATCTCGTTGACGTATGTGGATGGCGAGCTGGTGCAGGCGGTTACACGAGGTGATGGTGTGAAGGGCGATGATGTGACGAACAATGTGAGGACGATTCGCTCCATTCCATTGAGGCTGAGAGAGGGTAGCGGTTATCCGCATGAGTTTGAGATTCGTGGTGAGATTTTGATGCCTTGGACATCGTTTGAGAAACTGAACGAAGAGCGGGCGAAACGGGAAGAGCCACTTTTTGCTAATCCGAGAAATGCTGCCAGCGGTACGTTGAAGTCGCAAAATTCGAGAGTGGTGGCAGAGCGTGGATTGGATGCGTATCTATACTATTTATTAGGTGAAGACATCCCTAACGATGGCTTTCAGTATGAGAACCTGCAACAGGCTGCATCGTGGGGCTTCAAGATTTCGCAAGGAATGAAGAAGTGCCAAAGCATCGAGGAGGTGTTGGCGTTTATTGACTATTGGGACAAGGAACGCAAGAATTTGCCTGTGGCAACGGATGGCATCGTCTTGAAGGTAAACTCATTGCGCCAACAAAGGCATTTGGGCTATACTGCGAAGAGTCCGCGGTGGGCTATTGCCTATAAGTTTAAGGCAGAGAGGGCTTGTACACGGCTGAATGAAGTGACATATCAGGTGGGACGGACGGGTGCTGTCACTCCTGTGGCAAACATGGACCCTGTGCAGTTGGCTGGCACGGTGGTGAAGCGTGCATCGTTGCATAATGCAGATGTGATAGAGGAACTGGATTTGCACATTGGTGATATGGTGTATGTGGAAAAGGGTGGAGAGATTATCCCCAAAGTGGTGGGTGTAGATAAGAATCAAAGACAACAGGGGTTGCAGAAAGTGCAGTTCGTCAAGACCTGCCCTGAATGTGGTGCGCCGTTAGTGCGTTTCGAAGGTGAAGCGGCACACTATTGCCCTAACGACAGTGCTTGTCCTCCACAGATTAAAGGTCGTATAGAGCATTTTATCTCTCGCAAGGCGATGAACATTGACAGCCTTGGTCCTGAGACGATTGACGACTACTATCAGCGAGGGCTGATTCGCAATGTGGCAGACCTTTACGAGTTGAGCATTGCTGATATTTGTGGGGTGAACAAGACTCGTGTAAAATCGGCACAGAAGGTGGTAGATGGCGTAAAGTCAACGCTTCAAGTGCCGTTTGAACGGGTTGTATTCGCTATCGGTATCCGTTTTGTGGGCGAGACAACCGCTAAGTTGATAGCCCGTCATTTCAAGTCGATGGAGGCTTTGCGGAATGCCACCGTGGAAGAACTGGTGGAAGTGGATGGAGTGGGGCAGGTGATTGCGGAATCAGTGGTGAAATACTTCCAAGATCCCAACAACGTCGCCATAGTGGATAGGCTTGCCTGTTACGGCGTACAAATGCAGCTCTCGGAGGAGCAACTTTTGGGACAGACAGACAAACTGGTGGGCAAAAGCATTGTCATATCGGGGGTGTTCCAGCATCACTCGCGTGACGAATACAAAACGATTATAGAGAAGAACGGTGGCAAGAATGTGGGCAGTATTTCTAAGAAGACTTCTTTCATCCTTGCTGGCGACAACATGGGACCGTCGAAGTTGGAAAAAGCCCAAAAGCTGGGTGTTCAGATTGTTACAGAAGCCGAGTTCTTGGCGATGCTATAACTTGTATTTGACTTGATCCTTGATCATGTGGCAGAGGGTGGTGTTCCTTCCTTTTTTTGTTCTCAAAAAGCGTTTTTTGTATCAAAATTTTCCAAAATCAAAATAAGTCAGTAACTTTGTAGCCATTAAACTTAAAAGATTGAAGTTTTATATCCAATAAGATGGCAAAGAAGGCACAAGAACCGTACTATATTTTTGAACCGAGTTGGGAGGTATGTAATAAAGTAGGCGGCATTTATACTGTCTTATCGACGCGCGCTAAGACACTGCAAGAAAAGCATACAGACAAGGTTTTCTTCATTGGTCCTGATTTCTGGGAGGGCAAGAAGAATCCACTATTCAAGGAAAGTAAGACGCTGCTGGCAAAGTGGAAAAAGCATGCATTGGAATATGATGGCGTTTCAATACGTTTGGGGCGCTGGCAGGTTCCAGGAGAACCTATCGCTATTTTAGTTGATTTCAAACCATTCTTTGAACGGCGTAATGAGATATTCGGGTGGGCATGGGATAATTTCCAAGTCAACTCGCTCCATGCTTATGGCGATTACGATGAAAGCCTCATGTTTTCATGGGCTGCTGGCAAGGTGGTAGAGAGCTATTATAAGTTCTTCGGTTTGACGAAGGAAGATAATGTTGTGTTTCAAGCTCATGAATGGCAAACTTGTTTGGCTGCGCTTTATGTGAAGAAGCATGTGCCAGAGGTTGCTACGATTTTTACCACTCATGCCACAACGATTGGACGTTCTATCGCAGGTAACAATAAGCCGTTGTACGATTATCTTTCTGCTTACAACGGTGACCAGATGGCAGCAGAACTGAATGTGGAAGCGAAGCATTCGGTGGAGAAACAGGCTGCATGGCATGTGGATTGCTTCACAACAGTGAGCGAAATCACAGGAAAGGAATGCACAGAACTGCTAGATAAGCCCGCTGATGAGATTCTGATGAATGGTTTTGAGAATGACTTTGTGCCTGCGCCAGCTGCAAAATTTAACGAAGCACGTAAGGCCGCTCGTCAGACCCTGCTTAAGGTGGCAAACACGCTGATGGGCACTCAACTGGATGATGACACTATTATCATAAGCACAGGTGGAAGATACGAGTACCAAAACAAAGGCATCAATGTGTATGTTGACGCTTTGAATCGCTTACGTTGGGACAATCGTTTGGACAAGAATGTATTGGCTTTTGTGATGGTTCCGGCATGGATGAAAGAGGCACGCGAAGACTTGAAAAAGGCTCTTTCTGATAAAAAGCATTGTGCTGTTGAAGTTGGTGCTATTGGTGACCCACGTATTACCCATGTGCTCCATGAACAAGGTAATGACAAGGTGCTGGGACAGATGAATTGGCTTGATATGCATAACCGTCCAGAGGACAAGGTGAAGGTTATTTTTGTGCCGTGTTATTTGGATGGGCATGACGGCATTTTCAACATGCACTATTATGATTTGCTGATTGGCAATGATTTGACGGTATTCCCTTCATACTATGAGCCTTGGGGATACACGCCTACGGAATCTGTTGCATTCCATGTGCCGTGCATCACAACCGACTTGGCTGGTTTTGGTCTTTGGGCAAATAGCCTGAAAGGTGGAGGTAGCGAGATTGAGGATGGTGTGAAGACTGTACATCGTTCTGATTATAATTTTGATGAAGTAAGTAATACTATTCGCGACACCATTCTGTATTTCTCACAGATGAGCCAGGCGCAAGTCTGCGTTGCGCGTAAGAATGCGGAGAAGGTAGCAGGAAAGGCATTGTGGAAGCATTTCATCAAATACTATTACAAGGCATATAACAAAGCGCTTGCGAAACGTGACGAGCGCTGCGCTGAATGATAAATTATAAAATCAATTTATAACATTATGAGAATTAAAGCAAGTAACGCAAACAATCCCAATTGGCGTGAAATTAGTGTGAGATCGTCTGTGCCAGCAGCTCTTGAGCCGCTGAATGAGATTGCGCACAACATGTGGTGGTCATGGAACAACGAAGTGGGTCATATCTTTAATGATATGGATCCTGAACTTTGGCACAATGTTCAGCAGAACCCTGCGCTTTTTCTTGGCCGTATGAACTATGAAAAGCTGGAAGCGCTTGCTGCTGACAAGAATATAGTAGAGCGTATAAATAATGTTTATAAGGAGTTCCGTGCCTATATGGATGTGGAACCTGACAGCAAACGCCCTTCGGTGGCTTATCTCTGTATGGAATATGGCTTGAGCCATGTACTGAAAATCTATTCAGGTGGTCTTGGTATTCTTGCTGGTGACTATGTGAAGGAAGCATCAGACTCTAACATCGACTTTTGTGCGGTAGGTTTCCTCTATCGTTATGGCTACTTCACTCAGACCCTTTCGATGGAAGGTCAGCAGGTGGCTAACTATGAGGCACAGGTGTTCCCGACGCTGCCTATTGAGCGCGAACTTGATACAAACGGCAATCAAGTGGTGGTTGATGTCCCCTATAACAACTATACGGTTCACGCATTGGTATGGCGTGTGAATGTAGGTCGTGTGAAGCTTTATCTGCTTGACACCGACAACGATATGAACTCGGATTATGACCGCTCCATCACACATGCTTTGTATGGTGGCGACTGGGAGAACCGTTTGAAGCAGGAAATTCTGCTTGGTATCGGTGGTGTATTGTTGCTTAACAAACTGGGCATCAAGAAGGATATCATCCATTGTAACGAAGGACATGCTGCATTGGCTAATGTACAGCGTTTGGTTGAATATGTGGAAAGCGGTATGAGCTTCAACGAAGCGTTGGAGGTTGTTCGTACTTCTTCTCTCTATACCGTACATACTCCTGTGCCTGCTGGTCACGACTATTTTGATGAGTCTCTTTTTGGTAAGTACATGGGACAGTATCCTGAGAAACTGGGTATCAGCTGGGACGATTTCATGGGTATGGGTCGTGTGAACCCTGATGATAAGTGTGAACGCTTCTGTATGTCAACGTTTGCCTGCAACACATGTTCATGGGTGAACGGAGTTAGCTGGCTTCACGGCAAGGTATCTAAGGACATGTTCAATGGAATTTGGAAGGGTTATTTCCCTGAAGAACTTGACAATGTTGGTTATGTGACCAATGGCGTACACATGCCAACTTGGACAGCTTCTGAGTGGAAGAGCGTGTATGCAAAAACATTTGACAAGTCCTTCCTTAGTGACCAGTCAAACGAGAAGATTTGGGAAGCCATTTATAATGTTCCAGATTTGGAAATATGGAACACTCGCTTGGCATTGAAGGCTAAACTGATTAACTACATTAAGAAAGCTTTCAAAGAGGATTGGCTGAAACATCAGGGTGACCCATCACGTATCGTGTCTATTGTGGAGAAAATCAATCCTAATGCACTGACTATTGGTTTCGCTCGTCGTTTTGCAACTTACAAGCGTGCGCATCTTCTTTTCAGCGACCTTGACCGTTTGGCAAAGATTGTCAACAACCCTAATTATCCTGTACAGTTCCTTTTTGCAGGTAAGGCACACCCCGCTGATGGTGCAGGTCAGGGTCTCATCAAGAAGATATATGAAATTAGCCGTCGTCCTGAGTTCCTTGGCAAGATTATCTTCCTGGAGAACTATGACATGAAGCTTGCTCGTCGTCTCGTAACAGGTGTAGATATTTGGATGAATACGCCTACACGTCCATTGGAGGCTTCTGGTACTTCGGGTGAAAAAGCATTGATGAATGGTGTTGTCAACCTCTCTGTGCTTGACGGTTGGTGGCTTGAAGGCTATCGTGAGGGCGCAGGATGGGCACTCACAGAAAAGCGTACTTTCCAAAATCAGGAGCAGCAAGACCAACTTGATGCAGCTACCATCTATTCACTTCTTGAGAACGAAATCCTGCCTCTTTACTACGCACGTAATTCAAAGGGCTATTCAGAGGGCTGGATTCAGACAGTGAAGAACTCTATAGCTCAGATTGCCCCCCATTATACGATGAAGCGTCAGCTTGACGATTACTTCACAAAGTTCTATTGCCCATTGGCAGAGCGTCGCAAGGTACTTTTTGCCGACAACTACAAGAAGGCAAAAGACATTGCAGCGTGGAAGGAACTTGTGGCTTCACGTTGGGACGATATCAAGATTGTATCGTATGAGAAGGAAGAAGATATGCTGAAAGGCGACGTGCTTTCTGGAAAGAAGTACAAGTTCAAGTATGTCATCGATGAGCAGGGACTTGACGATGTTGTCGGCTTTGAACTTGTCACTATCTTCTGTGATGAGGACGGTCGTGAGCACATCAGCCAAATAGAGCCACTCACCGTGACGAAGCGCGAGGGCAACCTCTATACGTTCGAGGGTACTCACGTTATTCCAAGTGCAGGCAGCTTCAAGGTTGCGTATCGTATGTATCCAAAGAATGCAGACCTGCCACATCGTCAAGACTTCTGCTATGTGAAGTGGTTTAACTAATTCGTCTTGAAAGAACATTTAATTGACGGATAAACAGTATTTTATTGTATAATGATTGCATCATCCTATTATGGGATGATGCAATTTCCATTCTTGCAAAGAAATGAAGAAATGTTCTGTATTACTGATGCTGTTGTTTGTAGCATGGAGTCCTGTAACGATTGGTGGACAACTGGATGGAGATGCTTCAAAAGCTGCCCCTGTGTATAAGAAATCTGCCGTGATGAAGACCTATCGTACTTGTATGAAGGAAAAGAACTATGCTAAAGCACGACAGGTAATAGAGAGTGCGATAGGAACGTATGCGGAGGCCGCAGCCGATCCACAGCTGTATCGGTATAATATGGATGTGTTAAATGAGCTGATTGGGATTGAAAATAGAAAAATCTATCTAAAATCCAATCCTGATACTATTGGATACTTTAACTATATGTACGACCTTTATGCCATGGGGTTAAAGTGTGATAGTGTGGAGCAAGCACGGTTGCACGAAAAACGAGCAATGGGGAAAAAGGCTGAACCTAAGTTACGGGCAGAGGCTGGGGGCGTTGTGTTGCCTTATATGAAGAACCTGCTGAATGCTGGTAAGTTTCACTATCAGAAGAAGAATTATGCGCAGGCCTTTCGCTTTTTTGACATGTATGCGACGGCGAAATCATCGGATTTCCTGTCGACAACGAAAGCGGCCACAGATTGGAGTGATGATCGAACGGAAGTCGCAGTGCTGGCGGTCTTAAGTGCTTATGCTGCAGGAAACAATGCTGCGGTCATGACCTATTTGCCTACAAGTATGGGTGATGAGAGTGTGCGGGTACGACTATTGGAGATTGGTTCAAAAGCTGCTGCAGAACTGCATGATGATGATGCCATGTTGGCGTTATTGGAGCAAGGCTTTGAAGCATATCCAGATGTGAACTATTTTTTGATGGCATTGGTGAAGTACTATAACGATGCGGAGCAATTTGATAAAGCATTGTATAAGGTTCAGAGAATGACTCAGTTATATCCCAATACACGAGACTATTGGTATATGATGGGGAAAGAGCAAATGTTGTTGGGACAGTATGATGCTGCGTTTGTTTCATTTGAACGTTGTGTGGAGATTAAGGCGGATGATGCGGAGTCTTATTCTGCATTGGGAAATATCTATCTGCATGAGGCACAAGAAGCTTATGTTCATTTCGATATGCCTTTATCCGACCCCAAGTATTCAACAACGAAGAAAGCTATTATGGGATTGTACGAAAAATCTTGTGCCGCATTTGAAATGGCGAGGAAATTCGACGAGGATAATCATGAATTGTGGTTGTCGGGGCTCCGAGAAACTTATTTCAAATTGAATAAGGGTAAGGAATTGCGAGCATTGGAAAAGTATAAATAACGTCATAGAATTACCATTCATAAAAAGAGTGTCAAAACCGATGTCCCCGACATCGACCAATCGGAGTCCTCGACTCCGACCAGTCGATGTCGGGGACATCAATTTATAGGCTGTGGAACTGCTTCACACGTCGAAGTGTTTTGTACCCCCTGTCAACCCTTCGTCCCTTGCGTTCACTGTATATTGTTGCAGATGGGGTCCAGGAGTCGATTTAATAGAGGAAATGTTGTGGGCGTATTAGAGAATAATTATCTGTACATGCTTTTCACACCGTTCTGATAGATATAAAGAGAACCTTTTGATGGCTACAAATAAAAAGACTTTGCGAAATGGCAAGAAAGCCACTAACGGTGCGGTACAGCAAGAGAAATTGACAACAGGCGATTTCTTTACAGGATTTGGCAAGGGAGAGATTTTCTCTTTCTTCGTAGGACTATGTTTGGTGGTGATGGCTCTTTTTATGTTTGTCGCCTTCATTTCCTATTTGTTGACAGGTGAGGCCGATTACAGTCTTTTGGAGCAAGGCGCTGATCCGTTTAACAAAACGTTGCAATACAAAAACGCATGCGGCTCGCTGGGAGCTATTGTTGCCTATTTCTTCTTGAATGATTTGTTTGGCTTGGCCTCGTTCATTATGTTGCCTTATATCGTCATATTAGGTTTGAGGCTGATGCGTAGCTTCAAGTTCACGTTGCTTCGTAAATTTATTCTTTTTACCCTTTTGATGTTGTGGTTGAGCGTGTTCTTGGCTGCATTTGGTTATTTGTTTCCTGCATTTGAAGGCTCATTTATTAAGTTGGGTGGTAATCATGGTGTCAACGTGGTGAGTATTCTTACACAGGTTGTTGGTACTCCTGGTTTATTGGCAGTGTTGGTGGTTACTGCAGTTTTGTATTTGGTTTATCTTAGCGCCAAAACTATTGAGATTATCCGTAAGGCTTTCCGAATGAATGTGTTGAAGAAGATGGATGCTGAGCGTTTGAAGCATTTTGTGGGAAAAGATGATGAAGAGGATGGGGATGAATATGCTTATGAGAATGATGGTGCTGTGCTTGATGGAAAGGATAGAAATCTCGGGGAAACAAAAGAACACGTTGATGCAGTAGAAACAGAGGTGAATGAGGAAAGCGAAAGCCCCGTTACAGTTCTTGAGTTTGAAAATCCGGTCGAGACGAAAACGAATGTGCCTGTTGAGAAGTTTTCCTCTACAGAGCCTACAACTGGTATTGTCGATAACATGCTTAATAGTGAAGAGGGGGGGGGGATGCCCGTTATCCCCGAAGAGACTTCTGTTTCCACAGCATCATCAGAGCCTCTTGTAGATGAAGGGAATGTAACAGATGAAGGTAAACTGGTCGTGGAAGTTAACGAAACGGATAAAGGAGATGGCGACATCTTGCGTGGTGACATCAACACCCCTTATGACCCTAAATTGGATTTGGAGTTTTATAAGTATCCCACGCTTGACTTGTTGAGAAAGGCTGATGACCAAGGTCCTCAGATTGATATGATTGAACAGAATGCCAATAAGGATCGTATCATTCATGTTTTGAAGAATTTTGGGGTGGAAATTTCCAGCATTAAGGCAACCATAGGTCCAACCATCACACTTTATGAAATCGTTCCTGCGGAGGGAACGCGCATCAGTAAGATTCGCAACCTCGAAGACGATATCGCTTTGTCATTGGCGGCAGAAGGCATCCGCATCATTGCGCCAATCCCTGGTAAGGGAACGATTGGTATTGAGGTGCCGAACAAAAAGAAGACCATTGTATCGATGGAGAGTGTTATCAATAGTCGTGTGTATCAGGAGAGCAAGATGGAGTTGCCTTGTGCAGTGGGAAAGACTATTAGCAATGAGGTGTTCATGTTCGACTTGGCAAAAGCTCCCCACCTTTTGGTGGCAGGTGCGACAGGTCAGGGTAAGTCGGTAGGTCTGAATGCTATTGTAACATCATTGCTCTACAAGAATCATCCATCGGAATTGAAGATTGTGATGGTTGACCCGAAAAAAGTGGAGTTTAGCATATACAGCCCTATTGAGAACCACTTCTTGGCACGTCTTGAAGAAGAAGAAGATTGTATCATCACCGATGTACAGAAAGTGGTGAAGACACTCAATTCGCTTTGTCAATTGATGGATTCTCGTTATGACCTTTTGAAGCGTGCCCATGTGCGCAATATCAAAGAGTATAACGAGAAGTTCAAAAACCGTCAGTTGAATCCAGAGCATGGTCATGAATACATGCCATACATAGTGGTGATTGTCGATGAGTTTGGTGACCTTATCATGACAGCAGGCAAGGAAGTCGAACTTCCTATCTGCCGTATTGCACAGTTGGCTCGTGCCGTTGGCATCCACATGATTATTGCTACACAGCTTCCACAAGCCAGCATTATCAGCGGTGCAATCAAGACCAACTTCCCAACACGTATTGCCTTCAAGGTTGCATCAATGATGGATTCACGCGTGATTCTTGACCGCGGAGGTGCCAATCAGTTGATTGGTAAGGGTGATATGCTCTATCTGCAAGGTGGTGAACCAGTACGTGTGCAGTGCGCATTCGTTGATACGCCCGAAGTGAACGATATTTGTCACTTTATTGCGGCTCAACAAGGATTCCTCCATCCGATGTATCTTCCAGAAGTTGTTGATGCAGAAGGAGATGGTGGAGTCGGAATGGGCACTGTGGATAAGGGACATCTTGATCCTATGTTTAGTGAGGTTGCTCAGTTCGTGGTCAGCAACCAAAGTGGTTCCACTTCGATGATTCACCGACACTTTTCCATTGGATATAATCGTGCAGCACCGATTATGGATCAGTTGGAGAAGATGGCTGGGATAGGGGC
>VIDP01276591.1_pt1 | contig 19291 bp, 16 predicted proteins | sample 5025131 | NCBI WGS metagenome assembly VIDP01 (sample SAMN11853144, study PRJNA449069) | gut metagenome | isolation source: stool from male vole | host: Microtus ochrogaster | place: USA:Florida | collected 2017
AGACGTCATCCTCCGATTTTTTTTGAGGGCCGGTAAATATTCCGTTTTTTTATCGTAACTTTGCGCCATCAAAAGAAAAAGGGAAAATGAAAATAGGTTTCGACAACGACAAGTATCTCAAAATTCAGTCAGAACATATCAAGCAACGCATCGCCCAGTTTGGTGACAAACTTTATCTTGAATTCGGCGGTAAGCTCTTCGACGACCACCACGCAAGCCGCGTGCTGCCCGGATTCCAGCCTGACAGCAAGCTCAAGATGCTGATGCAGCTCAAGGATGATGCTGAAATCGTGATGGTGATCAGCGCACGTGATATCGAGGAAAACAAGGTGCGTGCCGATCTGGGCATCACTTACGACAAGGATGTGCTGAGGTTGCGCGATGAGTTTATCGACCGCGGACTCTATGTGAGCTCGGTTGTCGTGACACACTTCAACGGTCAGGCCAGCGCGGTGGCTTTCCGCCAGCGTCTCGAGCGCCTGGGTGTAAAGGTCTATTACCACTATCTCATCGATGGCTATCCGCATAATGTGGATCTGATCGACTCAGACGAGGGATTCGGCAAGAACGACTTCGTGGAGACCACACGTCCGCTGGTGGTGGTCACCGCTCCCGGTCCGGGCAGCGGCAAGATGGCTGTATGCCTCTCCCAACTCTACAATGAGAATAAGCGCGGTGTCAAGGCCGGATATGCCAAGTTCGAGACTTTCCCTATCTGGAACATCCCGCTCAAACATCCCGTCAACGTAGCATACGAAGCCGCCACCGCCGACCTCAACGATGTCAACATGATCGACCCGTTCCACCTCGACGCCTACGGCAAGACCACGGTCAACTACAACCGCGACATCGAGATATATCCGGTGCTCAATGCAATATTCGACGGTATATACGGCGAGAGCCCGTATAAATCTCCCACCGATATGGGTGTCAACATGGCCGGATACTGTATATGCGATGATGATGTATGCTCCGAAGCTTCGCTCCAGGAGATCATACGCAGATATTTTGCCGCCCTCATGTCTCTGGCTACAGGCCGCAGCAACAGTGACGACGAGCTCAACAAGATCAAGCTGCTGATGCGACAGATGAAACTGACTCCCGACTACCGGCGCACCACCATCGCCGCCCGCGAGACCGCGATACTCAAAGGTGGCAGCGGTGCGGCTATCGAGCTCCCCGACGGCACGATCATCACCTCCCACTCATCAGATCTGCTCGGTGTCAGCTCGGCTCTGTTGCTCAACGCCACCAAGCACCTCGCCGATATCCCCCACGACGAGAAGCTGATACCTCAGGAGATGATCACACCGATACAGCGCATGAAGACATCTATGCTCCACGGCAAGAATCCGCGTCTGCACACTGATGAGGTGCTCGTTGCCCTCGCCGTGCTCAGTAACACCGACGAGAAATGCCGGCGTGCGCTCGACACCCTGCCGATGCTCGATGGTTGTCAGGTACATGCCACAGAGATGCTCAGCGAGGTAGACCGCAAGATATTCAAGAAGCTCGGATGCGATGTCACATTCGACCCCGTACACAAACGCTCGCGCTAAGAATCAGGGACATTAGTAAAAAACAGTAATACGGCCTACGTTCAGAGACCTGAAAACAGATTTCGAGCGTTGGCCGTTGTTATATCCGCCACTTGGTCAAGCGTGAGGCCCAAGTGCGCCGCTATATGATTGGCTACGTGTAGTATATAAGCGCTCTCGTTGCGATGTCCGCGATGCGGCACCGGCGCGAGATAGGGCGAGTCGGTCTCAAGCAGCAGACGGTCAAGTCCGATCACGGGGAGAGTGTCACGCACCTTGCAGTTTTTGAACGTCACTATTCCGTTGATTCCGAAATAGTAATCACCGACCCTGCGTATCGCCTCCACATCCTCGGACGTGCCACCGAAGCTGTGAAACACAGCCTTGGCCTCAGGATGACCGGTAAGGACTTCAAGAATCTGGGGCAGCCCCTCGCGACAATGCAATATCAGGGGCAGTCCGCGTCTCACGGCCTCGGCTACCTGCATGTCGAGACTCTTCATCTGTTCGCTCTCGTGGCTCTTATCCCAATACAGGTCTATGCCCACCTCGCCAACGGCAACATACCTGGCTCCGTCATCAAGATGCGACAGAGTACGGGAGGTGTCGTCTTTCCAATTGTCTCCTACCTCGGTAGGGTGAAGTCCCATGGCCATGCTTATCCGCTCCGGGTACATTGACGCCAGTGCCTGCATATGGGCTATCGTGGACAGATCGACATTGGGAAATATCAAGTGGCCAACACCGGCATCTATAGCGCGGTCTACAGCGGCTGACTGGCCGCTGATGTCTCCGAATTCCTCAAGATACAGATGGGTGTGAGTGTCTATCAGCGTCATTTGTCGCGTCCCATTAGTTTGAGGGCGAAATTTTCAAACCACTCCTTGGCCTCCGCGGGCATCGCTGTGCGCTGCAGATAGCTGATGGCATCGGCTGTATACTGCTCGATCAGTCGGCGCCCCTCTTCTCTCAATCCCCTCTTGTCATATATGGCAGTGACGGCGGCTATCTTATCTTCACCGGTGAGCCCGGAGGTAAGCACTGACGCAAACTCACCGTCGGCATCCCTGTCACGGGCTATGATGTGGAGCCATGTCTTCTTGTCATTGAGGATATCGCCGCCTATGGCCTTGCCGAATGTGGCTTGGTCACCGTAGACATCAAGATAATCGTCCTGCATCTGGAATGCGATGCCAAGAGACACTCCGAAGTTGAACATCAGGTCGATATCCGTAGCTTCCGCACCGCCGATTAGGGTGCCTATGGCCAGCGGATAGGCTATCAGCGCCGAGGTCTTGCCTATGATCATCTGGATATATTGCCTGAAGCTCACATTTCCCGTAGTCTCGAAATCGGCATCGATCTGCTGGCCCTCATAGACCTTCATCGTCATCATGCCGAATCGGTCGATTACCTCGGATACCAGCGGTTCGGGACAACTTGCCACGCACTTGAACGCCATCGACACCATCGCATCGCCCGAAAGGATAGCGGTGTTGACATCCCACTTCTTGCACACGGTGGGGCGTCCGCGACGCACATCCGCCTTGTCCATAACATCGTCATGCACCAGCGTGAAGTTATGGAATATCTCCACTCCTGTCGCCGGCCACACGGCATCGGCGAGATTGCCTCCGAAAGCATCTGTCGCAGCCAGCAGCAGCGTCGGCCGCAACCGCTTGCCGCCGCTTTCCATTGTATACCTTATAGGCTCGTAGAGTCCGGGCAACCATGAGGGATATGCCACCTGTGCGAGTGTCGACTCTACCATATCGAGATATTCCTTGATAGTTTTCATTGCTTGCGCTGATAATGTCGCGGCACATAATCTATCATGACGCTGAAAATTTGTAGGGACATGCCTTTGGCATGTTATAAGAGCTCAATGATATTCAATGATACATCGCAAAGCGATGTCCCTACATTTTTTGATACATCCTTATAATCTATTATGTGCCGCTACAGATATTGTTGTTAGATATTCGTAAACTTAAATTTTATCACCCTGTGGTATTCCTCTCCGGGCAGCAGTCCGGTGGACGGGAAGGTGGGATGATTGGGAGCGTCAGGCATATCCTGACATTCTATGGCCACACCCTCGTAGTCGTTGTACGGGCGTCCGCTCTTGCCGGGAGTATCGCCCCCGAGATAATTGCCGGTGTAGACCTGCACGGCCGGCTGGTCGGTTATGACCTCAAGCTTGCGACCGCTGGTCTTGTCGGTGAGGCACGCCACGAGTTGCTCCTTGCGTGGCTCATAATCATCTATCACCCAGCAATTGTCATAGCCCTTGCCGTAGACCAGAGCCGCGAAGTCGTCATTGATACGTTCGCCTATTACATGAGGTGTCGTGAAGTCCATGGGTGTGCCGGCCACATCAGCTATCTCGCCGGTGGGGATGAGTGTGGAGTCGGTGGGCAGATATTTCGAGGCCTTGAGCACGAGCTCCTGTCCGAGCGCACTGCCCGATGCCTCGCCAGCGAGGTTGAAATACACGTGATTGGTGAGATTGACCACAGTGGGCGCATCGGTCTCGGCATAGAGGTCGAGCGACAGCTCGCACGCGTCATTCCACTTGTACACAGCCTTGGCAGTGAGATTGCCGGGATAATTTTCCTCGCCGTCGGCCGAATGGTATGTAAACACTACTGTGTCGTCACCCTTCACCTCGGTATCCCATATCTGATTCTGGAAACCCTCAGGACCGCCATGCAGGGCGTTGGGGCCGTTGTTGATGGCAAGCTGATATTGCTTGCCGTCTACGGTGAGTTTGCCGGCGGCGATACGGTTGGCATAACGGCCCGGTACTTTGCCCGAACATGGCCCGTCGTAGAAGTATGAATCAGCTTCCTTGTATCCTATCACCACATCGGCCATATTGCCGGCAGCATCGGGCACATTGACAGCCACTATGGCGGCTCCGACAGAGCAGAGCGTGACGGATGCGCCGCTGGCATTTGTGAGGGTCACGAGCGTGGCCTCACCTTTGCGTGTATTCTCTTTCCTTATTTCGGCTTTCATAGCTTATTCCACTTTATGGGCGCCCTCCGACAGTATCACATCGTAGACTTCGGGCTTGTGTCCGTATTTCTCTTCAAACTTGCCTACAGCAGTCTCAACGAATTTGTCGCGTACATCGTCTTTCACGAGGTTGATGGTGCAACCGCCGAATCCGCCACCCATGATACGTGAGCCGGTGACTCCACATTCCTTGGCGATATCGTTGAGGTAATCGAGCTCCTCGCATGACACCTCATATTCCTTCGACAGGCCCTCGTGGGTCTGATACATGCGCTCGCCCACAGTAGCGAGGTCACCCTTCACCAGTGCGTCGCATACATCGAGCACCCTCTGCTTCTCGCCTATCACGAAGTGTGCACGCATGTAATCCTCTGCCGAGATCTCACCCTTGATCTTCTCGAGATCCTCAAAGGTTGCGTCGCGCAGGGTCTCAAGTCCGAGCTTCTTGGCCACACGCTCGCATGACTCGCGGCGCTTGTTGTAGGGTGAGTCCACGAGCTCGTGTTTCACACGCGAGTCGAGCAGCACGAGGCTGTAGCCTTCGAGCTTCATCGGGAAGTATTCGTAATCCATCGAGCGGCAGTCGAGACGGATGAGCTGGTCTTTCTTGCCGAATATCGAGGCAAACTGATCCATGACACCGCAATTGACACCGCAATAGTGGTGCTCGGTCATCTGGCCGATCTTAGCGAGCTCCATCTTCGCGAACTTGTTGTTATTGAACAAATCGTTCATGGCAAAAGCGAAGCAGCTCTCGAGAGCGGCGCTCGACGAAAGACCTGCGCCCAGAGGCACGTTGCCCGAGAACACGGCATCGAATCCCTCGACCTTGCCGTCACGCTTGATGATCTCGCGGCACACACCGAAGATATATTTGGCCCACTGCTGTGAGGGAGCATCGGCCTCCTCAAAGCCAAACTCGGTGTATTCATCGATATCGATCGAGTACACACGGGCCTTACCCAGACCGTTGGGTTTGATTTCAGCAGTGATGCACTTGTCGATAGCGCCGGGGAACACGAAACCACCGTTATAGTCGGTATGTTCGCCGATCAGATTGATACGGCCGGCCGACTGATACACAGTGCCGGGAAAGTGCTTGTTGAACTCCTCTTTAATTTTATTAATCATGTCGATTTAAGTTTATGTAATTAGGTTTGAAATCCATGTCAACGCAGCCCGTCAGCGCACCGAAGACGCGCCTCAGGCATACGATTGCAAATTTACAAAAATTTATCAAACCCACCCAACAAATTTCACCCCGAATTCACAACCCTCCCCCACCATCCGTAGGGTCGCGGCATAAACAAAAAAGAGGCGCGCCTTGCGGGCGCGCCTGGGTATGGGTATTGGGGGAAATTACTGGTTGAGGAGCTCAAGCATCTTGATGGCCGACACGGGGATGCGTGTGCCGGGGCCGAAGATGGCTGCCACGCCTGCCTTGTAGAGGAAGTCGTAGTCCTGGGCGGGGATGACACCACCGGCTGTCACCATGATGTCCTCGCGTCCGAGCTTCTTTAGCTCTTCGATCACCTGCGGCACCAGTGTCTTGTGTCGGGCGGCGAGTGATTACACGCCGAGGATGTGTACGTCGTTTTCCACGGCCATACGTTCGGCCTCGGCCGGTGTCTGGAACAGCGGTCCCATATCGACATCAAATCCGCAGTCGGCATAACCGGTGGCCACTACCTTGGCACCACGGTCGTGACCGTCCTGACCCATCTTGGCAATCATGATACGCGGCTGACGGCCCTCGCGCTTGGCGAATTCCTCGCACATCTGCTGTGCGCGTACGAATTCGGGATCTTGTTTTGTCTCTGCTGAATACACGCCTGATATTGTTTTGATTGTTGCTTTATAGCGTCCGACGATGGCCTCGCACGCATCTGAGATCTCGCCCAGGGTGGCACGCAGACCGGCTGCCTTGACAGCAAGGTCGAGCAGGTTGCCCTCGCCTGTGCGCACACATTCGGTGATAGCCTCGAGAGCGGCCTTCACGGCAGCCTCGTCGCGGTGAGCCTTCACGTCGTTTAGACGCTCGATCTGCTCCTTGCGCACCTCAGTGTTGTCAATCTCAAGGATATCGATAGGATCCTCGTGGTCTAGACGGTATTTGTTGATACCTACGATAGTCTGGCGGCCGGAGTCGATGCGTGCCTGTGTGCGGGCGGCAGCCTCCTCGATACGCATCTTGGGCAGACCGGTCTCGATAGCCTTGGCCATACCGCCGAGCTTCTCGATCTCCTGGATGTGCTCCCATGCGCGGTGAGCGATCTCGTTGGTGAGAGCCTCCACGTAGTATGATCCCGCCCAGGGGTCAACCTGCTTTGTGATCATGGTCTCCTCCTGAATGTAGATCTGAGTGTTGCGGGCGATACGTGCCGAGAAGTCGGTAGGCAGGGCGATAGCCTCGTCGAGAGCGTTGGTGTGGAGGCTCTGGGTGTGGCCCAGGGCAGCTGCCATAGCCTCGATACATGTACGGCCCACATTGTTGTAGGGATCCTGCTCGGTGAGCGACCAGCCTGATGTCTGCGAGTGTGTGCGCAGAGCCAGCGACTTGGGATTCTTGGGATTGAACTGCTTCACGATCTTGGCCCAGAGCATACGGGCTGCACGCATCTTGGCGATCTCCATGAAGAAATTCATGCCGATGGCCCAGAAGAATGACAGACGCGGAGCAAACTGGTCGATATCCATGCCGGCGTTGATACCTGCGCGGATATACTCCAGACCATCGGCGAGTGTGTAGGCCAGCTCGATGTCGCATGTGGCTCCTGCTTCCTGCATGTGGTAGCCAGAGATGGAGATCGAGTTAAATTTGGGCATGTTCTGCGATGTGTACTCAAAGATATCGGCGATAATGCGCATCGAGAACTCCGGCGGATAAATATATGTGTTGCGCACCATGAATTCCTTCAGGATGTCGTTCTGGATTGTGCCGGCCATCTCCTCAAGCTTGGCACCCTGCTCGAGACCTGCGTTGATATAGAAGGCGAGTACGGGCAGCACGGCACCGTTCATTGTCATCGACACTGACATCTTGTTGAGGGGGATACCGTCGAATAGCACCTTCATGTCTTCGAGCGAGCAGATCGACACACCGGCCTTGCCCACATCACCTACCACACGCTCGTTGTCGGCGTTGTAGCCTCGGTGTGTGGGCAGGTCGAAAGCCACGGACAGACCCTTCTGGCCCGAAGCAAGATTGCGGCGGTAGAAGGCGTTTGACTCGGCGGCTGTAGAGAATCCGGCGTACTGGCGGATTGTCCAGGGGCGCAGCGGATACATCGCGCTGTACGGGCCACGGAGGAAGGGGGGCAGACCCGACACGTAATTGAGGTGTTCGAGGCCCTCCAGATCGTGTTTGGTATAGAGGGTCTTCACGGGGATAAGCTCGGGTGTGAGCCAATCTTCCCCGCTTGTCTTGGGCACACCGGCGGTGCCGAAGGCATCTTCTGTTATATTTATATTTTTAAATTCTGGCTTCATATTTTTGTCTTTATCGTCGCCGGCCGTCTCTGGCCGACGGCATGATTCCATGCGTCTTTATTTGAGTAGTCTGTTGTTGAAGTCCTGAAGAGTCTCGAGCACGTTGCAACGCACATGCACGAAGTCCTTGATGCCGACAGCCTTGAGCTCATCGGTGCAGGCAGGATTACCGGCAACGACAAATTCGGCGCGTCCGTCGAGATATTTGTATGCGGCCGGTGCGAGTGTCGCATATTCGTCGTCTGACGAGCAGAGCACGATGACGTCGGCACCCTGTGCGAGGGCTGCATCGACACCTGCCTCTACGGTCTCGAAGCCGAGGTTGTCGATAATCTCATAGCCGGCGCAGCCGAAGAAGTTGGTTGAGAACTGTGCGCGTGCGAGACGCATGGCGAGATTGCCGATAGTAAGCATGAATACCTTGGGAGTGTTGGCGGCATGCTCTGTAGCCAGACGCAGGGTCTCGAAGTCGGTAGCCGCACGTTTGGCCACCAGCGGGGTGCCTGTGCCCTCTTCCTTGGCGCAGCCGCAGCCGCAAGCCTCGCTGTCTTTCTCGATCTTGCCGGCGGCTTTCTCGTGGATGTTGGGATACTGGTTTGTACCGAGCAGTATCTCCTTGCGGCGTGCCACATCGGTATGGCGCTTGACACATGTCTCATTGACAGCAGCCTGTACCTTGCCTTCGTTGACCTCGGCAAAGAATCCGCCGTTCTCGTCCACGCTGAGGAAGAGCTTCCAAGCCTCGTTAGCGATTGACACGGTAAGTGTCTCCACATAGTAGCTGCCGCCGGCGGGGTCCACCACCTTGTCGAGATGGCTCTCTTCCTTGAGAAGGAGCTGCTGGTTGCGGGCGATGCGCTCAGAGAAATCATCCGGAGTCTTGTAGGGGAGGTCAAATGGCTCTGTGGTGATAGAGTCTACGCCGGCGATGGCAGCAGACATGGTCTCGGTCTGGCTGCGGAGCAGATTGACGTAGGCGTCGTATATTGTCTGGTTGAATTTGGATGTCGAGGCATGCACGTGCATCTTGCCACAGGCCTTATCTGCGGGCTTGTACTGCTCCACGATTTGGGCCCAGAGCATACGGGCTGCGCGGAATTTTGCTATCTCCATGAAATAGTTGGTGGAGATACCGAGGTTAAACTTGATGCGCGAGGCCACCTCATCGGCCGTGAATCCGGCATCCGTGAGGGCGGTGAGCCAGCCGGCTCCCCATGCGAGGGCGTATCCGAGCTCCTGATAGATATAGGCGCCGGCGTTGCAGAGGGCAGCGCCGTCTACGCTGAGGAAACGCAGACCTGCCACATCCTTTGTTATCTCCATGAGTTTGGCAGCATTCTCAGACCACCATGCAGGCAGCTGTTTGCCATGGCGGAAGGCCGGACGACATACGTTATAGTCAATAGAGCCTTTGAATGTCTCTTCGGCACCCTTTGCCTTGATATAGGCTACCAGGCTGGTGGCGAGCTCCACTGACTTGCCCACACAGCTCTTGAGATTGATCTCTACCTTGGAGATGTCGATGCCGTCGAGCAGCACTGCGAGATTCTCCTCCGACACATCGTCTACATGGAATCCGAGTGAATTAACACCTCTCTCAAGTACATGCTTGGCCACTGTGTTGGCTTCCTTGGCGTCCTTAGACAGGATTTCCTGACGTGTGAGCCAATTATTATTGTCCTTGGTGCCACGGAGATAAGGATATTCTCCGGGCAGCGATTCTGTGGTCTTAAGTCCTGCGATATCCTCAGCTCTGTACATCGGCTGCAGGTTAAAACCCTCATTTGTCCGCCATACGAGCTTCTTGTTAAAGTCAGCGCCCTTGAGGTCGGCCTCGACTTTCGCTCTCCACTCCTCGGTGGTCACACCGGGAAACATGTCGAACAATTTCTCTTTGTTTTCTGCCATAAAATGTGATTTAACTTATAGTTTGTATATAAATCGACTTAAGGTATGGGGCGGTAGCCCTAATTCACGTGCAAAGTTAAATCAAAACCTCTACATACACAAGATATTTATAGGTATATTTACCCTATGTAAGGGCGGTGAATGTGTTTTTCAGTGTGTCAGAGGGCGCGCATGGTGTATGCGCGGGCGGTAGTCTCGCAATGCATCACTCCGTTGTCGACACGTATGCCGCTCATGCTTACGAATTGGTTGAAGTACTCCTCCAGCGCCGGACTCAGCCTGGTGCGGTACTCATCTATTGTGGCGCCCTTCATCGTGTCGTGCAACACCGACATGCGCACACTCCCCGCTGCCGGAGCGTAGGTGATGTCATCGGGGTCGATGCTGACTCCGAATGTTGAATAATCATACACTATATCGATGACATCATTTTTGCGCGTAGCATAGCGCCATGTACCCTCGATGCTTGCCACTGCCTTCACTGTCACGCTGTCTATGAGACTGTTGGATGAATCACTCATCTCTCCGGTCAGCGACACGTCAGTTGTGAGCAGCACGCGACCGTCACCGCTGATCACGAGACAACCCGTGACCTCCGAGATAACACTGTCGGGCATCTCGCCGGCCTCGGGTGCGAACTGCCATTGACCCACCACGTTCTCGCGGTTGTCACAGCTCCACAGCGACAGTGCCATCACTGTCACCGACAGCAACCATATCGATTTTAATATGTGACTATACCAGCTCAACTTTATTCTGTAGATATCCGTTAACAGCATTTACATCTTTTTATGAAGCAAAAGCCAATTTTAACATCACGATGCAAAGATACGAAATTTTTGTTAAAGTATACTAATGATTATTCATAATTTTTCATCATTTGCTTTTTTTCCTTTTGTTTCTTATATTTGCATCTTATTCCGCAAGATCTGATTCTATCAGTATAATCCACCGATACACAATTTATCACGACCAGCAATGAATTTTTTTAGACACATAGCCCTGCAGGCCCTTTTTATCCTGATCGCCGGCTTTCCGGCCATCGCCCAGCTGCCTGCGGCGACACCTGAAAATATCGAAAAATACAAAAACATCTGCCGCGAGAATATCTATAAGGAAATGAAAGGCATGTACCGCGAGCCGGGGGGCGCCCTGAAATATCCATTTCTCGCGCCTGGCAGCAACCAGTATCTCGACATGCTGTGGGACTGGGATTCATGGCTCAGCAATGTGGCGCTAAGGCAGATACTGATGGAAAACGGTACGGATGAAGACAAAAGCGAGGCCCTGAAATACGAGCAGGGATGTGTGCTCAATGCCCTGAGTTACGGAGGCATGGACGGCTGGATTCCGATCTGGATCGAGCGCGACGCCCCATCACGCGAAGAGATGCTCAAAAACCGCAATCCATGGAAGAGCAACATGCACAAGCCCACACTGGCCCAACACGCAGCCTTCATCGCCAAATACAACAACAACGATGCCGAGTGGCTGCGTGAGGATTTCCATCATCTTCAGGCCTTCGTGGCTAAATACATGAATTTTCACCGTCACCCGGCCACAGGTCTGATGTACTGGGAGACCGACGAGGCCATAGGTGTGGACAACGATCCGTCTACATTTTACCGACCCAACGAGAGCAGCGGGTCGATTTTCCTCAACTGCCTGATGTTCCGCGAGCTCCTGGCCATGGCCTATCTCGCCGAATGCCTCAACATGCCCGAGATCAAGGACTATTACGATACACAGGCCTCACAGCTCTGCCTCGATATACGCGAGCATTGCTGGGATCCCCGCGATATGTTTTACTACAGCGTAGACCTCAATCTGCTACCCGTAGAGAAACCCGACATACAGTCGCTGCAGCCCGGCCAGCTGTTCCTGCATGTGGGCCAGCCGCGCAATTACGACTGTCTGATACAGAGATTCAGCGTGTGGAGCGGCTTCATGGCCATGTGGGCAGGCATTGCCACCAAGGAGCAGGCGTTGCAGATGGTGAGCAAGCATCTCAATAATCCGGTGGAATTTGACTGCATCGCCGGCGTGCGCACGCTCTCACCTCTCGAAAAGATGTACAATGTGACAGCGAGCGGTAATCCATCGTCATGGCAGGGACCGGTATGGATCAATGTCAATTACCTGGTGTTCAGAGGACTGCTCAGATACGGATACGATGACGAGGCCCGCAAACTCGCCGAGAAGACCATACTGCTGCTCGGACGCGACTTCGAGCGATTCGGCGCGCTGCATGAATATTATCTGCCCGACAATGGCGAGCCCGTGCTCAACAAAGGCTTCCAGAACTGGAATTTCCTTGTGCTCAATATGATGGCATGGCTTGACGGCAAATCCGTAGCCATCGAATTTTAATATCTCATGCAATTATTCCTACTTGGGATTACCAGCTATTCCTCACCACCTCTTAGATGCTTCTTGGGTGTGACCCCGAGCTCCTTGAGAGCAGTCACACGCCCCATAACACTGCCACGCCCCGTGTAAAGACGGCTGCGCGCAGTGTCAAAGGCCGTGCGTACCTGATTGAGCCGCATATCGATATCAATAAAGGCATCCTCGAAGCCCACCACCTTGTCATACAGGTCTGCCGCAGTGGCGATGATCTTCTCCACGTTCTTGCCCTGACGGTCATATTGCCATAGATTGTAGGCGAGCTGTAGGGCCATAAGCAGATTGGACGGCGAGATTATGATGATACGTCTGGCGTAAGCGTCGGTCGTAAGTGTCGGATCGTGCTTCACCGCCGCGATATACGCGCTCTCGTTGGGGACGAACATCAGCACATAGCCTATTGCCTGATCCACAATGCTGCTGTAGTCGCGTTCCACGAGTTCGTCTACATGCCGGCGCACGCTCCGCACATGCTCGCGCAGCAGCCTGGTGCGCTCAGCCTCATCCTCGGTGGACACACTCTCGGCGTAGGCAGTCAGCGACACTTTGGAGTCGATGATCACACATCTGCCTTCCGGAAAGCGCACCACTACATCAGGATAGGCACTCTTTCCCTTTCCATCCTTATATTCACGCTGCACATAGTATTCCTCATCGCGGCGCAGACCGCTGTTTTCGAGCAACGTCTCCAGCACCATCTCACCCCAGTTGCCCTGCCGCTTGGTATCGCTCTTGAGCGCGCGTGTTAGATTGCCGGCCTCATCCCCTATCCTCTCGGTGGCATCTAAAATGCGCCCCACAGCCTGCTCCTGCTGCTGCGAGAATAGCCGCAGTGTAGACTCGAATGTGGCCTGCAGGGCCCGCTTGTCTACCTCGCTCTGTGTGCGGCTGGCCTCGAGAGCCTGCTGGAATTCGGCGAACTTACGCTGTATGGGCTGCAGCAGGTCATTCATCTGCATCCTGTTGGTGTCCTGCAACCGAGCCTGCCTTTCGGCCAGGGCATCGGCCTGCGAGCGCATCAGCTCGTCCTTCACTGAATCGAGGCGCATCTGCCATTGGCGGTTATTGTCGTCAATCGCCTGACGTGACCTTGCCCGCTCATGTTCCAAGGCGCTGCGGTATTCATCTATACGCGACAACGCATCGGCCAGACGGCCGGTGACAGCCCGCAGCTCGCCACCCTTCATCATCCATATAATGGCAGCCCCGGCGGCCACGCCGAGAATAAACCATAGCAATGTCATTTACGCTCCTCCAGAAATTGAGTGAGTTTTTCTTCCTTTGAGCGTGTCACGGCCACACGGCCAGACCTCACGAATTGCAGTATGCCGTAATTCTTGAGCTCGTCGAATAATTTTTTTGTCTCGTCGGTATGTCCGGTCTTCTCTATCACCACATGTTCGCGTGTTATTTCCAGGATACGCGCGTTATGGCTCCTGATTATCCTCTCTACGTTAGTGTGGTCGAGAAGTTGCTCCACCGGCACCTTATAGAGTGCCACCTCCTGATACACGATATCCTCATCGGTATACAGATACGCGCGGAGCACATCGACACGTTTCTCGATGAGACGCACCACCCTGCGCATCATCTCCTCATCACTCTTGCACGTGATCACGAACTTATGCACTCCCTCGATCGACGAAGGGCTCACAGACAGACTCTCGATATTCAGACCGCGACGTGTGAATATAATGGTAATCTGATTGAGTATACCCACCTGATTCTCAGAAAATACAGCGATGGTATAGAGTTGCTTCTCCTTAGTCATACATTCATTGGTCTATATTATACATCTCGTTGAGATTTATCATTATATTATCCACGCTATCCTTCATCATCGGGAACACCATATCATTTTCATCGATATTGACGTTGATCAGATAGCTGCTGTCCGACGCGAGCATCCTGCCCACCACCGGCACCAGGTCTCGACGGTTGGCTACATTTTCGGCCTGGATACCGTATGCCCTCGCAATAGCCACAAAGTCAGGATTCACGAGCGGAGTGGCTGAGAAGCGGCCGCCGTAGGCCACGGACTGCAGCTGGCGCACGTTGCCCAGAAAATTATTGTTGAGAAGCACGATCTTTATGGCAGTGCCGTTTTCAAGGATTGTGCCGAGCTCCTGAATGGTCATCTGCAGGCCGCCGTCACCAACAAAGAGCACTACCTCGCTGTCACTGCAGCCCATCTTGGCCCCGATGGCAGCCGGCAGACCGTAGCCCATAGTGCCCAGGCCACCCGATGTCACAATCGAACGCGGATTCACGAACTTGCTGTATCTGGCCGCCATCATCTGGTTGAGCCCGACATCAGTCACCACCACAGTATTATCCGGTGACTGTCTTCTCACCTCGTTCACCACCTCGCCCATTGTCATTGGCGCTCCGTCGCCGGGATGCAGCTCCGGGTCTATTACGAGCCGCCGTTCATCGGCATCGATACGGTCGAATTCAGCGAGCCAATCGGGATGTGAAGCCTCCCTGACCAGCGGCAACAACTCTGTCAGCACCCGGGCGGCATCGCCGTGAATCTTTACATCGGCCTTGATGATCTTGTCAAACTCCGTACCGTCAATATCGATATGCACGACTTTTGCATCAGGAGCGTAGCAGGCCGGGGTCCCTGTGACACGATTATCAAAGCGCATACCCACAGCCACTATCAGATCTGCACGGTTAGTATTTACATTCAGCGACATACGCCCGTGCATACCCACCATGCCGCGGTTGTGCCTGTGGCCGGTGGGCATGGCCGACAGTCCCATCAGGGTGAGTCCCACCGGTATATCGGCTTTTTCAGCAAGGTGTCTCAGAGCATCCTCGGCCGAGCTGATAGTCACACCCTGTCCGGCGATAAGCAACGGACGGCGGCTCTCGTTGATAAGGGCAGCGGCCTCTTTGATTGCCGTTGCATCCGGCTCGGGCACGGGATCGTATGAGCGTATACCCTCACATGGCCTGTACGCATAGTCGGTGAATTCGTTTTGTGCATTGACAGTGATGTCGAGAATCACCGGACCCGGACGACCTGTGCGTGCTATATGAAAGGCACGGGACACAGCAGCGCCCACCTCATCGGCACGCCATATCTGACAGCTCCATTTCGCCACAGGGAGGGTGACACCGACCACATCGGTCTCCTGAAAAGCATCGAAGCCGAGCAATCCCGCATCCACCTGCCCGGTCACTATCACGAGAGGGGTAGAGTCGGCCAGGGCATCGGCTATACCGGTGACAAGATTGGTGGCGCCGGGACCGGATGTGGTGAACACTACACCGGGTGCCCCAGTCACACGTGCGTAGCCCTGGGCAGCGTGTATGGCTCCCTGCTCGTGACGTGTGAGCACATGCACCACCTCGTCACGGTGGTCATAAAGGGCATTGTAGACCGGCATGATTGACCCGCCCGGATAACCGAACACTCGGCTGACACCTTCATTAATGAGCGAGCGCATCACCGCCTCGGCTCCTGTAATTCTCTCTTTTTCTTTCATTATCTTTTTTACCTTACACCGGTGGTCATATATTCCGCCTGAATCGGCAGCAAGTGATAGTGGATGTCCACCTGCAACCTGATCAGATATTCTGCTCCGCGCATTGCGCGTCGGCTTCCTGGATAAAGGAATCCTTGAAGCCGATGAAATACAGCACACCGTCGATACCTATCGTAGAGATCGACTGCTTGGCTGTGGCCTTGACCTTAGGCTTGGCATGAAACGCGATACCGAGTCCGGCGGTGCTCAGCATCGGCAGGTCGTTGGCTCCGTCGCCCACGGCTATGGTCTGCGCGATATTGATATTCTCCACCTGAGCTATGATTCTCAGCAGCTCGGCCTTACGCTTGCCGTCGACCACATCGCCCAGATACCGGCCCGTCAGATGTCCGTCTTCGATCTCAAGCTCGTTGGCATACACGTAATCGAATCCGAAGCGATTCTTGAGGTAATTGCCGAAATATGTGAAGCCACCAGAGAGGATCGCGGTCTTGTAGCCGGCACGCTTGAGCACACGCATCATGCGTCCGACACCCTCGGTGATGGGCAGATGCTCGGCAATATCGGCCATTACGCTTACATCAAGCCCCTTAAGCAGACTCACCCGCTTGGCGAAACTCTCAGTAAAGTCTATCTCGCCGCGCATCGCGCTCTCGGTGATAGCCTTCACCTCATCACCCACACCGGCGCGTGCGGCAAGCTCATCGATGACCTCGGTCTCTATAAGCGTGGAATCCATATCGAAGCACACGAGACGGCGTGAGCGACGGTATATAGTGTCTTCCTGCAGCGAGATGTCGAATTCGCCCTCGCTGCTGATCTCCATAAACCTGCGCTGCATGGCGCCGACATCGCGCAGATTGCCGCGCACCGAGAACTCCACGCACGATTTCGAGCGGGGCTCCTCGTCGTCGAGCGGCGGCCGTCCGGTCAGACGCTGTATGCTGTCGATGTTAAGTCCCTCTTCAGCAATCTCCCGGGCTATCATGGACAGATGGCGTGCGGTGAGCCTGCGCCCCAGGGTGGTGATGATCCAGCGGTTCTTGCCCTGACGCGACACCCAGTCATTATATTCATCGGCTGTGACGGGCGAAAATTTCACCTGCACATTGAGCTCGGTGGCCTTGAACAGGATATCCTTCATCATGTTACCCGAAGCTGCCGCATCGAGCTTGACAAGGAAACCCAGAGAGAGCGTGTGGTGTATGTCGGCCTGGCCGATATCCAGCACAGCCGCATCATATTTGGCGAGTATCTCAGTGAGCGCACTTGTCACACCGGGCTTATCCGAGCCGGATATGTTTATCAAAATCAATTCAAAGGCCATATCGTCAATTTTACAGTTATCTTTTTTACACGGCAAATTTAGTGATTTTTTGCATTTGATGATTCACTTTTGCAAAAAAACATATACCTTTGCAGGTCTAACTAATTCACGGCTGAATCTGACGTCCACAAACCAATCACCGGATTGCCGGTCAGTCGCATCATTTCCGTGATTATGGAGTATATTATCGAGGCTCTTAACATATCGCATCCCGGTAAACGCAAGGACAAGGACGGAAAGCCCCATCAGGAGGATTCCATATATCCCGCAGAAGCTCATCCGAGTGCTTCCGACCGTCTGTTCTTGATATGTGACGGCATGGGTGGCCACGATGCGGGCGAGGTGGCCAGCAGCACCGTATGCCGGGCGATCGGAGAATACATCACCGGCAGATGTGACACAGAGGGTGAGGATTTTTCACCTGAGATACTCCATGATGCCATCGACTCAGCCTTTGACGCCCTCGACAGCCATGATACCGGAGCGGCCATGAAGATGGGCACCACGATGGCAATGCTCAAGCTGTATGACAAGGGGGCTGTCATAGCCCACATCGGTGACAGCCGGGTATATCATATACGCCCCGGAGACGATGACGACACACCGGCCAAGGTGCTCCACCGCACTTTCGACCATTCATTGGTGTTCGAGATGATCCAAGCCAATGTCATGACCGAGGAAGAGGCCCGTCTATCGCCTCACAGAAACGTGATCACCAAGGCTATGCAACCTCACCTCGAGCACCGGCCCGAGCCCGACATCACCAAGATCACCGACATCCGCCCCGGCGATTATTTCTATGTCTGCTCCGACGGAATGATCGAGAATATGGACATTCCCGAGATTGAGAGAATCTTCGCCGGCAATGATATAGAGCAAATACACCAGACACTGCTCGACGAGACAAGTGACAACGATGACAACCACTCGGCCTTTATCATACACATCAAATCCGTCACCGGCACTGGCGATGAGGCGGATCTCTACGATGCCTTTGATGCAGTGAGCCAGACCCCCTCGGTAATCCCTCCGCCGGCTGATGCCCATACCGATAAAGAGACCTCCGCCGACAGCACTCATAGTGAGGATATACTGGATGAATCCGATGACACAGTCAATACATCACACGGCTCTCGACACCGCCGTACAGTAATCACCTTGATAGCCATAGTCATTTCCATTCTCGCCATACTTGCCTGTTTAGCCGGATACCTGCAATTTTAACCTAACCATTCTTATATCACACAGCTATAACCCACCTGCCTGCTTACCTCACTGATTGTGACCGGGAGTTGAACATGTCCACGTAATTGATTGTTATAAAGATATGGATACAGATGTCTCTGTATTCATGACATTTATATTCATACAGTCTCAAACATCACCACGTTTCACCATCCATCCCACTACAATCATGAACAAGATCTCATTAGCCGCTCCGATGATCGCCTGTCTGTGTCTATTCTCCTACTCATCACTCAAAGCCGGCTCTCCGGCATATCCTTCATCGCAAGAGACGGATGTCAATGTGGCCGATTCAACAAGAATGTATCCCGAAGAGATGCAGCGTACCGCGTTGCTGAGGGATTCCAAAGTGATATATGTCAACGGCGGTGACGGCGGATATGCCCCGCGCGATTCTGCCGAGGCTCTTATGGCAAAGTTCTATGATGATCAGTTCCGTCACTCACAAGATCCCGAGGCGCCTATGTTCACCTTCATGAGCAAGAATGCCGACCTTGCGATGGGTATCGGTGCCAACGTGGTGCTGGGCGGATGGTTCAACTGGAACGGCTACATCGCCGGCTCTGATTTCTCACCCTACTCGATAGCCATACCCAAGACACCGGAGACAGAGAGGAGTCTCGACGGATCGGCCTCAGGATCATCAATATATTTCTCGATCATAGGCAAGAATGAGAAGGTAGGCAATTACCGCGTGTATATTCAGGGCGGATTCAGCGGCTACGCCCACAAAGGCTTCAAACTCAAAAAGGCATACGTGCAGATGCGCGACTTCACCGCCGGTCTGGCACCCACCACATTCTCCGACCCGGCATCACAGCCCGACGTGCTCGATTCCGGAGGCGCCAACGGCAAGGTGG
>VIDP01032627.1_pt1 | contig 19145 bp, 13 predicted proteins | sample 5025131 | NCBI WGS metagenome assembly VIDP01 (sample SAMN11853144, study PRJNA449069) | gut metagenome | isolation source: stool from male vole | host: Microtus ochrogaster | place: USA:Florida | collected 2017
GCATTGAGCTGAATTGCCGGAATATATTCGGCAAGGTCGGCCACCACCGATGCGAAGAGCTTTTCTTCGAGGGCCAGGATGCGCTCCTGGGCGCCGAGAATTTTTTCTTCGTAGTCTTTGAGCTCCTGGGTTATGTAGCGTTCGGCGTTGACGAGCGTTTGCTTGCGAATCCACTCGGGGGGCACCTTGTCTTTGTGGGTGTTGGTTACTTCGATGTAGTAGCCGAAAACGTTGTTGTAGGCGATTTTGAGCGATGAAATGCCGGTTGCCTGGCTTTCGCGCTGCTGAATTTTCAGCAGGTAGTCTTTGCCCTGATAGGCAATTTCGCGCAGCTCGTCGAGCTCGGCGTCGACGCCTTTGGCAATTACGTTGCCCTTGAGGGTCGACGAAGGGGCATCGTCGCGAATTTCGGCGGCTATGCGGCGGCGGATGTTGGTGCAGGGGTTGAGCTGCTCGCCGTAGCTATGCAGGGTGGGCTGGGAGGCGTTGATGCAGAGTTCGCGAATCGGCTCCACGGCGTCGAGGGCCGAGCGGAGCTGCACAACCTCGCGCGGAGTTATGCGTCCGGTCGCCACTTTGGATGCCAGGCGCTCCAGGTCGCCCACCTGCTCGATGTGGCGGCGCAGGGTGTCGCGTCCGTCGGGGTCGCGGAAAAAGTGGTCAACAACGTCGAGGCGCCGGTTAATGGCCGCGGGGTCGCGCAGCGGAAAGAGCATCCAGCGGTGGAGCATGCGTGCGCCCATGGGGGTTACGGTGCGGTCGAGCACCTCGCGCAGGCTCTTGCCCTCGGGGGTCATGGGCGCAACCAGTTCGAGGTTGCGGATGGTGAACTTGTCGAGGCGCACAAAGCGGTCTTCCTCAATGCGTCGCAGCGAGTTTATGTGGGCCGTGCGCGTGTGTTGCGTAATGTCGAGATAGTGGAGTATGGCTCCCGCGGCCACGATGGCTGCCGGGAGGTCGTGGACTCCGAAGCCCTTCAATGAGCCGGTTTCAAACTGCTTGAGCAGGCGCGACGTGGCCGTGTCGGGGGTGAAAATCCAGTCGTCGAGGTCGAAACTCAGATATTTTGCCGAGAGTTCGGCTTCGGCCTCGGCGCGGCGGCCGCGCTCGATCAGCAGTTCCTTGGGGCTGAAGCCGGCCAGAAGCTTGTCGATATAGTCGGGGGCACCTTGCGCCACGAGGAACTCGCCGGTTGAAATGTCGAGCAGCGCCAGGCCCCACACCTTGCGGTCGAGCAGGTGAAGTGCGGCCAGGAAGTTGTTTTCGCGATGGTCGAGGCAGGTGTCCTGCATGCTCACGCCCGGGGTCACCAGCTCGGTTATGCCGCGCTTAACGAGCTTTTTAGTCAGCTTGGGGTCTTCGAGCTGCTCGCAAATGGCCACGCGCTTGCCGGCGCGTACGAGCTTGGGCAGATAGGTGTCGAGCGCATGGTGGGGAAATCCGGCGAGCTCCACATGGCTTGCCGAGCCGTTGGCGCGCCGGGTCAGGGTTATGCCAAGAATCTCCGATGCGGCAATGGCATCGTCGGAAAAAGTTTCGTAGAAGTCGCCGACGCGAAACAGCAGAATGGCATCGGGATGCTTCTGCTTCATCTCGAAATATTGTTTCATCAGGGGCGTTTCAACGATTTTCTTGGCCACTTCAGTAATTGGGAATTAGTAGTTTTTAATTATTCTGGAGAGTATAGATTCGGGAGGGAGGTTTTTGAGGCAGGCGGTGGTTTTCAGCGGGCATTCGGGCAGGCCGGCAATGGAGCAGGGCTGGCAGGGGAGGTCGAGCCACACGGCATTGTCGGCCGACTGGCGGTAGCCCAGGAAGCCGCATTGGGGAATCGTGGAGCCCCACACGCTGACCACCGGCGTTGCCACCAGCGACGCCAGGTGCATGTTGGCCGAGTCCATCGACACCATTACCCGCAGGCGCGAAATGGCGCGCAGCTCCTCTTCGATTGACAGGGTTCCGGCCAGCACCCGCAGGCGCGGATTGCGCCGGGCCCAGGCCCCGAGCTGCTCAGCCTCGTCGCCGCGCGCCCCGAAGAGGTAAACGTCGTGGCCCAGGTCGGTGAGCATGCGGGCCACCTGCTCCATCTGTTCGGGCGGATAGGTTTTGGTGGCATAGCGCGCAAAGGGGGCAATGCCTATGCCTGAGCGGGTGGCGTCAGAGTCGGCAAAGAGCGAGCGGAAGGTCAGCTCGGCGTCGAAGCCCAGGCGGGCAAACACCTCGCGGTAGCGCTCAATATAGCTGGGCTGAAAGCGGCGGCTCTTGTCAACAGTGAGCTCGCGGCGCAGGCGGCGCGCCTTGTCGACGGTTTCGACCCGAGGGGCGCCCACCGACGCGCGAATCAGCCGGGTGCGCAACATGTCGTGGAGGTCGGCAACGGCCGTAAAGCCCTGTCGGCGCAATTGCCCGATCAGGCGCAGCAGGCCGCCGAAACTCGTGTCCTTAAACTCAACGAAGCTGAGGTTTGAGGGCGCGTCGATAAAGAGGCGGCGGAAAAACGGCCGCGTCAGCAGCGTAAATTCCGCGTCGGGATAGCGCCGCGCAACGGAGTAGATGACCGGAAGGGTCATCGCCACGTCGCCCAGCGCCGAAAGCCTCAATATTAAAACGCGCGCGCGGCTCACGCCATGTTCATTTTGCGGAAATATTGCTCAACGCCCTCGATGTCCTTGCGGTTATCGACCGACAGCGATTTGCAGTGGCAGTTGAAATAATAGATCGGCACGTGGTTTTCGATGAAGCGGAACGAATCGTTTTCCTCAACCTTTTCAATGGGGCCGCGGGGAGTGTTGTGGTAAAACTCCAGAGCCTTGCGGTTAAAGGCGCCGACGCCCACGAATTTATGGTAAATAACGTCGAGCGAGCCTTTGGGGTAGGGAATGGGCGAGCGCGAAATGAACAGGCAGCGGTTGTCGGCGGCAGTAACGATTTTGAGGTTCGTGGCATCGACAACTTCCACGGGATTCGAAAAATCGGTCATCAGGTTCGACACGTAGAGTTCGTCGGGCTTGATTTCGGCCGGAATGCACTGAACGATGGCTTCTTCGGTGAGCAGCGGTTCGTCGCCGTTGACCATAACGTAGAGGTCGGCATCAACCTTTGTCGACACTTCGTAGAGGCGCTCGGTGGCGGTTTCGTGGTCGGAGGAGGTCATGATTACCGGCGCGCCAAACGATTTGCAGCAGTCGGCAATTTTTTCGGAGTCGGTGGCAACGTAAACGGCGTCGAAACACTTAACTTCCGAGCAATGAGTGTAGACCCACTGAATCATCGGTTTGCCGAGAATCAGAGCCAGGGGTTTTTCAAAAAAGCGGCTGCTTTCAGCGCGCGCGGGAATTACGCAAACGATTTTCATTGTTAAGATTAATTTTTCGCAAAGTTAACAATTTTTTCCGAACTGCCCAAAATCAATATCAATCGCCGCGCCGGGTTGCGCTTTGGGGGTTCCGATTTTTTTGCGTAACTTTGGCGCCGAATTTTATTAAGAAAAACTATTGCAATGAAAAGATTCTACCAACCGCTTTTAACAGCACTGTCACTGGCTTGCCTGGCCGCGGCGCCCGCAGCCGCCGGAGAGCGCATGTCGCTGACAAAACTAACTCCGCAGCCCGCGCTGCTGCAATGCCAGGCCGCGCCCCTGCGCCACGCCGCCGGCTCCGGCTCGGAAATCGACGGCACTTACTACATGGCCCTGGGCGACTATTATTTCCAAGGCTCCGTAGGCCAAACAACCATTCAGGTGAACCTGACAGTTGACGGCGACAGCCTCTACATCACCGACCCGACGCAAGAGTGGCTGCCCACCCCGGTCAGGGCGCTTTTCAACAGCGAAACCGGCGTGGCCTCCTTTGAACCCTACGTGCTTTTCGACAAGGACTCGCAGGTTGACATGTTCGTGCCGACGAAGTATGACACGGTTGTTGACGACATTACCTTCCGCTCCTTTGAGGCGGTCTACGACAAAGCCACCACGAGTTTTACCATTCCCGCCGACTGCGGCTTCGCATGGCCAGCCTGGAAGGGAGCCAACGCAATGAAAGATGCCCTGGCGTTGAAAATGTCGACCGTGGCCGGCTGGTATGCACTCTACGACATTGAAATGCTCGAAACCAACCGCGACTACGTCCTGTCGGCAACCACCGACTATGTATGCCCCGCCGGCGAGAGCATAACCGTTAATCTCGAAGTTGGAACCGACATCGGCAAAATCTATTGCATAGCCGTAGGCGGCAAATATGATGCCTCTGAAGGCGCCAACGGCCAGGCAGTCATTAAGCTCGGCAAGGAGGTTGACAACCGCAGCGAGCTCACTCTCGAAACCCCCGACGAAAACGGCCTCTATTCAATTATGTTTGCCGGCACCAACGCTGCCGGCCGCCTGGTTGCCACCGCCACCACCTATCAGGTTGTGAACATTGAGAACGACGCCGACTGGCAGCCGGTTCCCGACACCAAAACGGTGTTTACCGAAGGCCTGGTTTCCGACCTGTTCGGCATTTCGGCTGAAGACATTGAGGTTGAACTGCAGCAACACATAGCCACCCCCGGCCGCTTCCGCTTCGCCGCCCCCTACGACAAGCATTCCAAGGCCCAGGGCTTCACTTTTGTTGACCAGACCGACTATATCTACGTTAACGCCACGGACAACCTCCGCGTCTACGTTGAGGCTTCGGGCCTGGGCGTTACCGTTGGCGAATACGGTGCCCCCTACGTGTTCTCGTGGCCCGCACTCACTGCCGGCACTCCCGACTTCAACAAGGAGAACCCCAACGATTTCGGCCGCTATATCAACGGCGTTATCAAGGTGCCCACCGTTACTTCGTTCAACAACGAGCCTTATAACTTCGATGCACCCTCGACGCTCACCCTGACTCTGACCAAAGATTCTTCAATCAAGGAAATCAGCGCCGGCGCAGCCGACAAAACCGTTTACGACATTCAGGGTCGCCGCGTAGCCAATCCCACCCGCGGCCTCTATATTGTCAACGGCCGCAAGACCCTGGCGAAATAATCTAACCGTTTTATCCATAAAAAAAATGATGCGCCCGCTCGGACGCATCATTTTTTTATGTGGAGTTGGAGTTGGGTTAGCGGATAACCTTTTTGCCGTTGATGATGTTGAGGCCTTTGACAGGAGCGGCGAGGCGACGGCCCTGCAGGTCGAAGATTTCGCCCTTGGCGTTTTCGGCAACATTGACGGTCTGGAGCGACGACATGAAACCGCCGTTTTCGTCGATGTCGAAAATCATCATTTCCTTCTGTTCGCCGGTGTTGGGGTTAACGGTGCGTACGGTCAGGGTGCCGGCTCCGCATTCCTTGGTGTAGAATGTCCAGGGGTTGGTGGGAGCTACGGTCCAGTCGCCGTCGGCGCGGGTGCCGGCCACGAACTTATATTGAATCTGCAGGCCGCGGGGAGCGAAGAACTGCAGGGTGCCGTGGTAGAGGTCGCGCTGCACGCGCAGGCGGTCAACGTAGATAACGTCCTGCTTGAAGTGTGCGGCATCGACGGGCATAACGGCCGAAATCAGGCTCTTGTCCCAGGTGGTGCCCTGGTTATAGGCGCGCTGAATGGTGGTTACGGTGCCGAGGGCCTGGTCGGCGCTGTCGAAGTCGGCTTTGCCGGCGAGCAGGGTGGGCACGCTCTTCGAAACCAGCGGATACACGCAGGTGAGGCTAACGGTGATGGTTACGGTTTCGGGCCACTGCATAACGTCGTTTCTGAGTTTGCCGACTGCCAGGTAGGGAGCGTAAACTGCAAAGATGCCGCCGTTTTTCTTCATGTCGGAGTAGTCGTTGGCATTTGCGGTGCGCGGAACCAGGGCCATGAGGTTGTCGGGGTATTCAGTGCCGCCGCGATACATCTGCTCGGAGTTGACGGGGTTCTGCGGGTCGGCCCACATGCGAGCCACGGGGGCGGTGCTGGTCATCTGGAACTGAGCGGCGCCCTGCATGGTGCCTTCCATGTCGTTATAGAGGTCATATTCCGAATAGAGGGCATAGCTGCCGGTGTAGCGTGCGCCGGGAGCGGGGAAGAGGGCGTCAACGTCGGCCTTTGCAATGGTGTAGCTGGTGCCGATGGCGTCGTCGCTCTGGGGTTCGATGCGCAGAACAATGTCGCCTTTGGGTTCTTCGAAGAAGCGGATGGTGCCCGAGGTGCCGGCGAGAGTGCCGAGGCTCTGGGTGCCCATGAAGATTTCATATTCGCCGGCGTCGGTGGGGTCATTAACGTCGAAAGTAACGGTAATGGCATTGGCGGCCGAGTAGTAGGAACCGCAGGCGGGCGACAGGTTAACGCCTTCGAGCTTCACTTCAACGTTGTCGAACAACACGGGCTTGATGCCGGTTTCTTCAAACAGGGGAGTGTAGTTGATTTTCAGCACGGGCAGATCTTTTGAGCTGTTGCTCATGTTGCCCGACTGCATGCCGAGCGAAAGGTCGCTCGAAATGATGCCGCTGTGGGTCTGACCGTCGGCAGCCATAAAGGTCTGCGATTCCAGGTAGCCGCTGTAAATGTCTTCGAGCTCGCCGTCGATCATCCAGGTAACCAGCAGGCTCTTGCCCTCGTAAACAAAAGGCTTTGCCAGGGGAACGGAGTATTCAATCTGGCCGTAAACGTCGGTGTACTCATAGTCTTCGGTCCGGGCGGTGCCGCTGATCGAGGTGTCTACCGTGAACCACTGCTTTTCGTTGTTGACGGTGGCAAACGAAGTTGCGTCTACGTTCTGAACATAAACGGTAATGTTCTTCTGGCCGGTGAGCATACCGCCGATGGTGTACATCTTGAAGGTGAGCTCGCTGATTTCCGATTTCGAGGGTTTGCCGTCGATAATCTGGTTGAGGCCGGTCAGCATGTCCGACGTGTAGAGCGTCTGGCAGTAGCTGTGGTCATAGCGCATGTCGAACGGAAGGATAGCGCCAACGCTTTCCGAGCCGCTCTTGGGGTTGTCATAAGGGCCAACGTAGGCCACTGCGGCTTCGCCGCGCTCCGTGTCGGAAGCAACGGCAATTGCCGGGCAGATAGCTGCCGCGGCAATTGCTAAAGTTATAATTTTTTTCATGTGTTATGGTTAGAGAATTACTTTCTTGCCATTGATAATGTTGATGCCCTTGACGGGAGCTGCCAGGCGGCGGCCCTGGAGGTTGTAGATTTCAACCTTTTCTGTCGAGGTAACGCCGATTTCGGTCAGGCCGGTGGCAACGCCTTCGTCGGAAATGGTGTAGGTCTGTTCCTGAACGTCGGCAGAGTCGTTGGGGTTGGTAGCGCGAACGGTGAGAACGCCGGGGTTGTTCGACTCGATCTTGTAGGTCCAGGGGTTGGTGGAAACTGCTTCCCAGTCGGAATCGCTGCGCGACAGGCCGGCAACAAACTTATATTCCATAGTCCAGCCCTTGGGCGCGAAGAACTGCAGGGTGCCGCCGCGCTGGTCTTCCTTGCAACGCATCTTTTCGGGATAGGAGGCATCGTCAACGAAGTGGTCGGCGTTAACGGCCATTGCAACGCTGATTGAGTTAGCGCAGGCCTTTTCGATGGTGGCAACGGTGCCGGAAACGGTGGTGTTGGCAGCCAGGGCGTCTTTGCCGGTCGAGAGCACGGGGATGGTGGTTGAAACTACCGGATAGATGCACTGGGGTTTAGCGGAAATCGAAACCGACGAGGGCCACTGCATAACGTCGTTAACCAGACGGCCGGTGCCGAGGTTAGAGGCGTAAACGCCCATGATGCCGTTGGTGGGAGCAACGTAGTTGTAGTCGCTGACGGCAGGGCGCAGGGCGGCGATGTTGGCGGGGTAGGACGACGAGTTGTTCATCAGCTGGGCGTTGGTGGGCACTACGCTGCCGGCGGTCATGCGGGCCACGGGCACGGTGGTGGTAACCTTGAACTGAGCGGCGCCCTGGAGCGAGCCTTCCATGTTGTTGAAGATGTCGTAGCTGGAATAGAGGGCATATTCGCCGGTGGCTACTGCGGTGGGCACGGGGAAGAGAGCGGCAATTTCGTCGGCGGCAACGGTGTAGTTGGTGCCGAAAGCGCCTTCGCCCTTGGGTTCGATTTTGAGAATCATGTCGAACTTGGTTACGGGGATGTAGCGGATGGTGCCCGAAGTGCCGTTGATGGTGCCGAGGCTCTGGGTGCCGTTGAAGATTTCATATTCGCCGCAGTTGGTGGGGTCGTTAACGTCGAAGGTCACGGTTACGGAGTTGGCGTTGGCATAGGAGTAGTTGCCGGTAACGCCTACGCTCTCTAATTTGATTTCAACGTTTTCGATAGCCACGGGCTTTGCGCCGCCCTGCTCAATCAGCGGGGTGTAGCCGAGTTTCAACACGGGGAGGTTTTTGGAGCTGTTTTTCAGAGCGCCCGACTGAATGCCGATCGAAGAGTCGCTGGAATAGATGCCGGAGTGAATCTTGCCGTCGGAGGCGGTGAATACCTGCGATTCGAATTTATTGCTAAAGAGGTCTTCGATATGGCCCTCGGACAGCCAGGTAACCAACAGGCTCTTGCCTTCATAAAGAATAGGAGTATCGAGCTTGATGGTGTATTCCTGCTCGCCTTCAACTTCGTCAAGGTAATATTCTTCGGTCTGGGCGGTGCCGCTAATCGAGGTGTCGACGGTGAACCATTGCGGAGTGTTGTTAACTACCGGGAAGGTGAGGGCGTCGATGTTTTGAACATAAACTGTGAAGCTCTTTTGGCCTTCGAGATAAGCATAGTCTAACAACATCTTGAAGGTGAGCTCATTGATTTCCGATTTCGAGGGATTGCCGTCAACGGGCTGGTTGAGAGCAGTGAGCATGTCGGGAGTATAGAGCGCCTGGCAATAGCTGTATTCATAATCAGAGTCAAACGGAATGACTGCGCCGATGCTTTCACCGCCGGTGTTCGGATTGTTATAGTCGCCAACGAGAGCATCGTCAGCTTCGCCGCGAACCGGTTCGGAGGGAACGGGCTCGGTGGTTTCGGTTTCGTAGGTGAACTCAACAATGGGCAGCAGATTGCTGGTAAAGGGGATGTTACCCTTCATGGAGAGGGAGCTGGAACCGTTGTCGAGGCCGGAGCAAACGTGGCCTACGTAGGGGTTAACGGTGTAAGTGCCGCCAAACCAGCCCACATAGTAGTCAAGAAAATCGCAGGTGGCGTCGAAAGTAAGCTGCAGACCTTTGCCGGTGTATTCGAGCGGGGTGCTGAAGGTAATGGTCACCGTTACGTCGGAGCCGTAGTTGAACTCTTCGCCGTCGAGGCTAACGTGGCCCTTGACACCGTCGGTGTAGGGGTTCCACTGAAGTTTGTTGTTGACTTTGGTAAATTCTTCGCTTTCAACGTTCTGAATCCAGCAGTCGATGTCGAGCGTACCGCTGTCGATGTAGCATGAACCTTCGGCAAGAACAAAGCTGACAGCCGAAATTTTGCTGACCGACGAAGCACCGTTGGCAGCGGTTGACGGAGCGATTTTGGTCAGCAGCGAAGCCGGGAAGATTGACTGCGACACTGAATAGTAGGTCGAGCCGTCGGCATCGTTGCCGTCGAAATAGATCGGCAGCGACGATGATGAACTTGAGGTGGCGCTTCCGCTGGTGAGGCTGGAGCTGCCCGGAATGATTGTTTCTGCAGCTGCCGGGCCGAAAGCGAGGGCCACCAGGGCAGCTAATGTAATGATTTTTTTCATAGACTGTTAACGAATAATTTTTTCAACTTTATTGCCCGTAACTTTTACGAACACACCGTCTTTGGCCTTGTCGGCGCTGACGGCGCGGCCCTGCAGGTCGAAATAGCGGGCGGCGGCGTTGTTGGCAGCGCCGGCTTCGGCGATAGAGCCTTCATAGCCTTCGAGATACACATGTTCGAGCTTCGAGAAGGGGGTGTATTCGGTTTCGTAATCATAGGGGTCATCGGGATCGAAGGTTACGAACACGGCCTGAACGTCGTAGGCCAGATGTTTGGCGCCGTAGGCGTAGGGCAGGTTGCCGTAGACCATGCGGTCGCCGTAAACGTTGTTGGTAACGGCAACGGGGCGGAGGGCAACATCGCCAACCTTATAGTCCTGCATAACGCGGAATTCGTCGAGGAAGTCCCAGCATGCGGCATATTCGCCCTCGGGATCATTCATAATGCCGAAGTCGGCGTAGGTGATATAGGTATCGTGGATGCCGTTGGTGAATTCGAGGGTAATCCAGTTGTCGCCGCTCTGCTCCAGAACAACGTCGTATTTCTCGTCAACATCGCCGTGCGAAATGATCTGAACCATGGCACCCATATAGCCCTGAACGCAGATTTCGAGTTCAAATTTGCCGTCGTTGGCGGTCAGGTCCATGTAGGGCGACTGAATGTAGCCGCCAACCATGCCGCGGGCAAATACGCCGTAGAAGGCCCACCAGTCGGGGGTGTAGGTCCAGTCAAAAGCGTCGGAGAAGCAGAAATAGATATAGTCGTCGTCGAGGTTCTCTTCGGGGAAGTAGGGTTCGAGGAAGGTGCCTACGTTGACAAGGTTGAAGTTTTCTTCGAGCAGGGTGTATTTGCCGGCTTTGGTAATGGTTACGGGTTCATAAACGTTTACCAGATAGCACTCTGCGCCGGGCATCGGCTCCCAGCGGGCGGTAAATCCGGTGGAGGTTACGTCCTCGGCCGGAAGAACGGTAACGGCCTGAGAGGAACGGGCTTTATGCACTTTGCGCAACGGAGCCTGAGCAGATGCTCCAAGCGCCATGGCGCACAGAAGAACAAATGCGTAGAATTTTTTCATAGAAATGTGTAAATAATTATATAATTGTTTGATTTTTATTGGAAACAACGTGCAAATGTAACGCTTTTTTTTGAAAAACCCGCCAAAATGCTAAAAATTAACACTAACTCCGGCCGAAGAAAGCTCGTGGGGAATGGGCGGAGCGAGCTTCAAAAGGGTGAGTTCGCCGGAGCTGATGGCCGGAAATCGGCGCTTCAGAGCTTCACACAGGCGCAGGGCACAATGCTCCAGCAAGTCGCTTGGTTGCTGCATTTCAGCAACTAACAGGTCACAGACTTCGGCATAGTTGACGGTGGCATCGATTGAGTCGGCGCCGCCATAGTCCACGCTCAAAACGGCCGAAATTTCAAATTCCTGGCCAACGGTGCGCTCCTGGGCCAGAACGCCGTGAAATGCGCGCACGCGCAGCGAGTTAATCAATATTTTCATCAGAATTCTTCGTCGAGGGGATTTCGCGAGGGTGGGGGTAGGGGGGCAATTGAGTCTGACTTGTCTGACTTGTCTGACTTGTCTGACTTGTCTGACTTGTCGGATTGGTCCGACCGGGCGCTGACTGCCGGGGCCGGGCGCGTAAGGGCGAAAACCAGGGCCAGCAAGGCCATGAGAATCGCAGTGAGCAAAAGCCCTAAACGTTGTTGGCGTGTAAATTTCAAATATCAGGCAAAAATTTAGTACTGTTAGCTGACATAACGCTGCAAAGTTACACAAAATTTTGCAAGTTACGAAAAAATCGCTAACTTTGCCACACAAAACACCGGCTCGAATGGTGAAATGGTAGACACTGGGGACTTAAAATCCCCTGGCCATTGCGGCCGTGCGGGTTCGAGTCCCGCTTCGAGCACTAAATAGCCCCCAACATGCTGACAATCAGCGGTTGGGGGTTATTTGCGGAGGAGGTCGAAGAAGCGGCGGAGGAGGGAGCGGGCTTCGTCGGCAAGGACGCCGCCCTGGAGCTGCGTGGAGGGGTGCAGAACCGGGCGGTCGCTGCGGGTGAGCTCGCGGAATCCGCGGCGCGGGTCTTCGGCGCCGTAAACAACTCTCGATACCTGGCTCCACCCTATGGCGCCCGCACACATCAGGCAGGGCTCCATGGTTACGTACAACGTGCACTCCCTTAAGTATTTGCCGCCCAAGGTGGCCGCGGCAGCGGTTATGGCCAGCATTTCGGCGTGGGCCGTAACGTCGCCCAGGCGCTCGGTCATGTTATGTCCGCGTCCAATGATTTTTCCCTTGCAGGCAACCACGGCGCCCACGGGAATTTCCCCCTCGTCGAGCGCCTGGCGCGCTTCGTCGAGCGCGGCGTCCATCATTCTCAAATCTTCCTGAGTCATAGGTCAACGGTCAACCCCTCGCGGGCAATTATAATCTTTCCCGGGAAAACTTCCGCGGCCTGCGCGGCCAGCGGCTCCTCGGAGTCGTAGCGCTTCGAAAAATGGCCTAAAATCAGGGTTTCGGCACCGGCCAGACGCGCAATGTTAGCGGCCTGGCGCGCCGTGGAGTGGCCATAGTGGGCGGCATTTGGCTCACCGTCGTCGCCATAGGTGGAGTCGTGGAAAACGGTGTTGACCCCGCGGATGGCCGCAACTATGCGGCGGTCGGCGGCGGTGTCGGTGCAGTAGGCATAGCTGCGCGCGGGGGTGGGGTCGGCGGTGAGCAGCGCGTTGGCAACTACAGTGCCGTCGGGCTTGACGAAATCTTCGCCGGCGCGCAGGTTGGCCATGAAATAGTGGGGTACGCCGTGGAACTGCGCCGCGGGACCGTCGATATGGCGCCCACGCTCCTTTTCGCGAAATATGAAGCCGGTGCAGTTTACGCGGTGATATAGCGGAAACGACGTAACGGTCAGCAAGTTATCTTCATAGAGCAGCTGTCCGGTAACCTTCGGGTCGATAATGTTGAAATGAATGTCGAAGGGCGTGTCGCCGATAATCACCTTGAGGATTTGCTTGAGAATCTCCGCACCCTCGGCCACGCAGTGAACCGTAACTGCCGAGCCTTTTTCGTGGAGGGCCATGGTCGACAGCAGCCCCGGCAGCCCCAGGAAGTGGTCGCCATGGATGTGGGAGATAAAAATATTGTTGAGTTTGCCGAATTTAAGCCGCCGACGCATCATTTCGAGCTGAGAGCCCTCGCCGCAGTCGATCATAAAGAGTTTGCCGCCATGTTCGATAACCTGGCTTGAGGGCAAATGTCGCAGCGAGGGGCTTGCGCTTCCGCAGCCTAAAATCGTGAGTTTCATCAGGCTTGCGAAACGTGAACGTCGAGTTGCGGGAATGGGAATTGCAGCCCGCGTTTGGGCAGTTCGGCGTAAACCTTTTCGTTAACCTCAAAGAAAGTGGGCCAGTAGTCGGCGGCCTTTACCCAGGCGCGGACGGTGAAGTTCACGGAGCTGTCGGCCAGGGCTCCCAGATAAACTTCCGGGGCCTTGACTATGCGGCTGTCGGCGGCGAGGATATCGAGAATCGCGGCCTTTGCGGCATCGAAATCGGTTCCGTAGGCCAGCGACACAGTCCAGTCGACGCGTCGCAGCTCCTGGCGCGAGTAGTTGTTGATGGTTCCGTTGCTCAGGCCGCCGTTGGGTATGATAATGGTTTTGTTGTCGGGCGTGGTTATGATGGTCGAAAACATCTGAATGGCCTTAACGGTGCCGGCATAGCCCTGGGCCTCGATGTAGTCGCCAACGTTGTAGGGGCGCAGCGAAAGAATCAGCACTCCGCCGGCAAAGTTCTGCAGGGTGCCGCTCATGGCCATACCGATGGCAACGCCGGCCGATGCAAACAGCGCGATAAATGAGCTGGTTTCGATGCCCATAATGCCGAAAACAAAGAATATCAGCACGATATAGAGCGTAATTTCAATTGCCGACTTAACGAACGAACCAATCGACGGATCCCCATCGCGCATGGTCAGGATATTTTTAACAAGGGCGTTGATTTTGCGAACTATAAAGCGGCCAACGTAGAAAACCACTATGGCAACTACCAGATGTATGCAAAAATTTACGGCCTGATGGGCAATAACCGACAAAAAGTCGTTCAGCGCCATTCCTTTTTCGATTTTCAGTGCTTCTTCCATTATCGTTATGCAGTATGGTTTAGGGTGCTTCGGGGGTTAGCGATGCGTTGAGGTTCAGATATTTGGCCCACTCAAGGGTGTCATAGCCCTTGTAGGTATAGTCAATTCCGGTTGCAAAGTTAGGATAAAAAATTGAAAGTCCGATGCAATAGCTCAGCGAAATCGTGCCCCATACGCTGTCGGTGTGGTCTTCGTGAAGAATCACGCCCTCGGGCATCGTGCCTCCCAAGGCCTCCATATATTGCCCAAGGTCGGTAAACATGTCGCGATAGGGAGCGTTGCGCGAAAAGCGCTGCCACAGAAAGCTATACGGCACCTTGCCGCCGATAGTGGGGCGCACCGCCTCGATGAGCTCGTCCATTTTCGACAGGTCGACCAGCGCCAGCGTTGACGGACACTGCACGGAAGTTGCGTTGCGGTAATAATCAACGTTGAGGTCAATGGTGTTTTTTAGGCCTTCGACCATGTCGGGGTTAAAGAGTTCGGGCACAGTCAGATGATAGGGCATGCCGCCGGCGGGAACTTCACACACCGACGCCACGAAATAGCGGGCGCTATTGCGCAGCTCGTAGGCAACCTCGGCGCAGCCCATATAGCAACAGTCAAAAAATAGGAAGTCGATTTTGCGGTCGCGGCCAAGCGCCGAGGCCATCTGCGTAACGGTCATCATCCGGCCGTTTTCCGAGCCGAAGCCGCGCGCGTCGGCTGCCGGGGCCGACTTCTGGCGCCAGCCCGAGGCGTGGCTCCAGAAAATCATGCCGAACTCCTTGGAGGGGGCTAACTGATGAACGTCGGAAATAACCCGGGCCATCTGGGCGGGGTCGGTGGCCAGAACGGTGTCGGCGTAAGATTTCAACACCGAGTCGCCGCCCTGAAAAATCTCTATCAGGTCGGGGTGCGGCTCGCCGTAGCGCGAACGGTAAACCAGCAAGCGGTTGCCGGCGGGAATTTCGGCGCGCTTCATTTCCGCGAGATCGTCGAGCGCCTCGCCGCTGAGATTATTGCGCGCCTCCATATAGACCAGCACCACGCGGTCGACCGGCACCGGGGGCTCCGGCACCGGCGAGGCGGTGTGGTCGCAGGCGGTCAGCGCCGTCAGAATCAGTAGAAGGGAGAGAAGATATTTGTTCATTTAATCAATTTAACAGAGCGATGTGGCCGGGAATATCGCCGGTTGTGAACTGCTGCTTGAGCTTGCCGTCGGCATCGTAGCAGCGAAGCACTCCGGAGCTGACATAGTTTTTGGCGTCGGTTACGTAAAAACTCTTGCCGTCGGCAGAAATTGCCAGCGCGTAGGGCGTTTGAATCTTTTCTTGGTCGTCGAAAGTCCAGTCACTTACAGTTAACGTTTTCAAATCCAGTTTATTGTAAACATAGGTTGCATTCCAGTTGGCATCGTAGACCTGCTCGTAGCCATAAAGCACGTCTTTGCCAATCATGAAGTTCGACATATTCAGCGGCAGCTGCTCAACCGTCCAGATTTTGCCCTCGGTGCGGTCGGTAGGCGTGAGCCGGTAGAATCCGGCCGGGATGTCGAAATAGTTTCCGCGTGCGTTAACATACATTCTGCCCTCGGAGTCGACGCGCAGATGCTGCATGTTGGGGGCAACAACTATGTTGTCAACAACCTCGAAGCTGTTGAGGTCAATGACGGTTATGGTGTTGTCGTAAATGCCAAGGTCGAAGTTGGCGCTGTTGGCAACGTAGAGCGAATCGCCGATAACCACCATTTCCTCGGGCCCTACGCCCACGGCTACGCGGCCGGTTACCTGCTGGGTCGACACATCGAAGCGCACAACCGAGCCTTGCGGCTGCTGATCTGAGACGTAGGAGGTTACGTAGCCCTGCTCGCGCGAGTCGAAGGCTATATAACGGGGCGAATCAACGTTAATCCTGCCCATAGAAAGGGCATTGCGAACGTTCATCACCTCAACCTTGTGCGAGCCGTTGACAACCGCATAGAGCAGCGGGCCGTGAATTTTCAGGTCGTTGCCGGAATCGCCCAGGCTCAAAACCTCGTCGGGGTTGGCGCGGGTGTAAACGTCGCTGATAAAATCGTTGTTTTTCAGGTTCAGAAAGTCGAGCTGAGCCTTGTTGGCACCCATGTTGCCTTCGCAGAGAACGTAAACACCGCGCTCAAACAGGAAGTTATCGCCGGTTGCGGGTTCAACGTTCTTTTCGTTTTCACTGCATGCTGCGAGGCCCAGGGCCAGTAGCGGAAGAAATTTTTTGTACATTATAAATAATAATTAAAGGTTAAAGATCCCGACCATGGCTGCCCGCCGGCAGCAGAAAAACAGGTCTTCTGACTCGTTCCGGAGCCTCGCGCCTTCCCGGCCCTGAGGCCAGTGGCTGATTTGCGGACTCCCCGTTATTTGGAACTCACAGCAGCGGGTACTGTTGGGGACTTTCACCCCATTCCCTTGATTTTCCACTACAAAGTTACGCATTTTTTTCTAAAACGCAAAAAGCGCCCGCTCCGCGCAGGGAGCAGGCGCCTGATATTGCTGACGCTACGGGGTTATTTAACCAGCGTTTTTTGGCCGTTTACAATGAAGATGCCGCGGGTGGCGTTGGCAACTCGGCGGCCCTGAATGTCGTAGATAACCTTGTCGGCGGCGCCGGCGCTGATTTCCTCGATTTTTGAATCGCTCTTGGTCATTACCAGCTTGATGGTTCCGCCGCTGTAGTTTCTGGAGATATTGTTGGTCGTTACGTAGGCCGGAGCTTCGATTACGTTATTGGCATAATAGCCGGTATTGGCGTGAGTATGAACATAAATCGCGTCGAAGCCGCTCATAGATATGCCCAGCGACGAAGGCTCAACGTAAACCTTGGCCGGGTCGGTGGCATTAACGTAGATGTAGTGCTTATGGTTGGCTGAGTGGTCGGCCATGGCGAAATACTCTACCAAAGAGTGTTTGGCGTAGGGGGCCTCGAAGCGGAAGCGGCCGGGGGTGCTGACGTTTTCTTCGAGCACAACGTTGAAATCTTCCGCGTCGATGTTGCCAAACATGCCGGCCAGGAAGCCTTCGGTGAACTTGGTGGTGGTGTTGGGCACTACCTTCCAGTCGGCATCAGCCTCGCCGTCGACAATCTGATAGGTGGTTGAGGTGGCAACAACGTTGTTGTCGGCATCAACGCCGGCAAACATTATTGAGTAGTGGCCGCGCTCGGCGGGAGTGTTGAAGGTCACGCTTGAGCCGGCGGGCACTTCGGTGCCGTTGGCAGCAACGATCTGGCCGTTAGTGCCGTAGGAAGTGTCGGCATAACCTTTATAAACGTCCATATAGGTCTTGACGATGTCGGCGCCGACGGTGAGGTTAACGGTGGTAGTCGGTCCGTCGGAACATGCAAACTCGGTTGTTGCCTTCAAAACATAGTCTTTAACAACGGCGCCGGGCAAGGCGATTTTGAAATCCTTGGAATAGGTGTACCAACGGTACTCATCGTAGTCGAAATAGGCAAACGACGCGTCGGGGAACGTAATGATCTTATCTTTGAGAGTGCCGTAGCCATCGCCGTCTTCAAACTCGTTTTCAGGGTTGAAGCCACAGAAAGTAGTGAGACCGTAGGGCTCGAAATCGCCTATGGTGTAAACTTTTTCGTGGTTGGTGGCATCAACAATGACCGTTGTGTAGCTATCGGTATAACCGATAATCTGCGCAATGGGGTTGTTGGCCACTGCGTAGGGCTTCATGCGGTAAAGGCCTGGCGTTTGGTCGCATTCTTCGATTTTCACGGGCCAGTGCCAGCCTTCGTCAACGTCGTTGTAGATCGTCAGCAGGCCTTCATACCATTCGCCGGTGCCGATCTGGCTCCAGGTTTGGCTTGCCTTTTCCATGGCCTCTACGTCAAACAGGTTATAATAGCCCTGGGGAGTGGCAAAAGACTGAGCATCTTCGAGATAAGCGGGGTTTGAGCCGCTGTTCCAATACGCCCACGAAAAGCCGTAGTCGCCGTCGGTCGGGAAGACGAACGATTCCGAGGCTTCGTCGTAGGTAATCGAAAATTGGCCGATAAAGTTCAGGTCTTCGGCAGCTTCATCATAGCGGGTGGGCATGAACGAGATTGCATCCATGCTGCCGTCGGTATCATCTTCCAGCTCGCCGATATACATGTTGCTGAAAGTCATAACGCCGGTTTCCTCGTCGAAGTCGGCAAGAACGCCGCTGATAAACCATTCTTCGCTCAGGTCATAGATTTCGGCCATGCCATCTTCAACAAAAAGCTCGACTTCAATGTCTACCGGACCCATCGAGGTGTAGAAATAATAGTCGCCGAGCGAAAGAATATAAATGCCGTCATATTTTGAGCCCTCGGCGCCTTCGGCCTTGCGGGGAGACTTGCGCTTGAGCGAAGCGGTTGCGGCAGTGTGTTTGGCCGCGGTTTGCGACGTGAGGTTAGCGCGGAGGCCACGCTCCGACTTTTCTACCGCAGCCTTGAAGTTCAGGCCGCCGCGAAGCGGAGAAACCACCTCGCCCGCAACCTTGGGAGCGGTTGCCGATGCCGCTACGGCAACCAGCGCCGACAGCATCATAGAGTAAAATCTTTTCATTCGTTAAGTGCTTAAATTGTGAATAATATATCGTCAAAGTTACGCATTTTTTTCTAAAACGCAAAAAGCGCCCGCTCCGCACAGGGAGCAGGCGCCTGATATTGCTAACCTTACGGTGAATTATTTCACGAAGGCTTTTTTGCCGTTAACAATGTAGAGGCCACGGGTGGGGTTGGCAACGCGACGGCCCTGGATGTCATAAACAACCTTGTCGGCGCTTACGCTGCTAACTTCCTTAATGCCGGTGGTATCGATAGTAACTTCAACTTCGTTTTTAGCACCATTGAGGGTTACTTCGGTAGTTTTGCCTTCAACGTCGATATTAACCTTGCCGAAATAGCCGGTGGTGAAGGGAACGTCGATGGTAGCCTTACCTTCGGCATCGGTAACGATGTCGTTTTCGTCAGACTGAGTGTCGATTCCTTCTTCAGCTGCCGAAGCCAAAGCAACTTTAACACCTTCGAGAGCGGTACCGTCCTGACCCTTAACGATTACGTCAACGGTAATTGCGGGGAGGGTAATTTCGCCGGTAGATTTCAGTCTCCACCAGTTGCCGGGTTCGCATTCATAATTAAAGCGGATAAAGGGTGATTGAGATGCAAGTTTAACAACGTTATCTTCCAGTGTTACAACGCCAATTCCGGCGGGCATAGTTTCTTTGTCGTAGCCCAGAGCGGCGATATTACCAACAGCTGCATAGCCGTAGTCGGGGTCTGCAATACCGGTCATGCACTGGGGAAGAGCAACCCAAGTAGGATCGGTTGCGTCAATAACCA
>VIDP01454744.1_pt1 | contig 18989 bp, 17 predicted proteins | sample 5025131 | NCBI WGS metagenome assembly VIDP01 (sample SAMN11853144, study PRJNA449069) | gut metagenome | isolation source: stool from male vole | host: Microtus ochrogaster | place: USA:Florida | collected 2017
GCAAATTTACGAATTTTTTCGTAAATTTGCACCCTCAAAGCAACTGAGCAGATAAGATGAAGACAAGGGTTTTTCTGACCGGGGCGACCGGAGTGATGGGCATGGCGGGGCTGCGCGAGCTGACCCGCGAGCCGGGACGCTATGATGTGACTGTGCTGGCCCGGCGGGGCAAGCGCAATGAGAAGAAGCTGGCTCCGTTTATCAGCAAGGGTGTGAAGGTGATATGGGGGGATCTGCTCGACCCGGAATCGGTGCGCCGCGGCGTGGCCGAAGCCGACATCGTGCTCCATGTGGGCGGAATGGTTGCGCCGGCGGCCGACTGGCACCCGGAGCAGACTTTAAAGGTCAATACGGGGGCCATGCGGCTGATCACCGAGGCGGTCAAGGCCCGCGAAGATGCTGACCCCGAGCTGAAGCTGAAGACTGTCTATATAGGAAGCGTGTCGCAATATGGCGACCGTCTGCCCCCGGACCACATCGGCGGGGTGGGAGACCCGCTGGTCCCTGCCAAGTTTGATGCATACGCCCTCTCGAAAGTAGAGGCGGAAAGAATTCTTGCCGACTCGGGGCTGCGCCGCTGGGTGTCGCTGCGACAGACGGGCATCCTGCACCCCGGCCTCCTCTTCAAGGCTGATGACCCGATAGCATTCCACGTGCCGCTGCGCGGGGTGCTGGAGTGGGTGACCGATCTGGATTCGGGCCGGCTGCTGGAGCGCGTGTGCCGTCCGGAAGTGCCTGATGATTTCTGGAATGACTTCTATAACATCGGTGGCGGAGAGTCATACCGCATGACCAACCGCGACTTTGAGGCGCGGCTGCTGAAGGCGTTAGGGTGCCCCCCTCCGGAGAAGGCTTTCAACCCGGAGTGGTTTGCCCTGCGCAACTTCCACGGACTGTGGTATACTGACTCCGACCGACTGGATGAGATACTGCATTTCCGCAGCGGGGAGACGGCTGATGAATGTTTCGCGCGCATGGCCGCCTCGCTTCCTTGGTATTTCCGGCTGGCGCCGTTGGCTCCGGCCTTTGCCATAAGGGCGTTCATGGGGAGGGTGGCTGCGAAGCATGGCTTGGGGCCCTTGTGGTGGAAGAAGCACCCGGAGGAGTCCTTCAACGGCATACCCAACAGGGCGCGCACCGAGGCCGCCTTCGGCGCGGACGAGAGCCTGCGGCCGCAGCGGGAGGCGGGATTGCCGGTTATGCTCGTCAGCGAAAAAGGGGGAGGCCTTGCCGAATGGCGGTGCAGCAACGGCCACACGTTCCGGGCATCCCGCCGCCTGATCGAGCGCGGCGGCCACGTGTGTCCCGAGTGCCTGCGCCGCTGGAGCCTGGAGGCCTAACATCGTGCAGGGCCCCGGAGGGGCTCGAAACACCTTATAGAATATCAAACATACCTTGAGACACACACGTTATATTAATATTCAAAGCATATTATAATTATGGCTACAGCAGCAAATATGGAAAGAAAAAACATTGACCTGCCGGTTGATGTGTTGAAGAAACTGTCTGAGATGGCAGTTGAACATGGCAAAAGTTTAAAAGCATACATAGAGAGCATACTTATATCTAAAGCTAATTTAGAGTATCGTGAGACTTCGGAGAATCCTTCACCTTCAGGAGATGTATGGTTTGATAATCCTGAAAACTTAGCTGAAGTGCGCGAGGGCATAGCTCAATACCATAAAGGTGAGACACAAACTTGTTCGCTCGATGAGGTCAGAGAGAGATTAGGGCTATGATGTATCAACTTGACTTTACCCGCAAGGCTTTAGAGCATCTTGATGAGGCGGACGGGACAAAAGAAAACTTTGCAGAAAATTGAAAAACTGTTAATTGAATTACAAAATCATCCGCGGACCGGCACCGGGCAAGTGGAGCAGTTGCGAAACGATTATTCCGGTTATTGGAGTCGGAGGATAGACAAGGCGAATAGATTAATATATAGAATTGAAGAAGATAAAATTATCGTTACGGTGATTTCTTTGAGGGGACATTATAATCAAAAATAAAAAGCGGAGGCCACTTCCGCTTTTTTTTTGCGAAAAAATTTGGCGGTTTGAAATGGTTGTTGTAATTTTGCGGTGTATTAGTTTAGTAATACACTAATACGATAGTACAATGATGGTATTGAGGAGTGATGTGGAGGAGGCTTGCAGCCACGCGTATTTAAGGAGGCTGGAAAGCCTCCTCTACTTGATCCTCTGCTATGGTTTAAGGAGGCTGGAAAGCCTCCTCTACTTGCTCCACTGCTATGGTTTAAGGAGGCTGGAAAGCCTCCTCTACTTGATCCTCTGCTATGGTTTAAGGAGGCTGGAAAGCCTCCTCTACTTAAGCTTCTGCTATGGACCTTTAATTATTTAATGTTATGCTGGAGATTGAGAATCTTGTTTACCGGTACCGGCGCAAGGCGCCTCCGGTGCTCGACGGGTTTTCGCTGAAACTCGAGTCGGGAGGGATCTACGGGTTGCTCGGCCCCAACGGGGCCGGCAAGTCGACCCTGCTCTATCTGATTGCCGGGGCGCTGACCCCGCAGGAGGGACGGGTGATGTACAATGGCACTGACACGCGTCTGCGTCTGCCGTCGGTGCTCGCCGACATCTATATCGTGGGGGAGGAGACAGTGATGCCTCGCATGAGGCTCTCTGAGTATGTGCGTCATACGGCCCCCTTCTATCCCCGTTTCCGTCCCGAGGTGATGAGCCGCTGCTTAGAGGTGTTCGGCATGCCGGAGGAGGTGAAGATGCACAACCTGTCGATGGGGCAGAAGAAGAAGATCAGCCTCAGTTTCGCGCTGGCGTGCGATACGCCGGTGCTGCTGATGGACGAGCCGACCAACGGCCTCGACATCCCGGGCAAGGCAGCCTTCCGCCGCCTGTGCGCCGAACTGATGACGGATGAGCGCATCATAATCATCTCCACCCACCAGGTGCGCGACCTTGACCAGCTGCTTGACCATGTGCTGATGATGAACCACCGCCGTCTCGTGCTTGACCGCTCCGTGGCCGAGCTGCAGTCCAAGCTGAGTTTCGCGCAGGGTGTGAGCCGCGAGACTGCCGCGCAGTCCTTGGCCTCAATGCGCACCCCCGCAGGCTATGATGTGATGAACCCCGCTGCGCCGGGGGGCGAGGAGACGGCTCTCAACCTCGAACTCCTTTTTGAGGCCGCTCTCAGCGCCCCGGAGCGTATCAACAAAATCCTTGACTTATGAATACCGCCATCTATCCCACAGTCAATCCCGCCGGAGCCTCCCCGCGCTTCAGCCTGCACCGTTTCGGCGCTCTCATGAGCCGCTATCTCCAGTCGGAGGGGCGCACCCTGCTGCTGACACTCTTAGTGGTGTTAGGAGTGCTGGTCGTGATTTTCCTCCTCAATATTATGGACGGGTCATACTCCTATCCCAATCCGGATGCCAAAGACCCGGCATGGAGCGGGGAATGTCTGGCAATGGAGATTTTGTTTACAGTTTTCGCAGCCTGCTGCGGAGGCATGATGTTTTCGGGCATGGCCACCCGCGAGCAGCGCCTGGCCCTCCTGACCCTTCCGGGGTCGATGACAGAGAAATTCCTTGTCAGGTTTGTGATTTACGTGCCGCTGGCCATTGTGGCCTTCCCGGTGTGCGCATGGATAGCCGACGCGGTGAGATACCTGGCTGTCCTCACCTGCATTGATGGCCGTGTGGTCGAACCCCGGCTCATGCCGCTTGATTATATGCTGACCTTCGGCAACGTGGTCCTCCCGGGCACGGAGAGCGCCCCGTGGACACAGAATGTCAATCCCGCAATCCACCGTCTGAATCTCGCATGGTATGCCCTGAGCGGATGGGGCGTCGTGTTGACGACCGGGGCCATCTTCAGCATGGGGAGCCTGATTTTCCCGCGCAAATCAATTATCAAAACGGCTGTGGCATGCTATGTAGTGAGCATGGCGCTCGGTCTGCTGTGGTGGGCCTCCGCAGCGATTTTCGGCCTGACCGACGGCGTGCCTGACTCGGGCGACCCGACCATGGGGCGGCTGATTGTGCGCGGAGCGGTCATGGCAGCAGTGGTCATATTGCTCTACTGGTGGTGTTACGCGCGGTTTTGCGAAGATGAAGTGGTGGAACGCTGGTAAGGAGAGAAGCCATGTTTAAGGAAAACAGCAAAGCCATATATCTCCAAATAGCTGACCGGATATGCGATGACATCCTGGCCGGCAATCCGGCGCCCGGCGAGCGGCTTCCCTCCGTGAGGGAGCAGGCGGCCGCCGTGGAGGTCAATCCGAACACCATGATGCGCGCATACGACCATCTCGCCTCGGAGGGGGTGATATACAACCGCCGGGGAATAGGATTCTTCCTGAGCGAGGATGCCCCGGAGAAGGTGAGGGAGATGAAGCGCAAAGCCATCTTCGGCGATGAGATAATCGCCCTTTTCCGCCAGCTCAAGCTGTTAGGAGTGGAAGCCGACACGCTCAAGAGGCGCTACGAGGAATTCCTGCGGACGCCCGAATCATGACCCGAAAAATACCGAAATAACCTAAAACAACGACAATGAAAAAGACAACCTACATACTCATAGCTCTGTTAGCGGCGGCGGGCATAGCGGCCTTCCTCGCTCCTCCGCTGACGCTCAAACGCCTGGCCACGGCAGTGACCGTGCTGCGCCGGTCGGACTCTGCCATCACCCTGACCACGGGGGTCATGGCTTCTCTCGAAATCAACACATCGGGGTGGCTGCCGATGCACTCCCTAACCGACACCTTGCGGGGTGTCACACCGGTGGTGCAGGTGGCCGAGCGGCCCGGACTGGCCTCTCCGCGCATACTTGCCTACGGGGAGTGGAGCGGACAGTTCGACGTCTTCTCAGAGGGTGACTCCATTGTCAAGGTCATCCTTGACTTTCACGATATAAAGGCCAAAGGGGACAAAAAAGTGCGCCATAGCGTGCTTATAGCTCCGGATAACCTGATGATGTGCCGCATTGAGGTGCCTGAAGGGCAGCTGCGGCGCTTATGGTCAGACCTGCCCGTGGAGCTGACCGGCCTGACAGGTGACTCGCTTCAAATCGACCGCAATGACGGAGTGACCCTGAGGGACTGCAAAGTGGCCAACGTCAGCTTGTGACACTCTCTGTGCGACCTTGCGTAAGACCCCGTCTCAGCTTTTGAAGAACTTTTCGATATGCCCCTCGGCCTTCATCCGGCCGGGGGGCAGGTTTATGAGGGTGCCTCCGGCCACGAGGGCCACCATGTCGCAGCATCCTGTGGCGATGTCGAGCTCGTGTGTTGAGAAAATCACGCACTTGCCCCGGTCATGGGCGAGGCGACCGAGGAGGGCGGCAAGCTCGTAACGGTTGGGCATGTCAAGGAAGGAGGTAGGTTCGTCGAGCAGGAGCACCGGCGTGTCCTGGGCCAAGGCGCGGGCTATCATCACCCTCTGGCACTCGCCGTCGCTCATGGTGTCCATAGTTCGTCCGGCGTATGCGGCCATGCCCACTGACTCCAGGGCTGCGCGCACCGCCTCGCGGTCGCGCTCTGAGAGGCGGCCGGCCCATCCCGTGTGGGGCGCGCGCCCGGTGGCCGCCACATCCTCGCACCGCATGTTGGCTATGCGGGTGCGCTCGGTGGTCACCAGCGAGATGAGCCTGGCGCGGCGCATGGGGGAGAGGCTGCGAAGGTCGCATCCCTCCACGAGGATTTCGCCCGAATAATGCGTATTGAGGCCACCTAAGGCGCGGAGCAGCGTTGACTTGCCCGACCCGTTGCGCCCGATGAGCGCGGTGAGGGTCCCGGCGCGGAATGTCGTGTCCACATCCTCGATCAGCACCCTGCGGCCGTGGCCTATGCTGAAATTCCTCAGCTCAATGGCATTCTCCATGATAACGTTTTCCATGCTGACGTTTTCCATTGTTTCATCTGTTGCGCATCACTACCCACACCACCGTGGGTATGCCCACTAAAGCGGTGACTGAATTGATGGGAATCACGGCGAGTTTGGCGATGATGTCGCATATCAGCATCAGCACTCCGCCGGTGAGGAGCGAAGCGGGCATGAGCACGCGGTGGTCAGCATTGTCCACGACCATGCGTGCGATATGGGGCACGGCCATGCCTATGAATCCTATGGGGCCGCAGAAGGCTGTCACGGTGCCTGCGAGCAGAGTGACAGAGGCGAAGAGCAGCGCGCGGGCTCGCCTCGCGTCAAGGCCCATTGTCACCGCATACTCCTCGCCGAACAGGAGCAGGTTGAGGGGCTTGACCGAGGCCACGCTCAGCAGCAGGCCGAGGGCCACTGCCGGGCAGAGTATCCACAGCTGCGATGATGTCACATCGCCCAGTGAGCCCATTGTCCATATCACAAACGATTTCAGGGCCTCGTCACGGCTCATGTACTGAAGAATCTGCACGATGGCCGACACTCCCGAAGACACCATAATGCCGAGAATCAGGATTACCATTATATCCTTCACGCGGGCGCTGACGGCAGCCATGACTGTCAGGACAGCCGCCGAACCGATCCAGGCTGCTCCGGCCATGCCGAAACTGCCGAGAAGGCCTGCGTATGCCCCGAGCAGGGGGGCCCCTAAGAGATAGAGGGCCACGCCGAGGGAGGCGCCCGAAGTGATGCCGAGCACGTAGGGGCCTGCCATGGGATTGCGGAAGAGGGTCTGCATCTGCAGGCCGCTGACCGAGAGGGCCATTCCGGCAGCAAGGGCCACTATGGCCTTGACAAGGCGGATATTGACCACGATACCCCGAACCGTCTCATCCGTCTGCGCGTCAGTCAGGGCGCGCCAGACCTCGGCGGGGGGAATACGGACCGAACCCACTGCGAGATCCAGGATGAATCCGGTGATAAGCAGCAGTGTCAGAATTGCGAAGGAGAGTATGGCGCGCGGTCTCATATCCTGAAGTCTAAGCCTTACACGTTTTTATCTCAGCCTATGCGGCGTTTACTTGAGCCTCATGTAGTAGACCGGCTCATGGCCTGTGTTGAGTTCGGGGTGGAGTATGGTCAGCAGATCGGCGAGCACCACATCGGGCTGGATGACTCCGCGCTCGAAATAGGGGTTGCCTCCGCCGGGGATGGCGAGGCGGTTGTTGTTGAACACCCGGCCATCCTTCATGAGTGGCACTGCAGCGAGGCGCGGGGCCATGCTGCGGAGAGAGGCAAGGTCGGTTGCCTGTCCGGGGTTAAGCCAGACATCGGCCTCCATAGCGAGGCGGTAGGCCTCCTCCATGTCGATGGGTCGCGCCGCATCGGCAGGATTGGATTTCACAGGCACCGCCCCGGCATCCTTGAGCAGGCGCACCATGTAGCTCTCATCAGGGGGTAGCATCCAGGAGTCAGCGTAAGGGGCGTTCAGGAGCACCTTGGCCGGAGCGGCATCCTTGGCCATCATCTTCCATTTATAATAGAGGGGGGCGATGCTGTCGATATATGCGCGCCCTCTGCCGGGAGTGCCGATCACCTCGCCGAGTGCCACCATCCATTCGGCCTTGCCCAAGGGTGAGGATTCAGTGTAATCGCTCACATACATGTAGGGTATGCCTAACTCATCGAGCTTTCCCTCCATCTCGCTGCGTCCCGTGGCTGCCGAAAGGAGCACCAGGTCGGGGCGCGCTCCGGCCAGGGCCTCATAGTCGATATTGCCGTCATAGCCCACATCCGCGGGGGGATTCTTGCGTGCGGCCAGGCCCGGAGTGGAGATGTATCCAAGTCCTGAGACTCCGACGATGCGGTCGGCCGCTCCGAGGGCGTCGAGCATTGCCACATGCGTGCTCGACATGCAGACTATCCTGCGCGCCTCCCCTGTGAGGGCCTTCACATTTTTATCTCCGCGCGGAGCCTGAGCCCCGGCGGGAAGCAGAAGCAGGGAGGTGGTAAGGTCGCCGGCGCCTTGCCACGGCGAGCGCGTGGAAATCATGCGCGCGGAGCTGTCAGGCGAGGCTGTGATGGTGAACCGCTCCGCATACTGCGGGGCGTAGAGGGTGTCTGTCATCAGGGCCATCACCTCCTGCGCGGCGCCGGTCGAAGCGGAGCGGACGCAGGAGACAGGAAGAAGCGCGAGGGCCATGCAGCCTGACGCGATGCAAGAGCGCGCTGCGCGCGATATGGAGGCCGATGATGCGAGGATGAAATGGCGCGGGCTCATGGTATTACAGGGACAGGGTATTTCAGTACTTCCTTGAGAGAATCGATGTCGTTGAATTTCTCCCAGTTTTGCGCAAGCCATTCCACGGGGCGGTCCCACCACTTGACGCGCAGGAGCCATTCGATGGTGTCGGGATCAAAACGGTATCCGATGACCTTGGCGGGCACTCCGCCGACGATAGCGTAGGGGGGGACATCCTTGGTCACAACGGCCCGGGCCATCACCACGGCTCCATCGCCTATGGTCACGCCCCCCGCCAGGAAGGCCTCCTCGCCGATCCAGCAGTCGTTGCCGATGCTGACGGCTATGCGGCGTGCAGGGTCTGTGTAGCGGACTTCGGTGAAGGTCTGGCGCGTAGCGAACGTATGGCCGTTCTGCTTGCGGGTGGAGAAGAACATCGGCGAAGAGCTCACGTAAGGGGCGCGGAAAGGGTGCAGGAAGGGGCTTGTGCGTACGCTCGGCCCTATTGAGGAGAAGCGCCCGACATCAGCAACGAGGCGCGACCAGTGGCCCACGTATGAGCCGTATCCCAGGGAACCCTTGTATTTCACCCCGGGTCCCAAGGCATTAGCCCCCTCGAAGCGGGAGGATAGACCCACCACGCTGCTGAGGGGGATGCGGGCTTTGCCGCGCCACTTGAAGCGCAGCCATAGATTCTTAAGGAGCTGTTTCATCGGCTGAGTCTGTAAATTGGACTATTGCCCCGGGGCGGCTCAGTCGCGGCGGAAAATATCGCGGGTGTAGACCTTATCGGCCACATCATCCAGGCAGGGGTCGTAGCGGTTGGCCAGGATGGCTTTCGAGCGGCGCTTGAACTCATCGAGGTCATTGACCACCTCTGAGCCGAAGAAGGTCGTGCCGTTCTCCAGAGTGGGCTCGTAGACCAGGACTGTGGCCCCCTTGGCCTTGACGCGCTTCATCACTCCCTGAATCGACGACTGGCGGAAATTGTCGGAATTCGACTTCATGGTCAGGCGGTACACGCCGACCACGCACTCGCCCTCGCGCTTTGGATCGTAGGCATTGCTCCCCTCGTACTCATACCATCCGGCCATCTTGAGCAGGCGGTCGGCGATGAAATCCTTGCGGGTGCGGTTGCTCTCGACAATGGCGCTCATCATGTTCTGGGGCACATCGGCGTAGTTGGCCAGGAGCTGCTTGGTGTCCTTGGGGAGGCAGTAGCCGCCGTAGCCGAACGAGGGGTTATTGTAGTGGGTGCCGATACGGGGGTCGAGCCCGATGCCCTCGATGATGGCTTTCGTGTCGAGGCCCTTGACTTCGGCGTATGTGTCGAGCTCATTGAAATAGCTCACGCGAAGGGCCAGGTAGGTGTTGGCGAAGAGCTTGACGGCCTCGGCCTCCTTCATGCCCATGAAGAGCACGGGTATGTCCTTCTTCTCGGCCCCCTGCTCGAGGAGGGAGGCAAACGTGCAGGCGGCCTCGTCGAGGCGCTTGAAATCGGTGACGCTGCTGATGACCTCATTCTCTTCGGCAAAGCGGGGGTCGGCAATGAGCTTGGGGACGCCCACGATGATCCGCGAGGGGTAGAGGTTGTCGTAAAGGGCCTTCGACTCGCGCAGGAACTCCGGGGAGAAGAGGAGGTTGAATTCCTTGACCCCCTTGGCCGCATATTTCATATAGAGCGAGCGGCAGTATCCGACGGGGATGGTGGACTTGATGACCATCACCGCATGGGGGTTGACGCTGAGCACGAGGTCTATGACATCCTCTATATGGTGGGTGTCGAAATAGTTGGTGACGGGATCATAGTTGGTCGGAGCGGCAATGACCACAAAGTCGGCATCGGCGTATGCGGCCGCCCCGTCGAGGGTCGCCACGAGATCGAGGGTTTTCTCGGCGAGGTATTTCTCGATATAGTCATCCTGGATGGGGGAGCGGCGGTCGTTGATGAGCTGCACCTTCTCGGGGACCACATCGACTGCGGTGACCTTGTTATGCTGTGACAGGAGAGTGGCTATGCTGAGGCCGACATATCCGGTGCCGGCTACTGCTATCTTGTATTGTCTCATGGCTGTTGTTGATTGTCGTTTCCGTGTGAAGAGGGCGCGTCGGCTGAGGGATGGTCATATTTCTCAAACACGGAATGCTTGGAGATGAACTCGGGCACGATGCGCTTCATCTCCATGACCATCTCGGGTATCCTCACCTCGCCGGCGAGTCCGGCGAGCCGGCTGACTTCGGCCTCGGCCTCATCGTAGTCATACTCGCGCACTTTGGCTACGAAAATGCGGTCGTTGTCGGTCGGGATAGTGTTTTCCTTGGTGGCGAGCACCTCCTCATATAGTTTCTCGCCCGGCCTGAGGCCGGTGTATTTGATTTCGATGTCCTTGCCCACGCGGTATCCGGCGAGGGTGATCATGCGCTCGGCCAGCGCTGCTATCTTGATTGGCTTGCCCATGTCAAAGACGAAAATCTGGGTGCCGGTGGCCATTGTGGCGGCCTCGAGCACCAGTCGGCAGGCCTCGGGGATGGTCATGAAGAAGCGGCGTATCTCGGGGTCGGTCACTGTGACGGGGCCTCCGCGCTCGATCTGCTCCTGGAAGCGGGGTATGACGGAGCCGTTTGAACCGAGCACATTGCCGAAGCGTGTGGTGACGAAAGTGGTCTTGCCCGGGTGCTTCCCCTTCTCGATAGCAAGGCCCAGGGCCTGGACATATATCTCGGCCAGGCGCTTGGTGCAGCCCATGATATTGGTGGGGTTGACGGCCTTGTCGGTGGAGACCATCACCATCTTGTCGACGTTGTATTCCACGCATTTGTCAGCCACATTGCGCGAACCCGAGACATTGGCCTCGACCGCCTCGCAGGGGTTCTCCTCCATCAGGGGGACATGCTTGTAGGCGGCCGCGTGGAAGACCACCTGGGGGCGGAACTTGCGAAACACGTAATCGAGGCGCATGGGATTGCGCACATCGCCTATGACCGGCTCGAACTTGAGGTCGGGCCATCGGTCTTCAAACTCCAGACGGACGTTATGCAGCGGAGTCTCAGCGTTGTCATACATCACAAGCGTGCCGACCTCCAGGCCTGCGAGCTGGCGGCATAGCTCGGAGCCAATGGAGCCTGCGGCGCCGGTGACGAGCACCGTCTTGCCGGCGAAATTCCTGCGGATAGCCTCCATTGAGATTTTGATCTCCGAGCGGCCGAGCAGGTCCTCGATGTGCACCTTGCGGATGCCTTTGGAAAAACTTGCCTCAGCCGAGTCGTACTCGCCGATGGTGGGGGCCTCGAATAGCTTGAGGACAGCCTGCCGGGCGAGTTCCACAAGGTTTTCCTGCTCCTTGTGCACATCGTTCATGTATGCGAAGAGGATGCCCTGGGTGCGCGTCTCGCGTTTGAGGCGCTTCACATCCTCGAGGTTGCGGAAATGGTGTATGGGGAGCCCCTGGAGCATTGAGCCTATCCCGGAGCCCGGGGTCAGGAAGCCGGTGACCTTGTAATGTGTGGAGTGGCGCAGCCTCTGGGCTGCGGCGATGGATTTCTCTCCGTCGCCATAGATAAGAACGCGCGTGCGCTCGTCATCCTTTCGGCGAATCACCACATAACGGTAAGCCATGAGCATGAGGACCCGCACTATTATCAGCGCCCCTAAGGTCAGGAACAGGTCGATCAGCACCAGGGCGCAGACCCTTGCCCACCCGACACCGAAGACAGAGCCGACCGATCCGGCTATTGCAATGAGAAGCGCCTCCTTCAGGATTACCGCCCCGACCACCTGCATGATATCGTGCAGGGTGGAGTAGCGTATGATGGTGCGGTGTACCTTGGTGATGAAGAATGCTATCCCTGTGCACACGGCGGCCGCCGCGAGCCATATCAAGGTGAATCGGGAGCCGGGCAGAAGTTCCTTGTCAAAAAGAAAAAGTATGAGCAGCACGCCTGCGGAGGCCATGACAGACACAAATGTGTCAATGCCGAAGACTATCCGCGGCCTAAGATAACTTTCGATGGTGCGTAACCGTATTGACATTACAATATGGTGAGTATTAAGATGTTGCATCCAGCCGCCTCCGGTTAAGCATGAAGAAAGCGAGCTGCAAGCATGTAGTTTGGAGCAAAATTACTAAAATTTTATGAATCTGTAAAGTTATGCAAAAGAAAAAATGATTAATTTTGCCCGGATTTATACGGATATGAAGAAGCGTGACATCAGGAGGGGAACGAGAATAACGTTGCTTTTCGCCGTGGCGGTCTATGCGGCCATCACGGTGACGCTCTGGCTTCACAGGCCCTCGGATGGGGAGGGCCGGGCGGGGTCTGCGCTTGCCGCAGGGACGCGCGCCGCTTGGGCCGACACGCTCACCAATGCCGCCTCGCAGTATGAGGCCCTGCGCCCTATGGATGACGCAATCGGACGTTTCATGAGGGAATGGGAGATCAAGGGCATGTCAGTTGCCGTCATGCGGGGAGACTCCCTGCTCTGGGCCAAGGGATATGGCATGGCCGACGTCGAAGCGGGCGCCCCCATGACCCCCGTGACGATAATGCGCATTGCCTCGGCCTCGAAATTAGTCACCGCCGTAGCCGTGATGAAGCTCATAGAGGAGGGGAAGCTCCGCCTCGACAGCCATGTGTTCGGCGAGAGAGGCATACTGAACGATCCGGACATTACGGCCTCGGTCAAGGATCCTCGGGCCTTTGACATCACCGTGGACCATCTGCTCCGGCATGAGGGGGGATTCACCCTCGGGGCCGGCGACCCGATGTTCAACACCAAGGACATCATGGCAGCCAAGCATCTTGCCACTCCTCCGGACTCCCTTGAACTCACCAGGATAGTCATGGGGCGCAAGCTCGGTTTCGCCCCGGGGCACGGGCGGAGGTACAGCAACTTCGGGTACATGCTCCTGTCGCTGGTCATAGAGCGCGTGAGCGGCATGGACTACTGGAGCTACGTGACTGAAAATGTGCTGCTTCCCGCCGGCGCGGGCGGTTTCCGCCCGGCCACCAACAGCTATGCCGCGCGCAATCCCGGAGAGGCGCGCTATTACGGGCCCGATGATGAGAAGGTGGAGGAATGGAACGGATCGGGGCGGATGGTGGACCGTGTCTACGGGGGCAGCAATGTGCACGGTCTGATGGGGGCCGGAGGGTGGTGCGCCTCGGCCGCCGACCTGGCGCGGCTCGTAGCGGCCATTGACGGGGACCCGCGGCTCAAGGATGTCATCGGGCCTTCGTCCATCAGCGCCCTGACGGCCTATTCCGACTCGGCCAAGATGGCCAGGGGATGGAGCAGCGCCGAATCCAACGGCCACTGGATGCGCACCGGCACCCTGTCATCGACCCATACTCTCATAGACCGCTTCCCGGACGGGGAGTGCTGGGTGCTGATTACCAACAGCGGGGTGTGGCGCGGCCATCATTTCTCGCGGCAGATGACCGCCTTGGCTGAGAAACTCAAGGAGCGCTACTCGCCGCTGTTCCCGCGCCGCGACCTGTGGGGCGCCAAGTAAGCTGCAGATTCCCGCGACCTGCTGAGCCGTGCCTTTAAACCCCCGGAGCGGAAACGGCGTTATTACTGTATACCTTAATATCAATATTATGACTCAAGACAGAATCATCCCCCCCTCGGAACTGATTATCAATGAAGACGGTTCCGCATTCCATATCCATCTGCGTCCCGACCAGCTGCGCGACAACATAATAATGGTAGGCGATCCGGGCCGTGTGGACATGGTGGCCTCCTATTTCGACGAGATAGATTATGACGTTCAGTCCCGTGAATTTCATGCCATAGCCGGCAAATACAAAGGCAAGGAGCTCATGTGCATATCCCACGGCATAGGCTCGGACAACATCGAGATCGTGGTCACCGAGCTTGACGCCCTGGCCAACATCGACTTCAAGACGCGTCAGGTCAAGCCCGAGCACCGCACGCTCAACCTGGTGCGCGTCGGCACCTCCGGCTCACTGCAGGAGGAGCTGCATATCGGCGATTTCGTCATTGCTGAGAAGGGCACCGGCACCGACGGCATCCTGAATTTCTACGCCGGCCGCGACGCTGTGTGCGACCTTGAGTTCGAGAAGGCCTTCACAGAGCACACCGGGTGGATGAAGACCTGGGCCGCCCCGTATACCGTAGATGCAGACCCGATGCTTGTGGATAAGATCGGACGCGACGACATGGTGCGCGGCTATACAATCTCGGCTGTCGGGTTCTACGCTCCGCAGGGCAGGGAAGTGCGCCTCAAGCTGGCTGACCCCGACCTGAACGCCAAGATAGAGAGCTTCAGGTTCAACGGCCGCCCCGTCACTAACTTCGAGATGGAATCGGGATGCCTGCAGGGCATGGCCAAACTGCTCGGCCACCGCGCCATGACGGTATGCTGCATCATCGCAGAGCGCCGTCTCAACAACGCCAACACCGACTACAAGCCGCGTGTGCGCCATCTGATCGAGACAGTGCTGGAGCGCATTTAAGCGAATCAACAAGGCCCCGTCGTGTAAAATATGCTTTTATGCGGCGGGGCCTTGGACCCCTCTAATGAAATTTTTATGGCTCAGGAGTCTTATTTTAACACGCGAAATTTGGGCAATGACGAAAAAATCAGTAACTTTGCACCAAATTGCGCTGATACACGCTCCCCGGATTATAACTCATTATGTCTCAGGGATCTGACTCCCGGCGCTTTTTTCACGGGGCCATAACTGCATTCCCCGCAGCGACATATTACCTGCATTATGACGACATGGATATTGCTTGATATAGCCGGTTTCCTGATGGTGGCATTCGTGACGGGTGTGATTATCCCGCAGATTCTGCTGATAGCCTTCAGAAAACAGCTCTTTGATGAAATCGACCCCCGGAAAGTGCATCAGGGGGCCGTGCCGCGTTTGGGCGGCATAGCCTTTTTCCCTGCTATCCTTTTCGCTCTCTTCATGGAGTTCGGATGCTGTCTTCAGATAGAGGGTGGGATTATGAGCCACATGCTGCAGAGCAGCGTGGCGAGCCTGTGTTTCATCTGCTCGGCGACCCTCATACTCTACCTTGTCGGAATGGCCGATGACCTGGTCGGCTTCAAATATCGCGCTAAATTCATCGCCCAGATTATGGCTGCCGCCCTGGTGATAGCCGGCGGGGTGACAATGGACAATCTGCACGGCTTCCTCTGGATTCATGAGCTGCCGGTGTGGATAGCCATGCTGCTGACGGCCCTGCTGACCGTCTTTATCACCAATGCCATCAACCTCATTGACGGAATCGACGGCCTGGCCTCGGGACTGAGCGGCATAGCCTGTATCTTCTACGGATATGCCTTCTATCAGGCAGGGCTGTATATTTACTCCGTATTGGCTTTCGCCACCCTCGGCGCGCTGGTGCCCTTCTTTTACTATAATGTGTTTGGCAATGTCAAGAAGCACAGCAAGATTTTCATGGGAGACACCGGGGCACTGACCATCGGGCTGATACTGAGCGTGCTGAGCATACGCATCTGCCGCGTCAGCGGCGATGTGGCGGGGATGAACCCCGGGGTTGTGGCCTTCGCGCCGCTGCTGATACCCTGCTGCGATGTGGTGAGGGTCTACCTGCACCGCATCATCAACCACCGCAACCCCTTCATGCCCGACAAGAGCCATATCCATCATAAATTCCTGGCTCTGGGCCTGAGCCAGCGGCTGACAATGCCCGCTATCGTCGGGATGAGTTTCGTGCTGACGGTGCTCAACTACTGGCTGAGCCTTTACATCAACATCACGCTGCTCTTCGTCCTTGACCTGGCGGTATGGATATGCGGCAACATGGTGCTGACCTCGCTCATACGCAAACGCGAGCGCGCCACGGGCACCAACCTATATGTATAGCATCTATGGATAAAGATTCCAAAATATATGTGGCCGGCCATCGGGGGATGGTCGGCTCCGCCATAGTCCGCGAGCTGGAGCGGCAGGGATACACCAATATCGTCACCCGCACGCATAAGGAACTCGACCTCACGGACCAGAGGGCGGTCAACGCCTTTTTTGAGGCGGAGCGGCCGGAATACGTGTTCCTGGCCGCGGCCAAGGTGGGGGGCATAGTGGCCAACGCCAAGGCCAAGGCCGACTTCATGTATGAGAACATGATGCTGGAGATGAACGTCATCCATGCCGCATGGCTCAACGGATGCCGCAAACTGGAATTTCTCGGCTCCTCATGCATATATCCGCGCCTCGCTCCGCAGCCGATGCCGGAGAGCTGCCTGCTGACCTCCTCGCTTGAGCAGACCAACGAGGCCTACGCTTTGGCTAAGATTTCGGGGCTGAAGTATTGCGAGTATCTCAACACGCAATACGGCACGGATTTCATATCGGTGATGCCCACCAATCTGTACGGCCCTAACGACAACTACCATCCCGAGCACAGCCACGTGCTCCCGGCCCTGATACGCCGTTTCCATGAAGCCAAGGAGAGCGGCGCGCCAAGCGTCACCTGCTGGGGTGACGGCAGCCCCCTCAGGGAGTTCCTGTATGTGGACGACCTGGCCAACCTGTGCGTGTATCTGATGAACAATTACAGCGGCAGCGAGACAGTCAATGCCGGCACGGGCAAGGAGCTGACCATACGCGAGCTCACCGGGATGGTGGCCCGCATCGTCGGATATGAGGGAGAGATACTCTGGGACACGACGCGTCCCAACGGAACGCCCCGCAAGCTCCTGGACGTAAGCAAAGCCACGGCCCTGGGATGGACCTATTCCACGGAGCTCGAAGAGGGAATACGCCTCTCATACCAGGATTTCCTTACTAACCCTATGCGCGCAGAAAGATGAAGATAATACTCCTGTCCGGAGGCTCGGGCAAGCGCTTGTGGCCCCTTTCAAATGATGCAAGAAGCAAGCAGTTTCTCAAGCTGCTCAGCACTCCCGAAGAGGAGAAAGAGTCGATGATACAGAGGGTGGTGCGCCAGCTCAGGGCCGCAGGGCTCGATGACGAGATACTGGTGGCCACCGGAGTGAGCCAGAAGGATTCAATCGAAAACCAGCTCTCAGGGTTGACCTCGGTCATCACCGAGCCGTCGCGCCGCAACACCTTCCCGGCCATACTGCTCGCCTGCAGCCGGTTTGCGGCTGAGGGAGTTAGCCCGGATGAGTCTATCGCCGTAATACCGTGCGACACCTATACGGAGGAATCCTATTTCGAGAGCCTGCGCCTCATGGAGCAGGCGGTAAGAGAGGGGGCGGCCAAGGTGGCTCTTATGGGTGTGTTCCCCACGTATCCCTCGACCAAATACGGATATATCCTTCCCGGCAAGCGCACCCTGGCCGAGGATGTGCGAGCTGTGGCGGCATTCAAGGAGAAGCCCGAGGTTGCCGAGGCCAAGCATCTTATCTCAAAGGGGGGCTTGTGGAACGGAGGAATGTTTGTCTTCGGCCTGGGGTGGTTCATGGACAAGGTCAGAAGGGAGCTCCCCGGAACGGATGTCACGGTAGATGCCCTGCGCGAGAATTACGCTTCACTGCCGCAGATCAGCTTCGACTACGCCGTTGTGGAGAAGATGCCGGTGGAGGAGCTCGGGGTGATGGAGTATACCGGAGCCTGGAAGGACCTGGGTACTTGGAACACTCTGACCGATGAGCTTACCGACGCCTACCACGGCAATGTGATAGCTAAGGACTGTCGTGACACATATATCATCAATGAGCTTGACCTCCCCTTGGTGTGCATGGGGGCCAGGAATATGGTCGTGGCAGCAACGCCCGACGGCATACTCGTCACGGAGCGCAAGCTCAGCGAGAATCTCAAGGACATCACTGACACCCTCGGGAGGCGCCCGATGTACGAGGAGCGCCGCTGGGGCGAGTACCGCGTGATAGGCTCGGCGGAGTTCCAGGACGGGTTCTGCGCGCTGACCAAGCAGCTGACCTTGCGCCCCGGATGCTCACTCAGCTACCAGCGCCACAACTGCCGCAGCGAGATTTGGACCTTTATCGACGGCGAGGGTGAGATTGTGCTCGACGGCGAGCGGCGCCCCGTCCGACGCGGCGATGTGATTGACATACCTGTAGGGATGATGCACGCCTTGCGGGCCAAGACTCCGCTGACCTTCATCGAGGTGCAGCAGGGGTCAAATCTTGTTGAGGAGGATATCGAGAGATTTCCTTTTGAGTGGGAATTGGAATAATTGGAGTAATTGGAGTAATTGGAGCTATTGGAGTAATTGGAGCTATTGGAGTAATTGGAGCTATTGGGGGCGGTTCAACATTCGGCTGAGAAGCGGTTGCCGGGATGGCGTGTCACGAGGCCTTCGAATTCCATGTCTCCCAATAGCGATGTGAGGGCATGCACGGGCAGGCCGAGATACTTGAGTATCTCTGCGAACGGCACCGGGGCGGCGCGGAAACGGAGGAACTCATGGAGGCGGCGCGTGTCGCCGTCCAGTTCCGGAAACAGGTTGCGGTTGCTCAAGTCAATCTTGAGGCTGTCAGGCTGCCAGCCTAATACCTCCATTATGTCGGCTGCCGATGTGACCAGCGAGGCGCGGTGAGTGCGTATCAGATGGTTGCATCCGGCGCTTTGCGCATCTCCGGCGCGCCCGGGCAGAGCCATGACCTCACGGCTGTAGGAGTGGGCTGTGGCGGCAGTAGACATCGAGCCACCCTTTATATCGCTCTCCGCCACTAATGTCCCGGCGGGTAGCAGGGCCACTATGCGGTTTCGCTCCAGGAAATTGCCGCGCAGCGGGGATGTGCCTGAGGGATATTCGGACACTAAGGCGCCGCCGGAGCGCACGATGCGTGCCGCCAGGTCGCGGTGAGGAGCAGGATAGACGCGGTCCAGCCCGTGGGCCAGCACGGCGATGGTGCGCAGCCCGTGTTCCAGGGCCGCTTCGTGGGCCACCTTGTCGATGCCGTAAGC
>VIDP01203281.1_pt1 | contig 18968 bp, 10 predicted proteins | sample 5025131 | NCBI WGS metagenome assembly VIDP01 (sample SAMN11853144, study PRJNA449069) | gut metagenome | isolation source: stool from male vole | host: Microtus ochrogaster | place: USA:Florida | collected 2017
AAGGCAGCAGTGGATAAGGACGGGAGTATTTCAGCAAACATTTTGCCGAATGCTTTACCCAATGTCTTGAACCGGAACCGCCCGTTGATGTTTCCATCAATAAAGTCCGACGTAAGCCATAGCTGCCCATGGTCGGGAGAGTTTTCGGCTTCAAGTTGCAGAGAATTGAGCCGCAAGACGTTGCCATCCGTTCTGGTGATACCTGCATCGTTGATATGCAGGGTGCTCTTGAATAAGTGGGGTCCGCTGCCCGCACCGTATATTCCTATATCGCCACTGAAGGCATATCCACTGAATTTCTTGCCGAGATTCAGTGAATCCGGCTGGAGATTAGCGATAACCAGGTGGCCATCTGCTTGATAGAAATCGCGCTCTCTGTTGGCTCTGAGGTCAACTGAGACATCAGCGAATCTGTCGGGCAGACGTGCTGACATGTCTATGTTGTCTGGTGTAAGCGATGCCTTCAGCTCCGCGTCACGATAGGAATGGCCAATATAATCAAACTGTCGTATCAGGGCGTAGACATCACCTGCGAATGTCTTTGAAGATATGTCGCCTTTAACACTCGCTGATGCGGATACGCGATTGTACTGGGGGCGGTCAAGCAGCAGCCCTAAGAGCAGGCTGTCGACATCGGCATCGAGATTCACATCGTAATGTCCCTTTGTCCGGCTGCGTCTGCAACTGCCTGTGACGGTGGCTGTGGCAAGGTGAGAATCGAGAGAAGCATTCAGCGTCAGATTAGTAATAGAGCCATCGGCATTACCGGCAATTTTTGTGTCGCCCATATTCAGCAGGGCACGGGCAAGCATCCCTTTGTTGGAGTCAGGTATGATAATTGCTATTATTGAGGCAATATTATGATTTGCCTTGACCTCAAATGTCAGGTCATCGGCGACAGTGTTCTCTATATCGGGTAATCCGGTGATGTGTCCGCTTATATCGGTATATAGCATGTGGTCGCTGTCTGAGACGCGCAGTAAGGTTAAATCAAGGTCGGGCAGTGTGCCGGAAATATCGGCCTGAATACCTAAGTTGAGGTCAATATCTCCGAGTATGGGTACGAAAGCCTTTAGATCCGGCAGATAAACGTGAGAATCTTCGGCCAGCGACACCCTCAGAGGTAGTTTACGTCCGGCGACGGCAAGGTCATCATATCCGGTGATGGGCAGCTCGATATCGTCAATGGCGATGTAAGAGTCAGGAAGTTTCACAAGAAAATCTCTTAGAATCAGCTTTGACGGTGACAGTGCTACCTGTGCCCGGAGTTGTCTGAGGCTAAAGCCTGACGATTCATCAAGACTGAGCGATCGTAGCCATACACGGTAGCTGGAGTCACTAACAATTGGAGCGAAGGCTTCGAGATCGAGATCAGTGACCTTGATATGTGAGGTATTGAAGCGTCCCGGTGTTTCCGGCTTAGATTTCACGTCGTAACTCACTGCACAGTCAGTGAGTGAAACGTCATTCAGTCGCAGCTTGAAGTGTGTGGGCTGTTTGTCCGGCTCATTTTTTTTCAGCCTGCTGATAATGCCGTCGATATTTAAAGGTGTGGCGATGCTGTCACGGTAAAGGCACAGGGCGAGATCGTCTATCTCTACATAGTCGATGATGATCTTTTTGTTGAAGATAAAATCCCACATCTCAAATCTTGCATCGATGTGGCCTACGGTGAGCGCTGTATAGTCATTGTCGTCGGCGATAGTCACGCTGTCTATACGTATGGTATTCAGCGGGCTGTAGCTCACATCTGCCATCTCCACTCTGGTACCGAGCAGCTTTGAGAGCTCGGCGCAGGCTATCTCGCGCATCTGTCGGCGAGCCCAGTCGGTGGATAGCAGTATGTAGAGGGTGGCCGGCACTGTAATTATCAGTGTCATTAATATGAGCAGCAGCGACCGAAATATTTTGGCTAATCTATACAGCAAGACAATGATTGATAAGATTGGATACAGACTGCGGGAGGAATTGTCGAGAGCCTTTAAAACAGCCTGACGACCGCAAGTATCAGGGATACTGCGGTCATCAGGACAGGTAATGTTATTTATACAGGAATCGTTTGATGGATTTCTTCGGAGTCTTTTCAAATTCCTTGTCCATCATCTCGTAGCCTGATACCTTGGCGTGAGAGGGTACTCTGGTGTTGAGTACCTTTAGGTTGGCATCCATGGCGGTCTTGATCTTGTCGGCATCCATGGTCTTGAACACAGGATCTTCGTGGTTGGGATAAATGAGAGCCACAAGCTTATTTCCACGTTGCACCACCAGTGATTCTGCCACGTAGGGGAGGGCATTGAGCTCCTGCTCGATTTCCTCGGGGTAGATGTTCTGTCCGGACGGACCGAGAATCATGGTTTTCGCGCGGCCACGGATATAGATGTATCCATCGCTGTCTACGGTACACACATCACCGGTTGACATCCATTCGCCATCAAACACAGCCTCGGTGGCCTCGGGATTCTTGTAATAACCTTTCATCACGTTGTCGCCTCTCACCCATAATACACCGGCTACATTGGCCGGGTCGGTGCTCTCAACACGTACTTCCATACGGTCTACAGTCTTGCCGCATGATCTGGGGCGCTGGATATCCCACTGTGCGTAAGCTACCAGCGGACCGCACTCGGTCATGCCGTAGCCCACGGTGTAGGGGAAATGTATGCTGCGCAGGAATTTCTCCACTTCGCCGCTGAGAGAGGCTCCGCCGATTATCAGCTCACGCATCTGTCCGCCGAAGGCATCTATGATACTCTTGAGAATTTTCTTACGTATCTTGTCTTTGATAACCGGCACCATCAGACCGATGCGCAAAGCCGGCTTCTTAAGCTGTGGGAATACCTTGGCGCGGATTATCTTCTCGATGACGAGCGGCACGGTGACGATGAGCTTGGGACGCACTTGTGCAAATGCCGAGAGCACAACGGCCGCTGTCGGCGGTCTGGTGATGAAGTGGATGCAGCAGCCTTTGGTAAAACAATGGATCAGGTCAACCATCAGGCCGAACATGTGGGCCAGCGGGAGCATACACACTGCCCCGTCACCGGGTTTGAGGAAGTCGAGACCATCGATACAGTATTGCAGGTTGGACCACAGGGCGCGGTGTGTCAGCATCACGCCTTTGGGGCTGCCGGTGGAGCCGGATGTATAGTTGATCACGGCCACATCATCGGGCGCCGCATCATAATATTCGACATCGGCTTTGGTGAACTCAGCCGGATAACGTTCACCGAAAATCACATTCACACGGTTGCGCATCTCATTGAGGGCGTCGTTGCGTGAAAAGAGTATCTCGTAGTCGGCAAGTGAGACCACACTTTCCACTCCCGTAAGCCGGTCCATGTCGAGATGCTTCCAGATAGCGACATCAGCAAACACCACACGGGCATCGCTGTGCGCCAGAAGATTCATGATGCTCTCGGGCGTGAAGTCGTGAAGCAGAGGCACCGCAACAGCTCCGTAGGTAACGATTGACAGAAAGGAAGTAGCCCACAGGGCTCCGTTTTTGCCAACAATTGCTATCTTGTCACCGGGTTTGATACCGATTCTATTGTAAATCAAGTGCATCTTCGCAATTCTGAGAGCCACATCGGTGTAACTGAGGTCAAGCCCGCCGATGTCACTGAGCGACTGGTGTCCCCAGTTGTCGCGTATGGCCTGTTGCAGATACTTGTTCAGACTGTCTTTTCTTTCCATCTAATAAGGTTTTAGTTGCAAAATTACATATTTATTTCCAACTATTAAAAACATTTGGTGCATTTAATAATTATGCCTACCTTTGTCAGAGGCAGGATGTCTGCTTTAATAACAATCAAAAGATGAAAAATATATGAAAATATTGAAATTTTATTTTATTTTTGCTTTCATGTGCGCCATGATGACGACTGAGGCCCAGATTCCGTATAAAGTGATAGTGCCGGTGTCTGATCTGGCAGATGGAGAGTGGGTGTATATGTCAGATATTGATAAGCGTATCTATGTGGACAGTGCGCGTGTGGCCGATCATACAGCTGTGTTCAAGGGGGATGTCGACGAGCCATATATGGTATCTTTCTCAGCAGGTGACCACCGTTACGGTACACTTGTGCTGGAACAAGGTACTTCCACCATAAATCAAGCTACGGGATTCGGTGTTGGCACAATGCTCAACGACCGTCTCAAGTCAGTGATAGATGAACTCACTGCCGTGGCATCGGCAGCCCAGGACGGCAAAAGTGACAGAGATTCCATTATTGCGAAATATGTTGAGATCGAGCGTAATGCCATCAGCGAAAACTCCGACAATCCGATCGCATATTTCCTGTTTCTCGACCTCTCGTCATATATTCCTGATACCGAGCAACTGGAGCTGGTATCAGCTTATCCGCAACTTGCCGAATACGATATGGTCAAGCATATAGCTACTATTGCCGGAAACAAGCGTGATACACAGCCCGGATGCGCTATGAGGGATTTTGAGGTCAGCTTCGACGGCTCCACCACCAGGCTCAGTGACTATGTGGGCAAAGGAAAGTATGTGCTGGTAGACTTCTGGGCAAGCTGGTGCGCACCGTGTATGCGTGAGCTTGCCACTCTGAAGCAGCTCTATGAGCAGTATTCAGACAAAGGACTGGAGTTTCTCGGAGTGGCAGTGTGGGATGAGCCGGAGGCCTCGCTATCCACAATAAGCTCTAAGGAGATACCCTGGCCATGCATAATCGGCGGGGGGGAGGATGTCACCGATGTCTATGGCATAAATGCTATCCCGTGCATAATATTGTTTGGGCCGGACGGTACTATTCTGTCTCGTGACCTGCAGGGCGATGCACTCCGCCTGATGTTGGAGCAGGAATTCAAGCCTTTACCTTGAGTACCTGTCGTATTGCGGGAGGAGCGAGATATACAGCCACCACCGCACCCGTACAATCTGCGATGAAATCCCAGGGATCGGCTGATCTGCCGATATTCATTACGCCCTGCGCGAATTCGTCAAGAATGCTGAAGGAGAGCACCACTCCAAACAAGGCCCACATCATGGACGGGGTTATCCTCTCCTGTCGGTTGTTACGCTGCCAGTCAAAAGCGATCGCACCGAGTAATCCGCCCATCATGGCTGCATGAATGAATTTGTCTATGTGAGGTATGGTAGGTAATTGATCTGCACCTACGGGATGGCTCACCATTGTTGCATATAATATTATCGTTACAATAAGCATGGTAGGCCAATAATCGAAAATCTCTTTTACCTTGTTCATAATGAGCTGAATTTTGAAGTGAATAATTGAAACTTGAAGAACGATAGTCAGAATGTGGCTGTCGGTGTAATCTACTGTAACGGGTTACGGGTGACTGATTCTTGACTTCCCTCTGATATTTCAACACCCAGCTCAGTGAAATGGTTACGGTCTTAAGATTTTTTAGAATTTGAGGATTGAGGCATCACTTATTTTCAAAAGACATTACCTTGTTGTATAGCCTTTTTTTCTCATAGGGCCATTTGAGCTGTTCGGCCTCTATCTTTTTGATTTCACCGGCCACTGATTTATCGCCACGCCCGTATCGCTCGCGCAGTGTGGTCAGATGTTGTTGTGTCTGCTCGCAATCGTCAAGAAATGCCATCAATCCTCTGGCTGCGTCACGAGCCTGCTGGTTCTTGAGCCTGCTGAAGTCGCCACGAGCGATATCCTCATCGGTGATGAGGACTTTATCGCCATTACCGGTCTGTTGGTGCTGAGCCGGCACGACATTTGTGGTGGGGTTGCCGGCAATTCGGGCATCAAGGTCATTTGTGATGCTTACAGCGCCCTCAGTGAGCAATGCCATATCCTCGATATTGTCGAGGTCGGCATCATAGTTCTCGCGTATTTGCGAAGGCTCGAATACGTATATGGTAAGTTTGCCTGGAATCTGCTCACGGTCGGAGGCCCACCATCCGAGGTTACGGTCTTCGTCTATCACCATCATGAAATCATTATAGGGAGAGTTGAAGGGCATACCGATATTCTGCGGCTGCAACACTTCTCCGTCAGGCGACCGGCGTGTCATGAAAATATCGTAGCCTCCTATGGAATTATCACCGTTGTTGGCGAAGTATACTGTAAAGCCGTCTTGCAGCAAGTAGGGATAATTGCTGTCACCGCCTCCTTCATTAAATTCCTTTCCCATTGGTTCGGGTGGGAGAGAAGACCCGTTGTCGAGCATCTTGCATGTCATAAGCACAAGGTGGCCGTCAGATGGCTGTGCCCAGAACAGCTGCTTGCCGTTTTGGGTGCGGTACACCATCGTTGTCTCCACGTCAGACAGATCTATCGGTAGACCTGAGTTGTCGAGCAGGTCACCGGCATCTGCAGATATCATATAGTTGGAGAAGAAATCTGCTGAATCAACTCTAAGTTTGGCGACAAGTTTGATTTTCTCGACTCTGTCGAGCATGTCTCTGGCCATACTCTGTTTGTCTTCGTCGACCAGATCAATCATTGATGGCTCTTCTACGGGTTCTGGTTTGGGCTCAGGTTTGGCCGTGGTAGCCTTTCTTGCAGTACATGTAAGTGCAAGTATCGCAATGAGTGATGTCGCTATAATATGTTTCATGATCTTCTGATGTATTGACCTTTTAAACAATTAACTATTTTGATAAGGTTTAAATATGGGGAATTAAAAAAACTGGCCAAAGTTACTAACATTTGCCTAAATAGCAAAAATCCATCTGAATTTTGATTTACGACTACAATTTTGCTTACCACAGTAAGGAATGATGATGCGGGGACTACGATCCGGCCTTTTGGATGATTTCGGAATTAGGCACCCGTCTGAATTTCAAGGTGGCAGATTGAGATGGAAATCCGAATGAAATCATAGAGCGATCGGACGACATACGCGCGTAAGTGTCACCGGGTACAGGGTGGCCGTTGACATCAATCCATTTGAGATCAAAGTCATCTGCAAATATTGTGGGGCGGATATGTCCTTTTATAGCTGTCGGTTGCCATCTCCCGGAATTGTTAACCGCACCATCAACATAAATGATGTCATAACCGCCTTTGCCATCGGCTACAGTAGCTAAGACATAGTGACCGCCAACCGAGACCTTGGCAGGATCGGCATCCTTTCCGAAGTATTCCCAGAACCCTTCGTTAAGATCATCTGATGATGTAATCCGTCGTATCAGCTGTGTGATGCCGCCCTCATAGTGGTCTGTGATGGATTCAATATTAAGTTGGGTCAACTGGATACGCCGGCACAGGCCCTCACCTGTCAGTGTCAGGGATACCTCACCCGGAGCGATTGGTACGGACGTAACCTCTCTTGCCGACTCCGATCCCACAATCAGGGTCGCATTCACGCCGTCATAGTCGATTTTTATTGAATTGTAGTCATCGTACGCTACATCTCCATCCACGTGATACACTTCACTTTTGTTTCCGGTCTCTACGGTAAGGGTCGCCGGAGCGACATATACATCGTCCTGCCGGTCTGAGGGAGGGAGTGAAAGAGTGGCCCTGCATAATCCCCGGGCCGAAGGCCAGATGACACTCCATTCAGGGGCTTTAATCCTTACGTGTATCAGAGCGCTTACTGCACCCTCTTCGATCATTCCTACAGTCTGTCGGCCTGAGATTCTTATCGCAGGCTCATACCAATCCTCGCGTGAATATGATATCTCTGTGGCGCTCAATACACACAATGCGGCAAATACCAGTTTCTTGATCATTTTTTTGAGCATACACTTTTTTGTGGAGAAAGATACTGAATTTCTCCGACAAGTGAATGTTTTGCAAAGATAGCTCATAATGTGAATTTACAGAAAACTATTCAAAAAACGGCACGAAATTTGCTGAATATTCTCAGACAAGATACACATTGATAAAAATAATTGTAATTTTGCAGAGAAAAGAAATAAAGGTAAGGCTCGGATGAAGTTATCAAATAAAATATTTATGGTGGCGGTATGCCTTATTACCACTATTACGTGTATGGCATTGGCTTTGCCGGGAGAAAATTACCCCAAGGGCGAAAGCGATGTTACCGTAAGTATCATCAACTGCTATCCGGGGCCGGATATATATGAGCTTGAGGGGCACACCGCTCTCCGCATTAAAGGCAATATTGACGGGATGCCGGTGGATCAGGCAATCAACTACGGAGTATTTGATTTCAATTCCCCGAATTTCGTATATCGCTTCGTAAAGGGCGAGACAGACTATATGGTGGTCGCGGAGCAGTGGGAAAGGTTTGTATCCAGATACATAGGTCAGGGCAGGAAGGTGGTGGAGCACGAGGTGCAGCTTGATTCTGTACAGACCATGCGCCTTCTCTATCTGCTGGCACGTAATCTTGAACCTCAGCAGCGGGTATACAGATATAACTATGTCAAGGACAATTGCGCGTTGCGGCCGTTGCGCATCATCGAATCGGCGACAGGTGACAGCATAGTGCTACCCGAGCCCGAGAATGATGCGTCAGCTGACAATACCTATCGTGATGTGATGCGTCGCTATCATGGTAATTATCCATGGTATCAGTTCGGTATAGATCTGGCGCTGGGGTCCGGAATCGACTATCAGATCACCGCATCACAAAAAGCTTTCGCTCCGGTGGTGCTCGATGCCCAGCTTGATAGAGCCTTGATGGGGGGGCGTCCTTTGATAAAAAAAACTAATGTGATCTACGAGGGCCACGATGCCACACTGTCCGCTACTCCCGGATACCTTACACCGCTGACAGTGAGCTGGGTGCTATTTGCCTTGGCTCTGGCCTTGACCATTTCAGACTACCGTCATCATCGTGTCACCCGATGGTTTGATACCGTGTTTTTCGGTATGGAGGGACTGGCGGGACTCCTGCTCACATTCCTTATCTTTGTGTCGGTGCATGAGGCCACGTCGCCCAACTGGCTGTATCTCTGGCTCAATCCTTTGAGCCTGATTGTGCCCGTATTCATTTGGTTAAAAAAATGCAAGATAGTGGTTTTTTCGTATCAAATCATTAACTTTGCAGCATTATTCATAATGGTATGCATCTGGAGCATGACAGGGCAGGAAGGAAATACGGCCTTCACCCCTCTGATATGCGTCTCGGCTATGCGTGCTGTTTCCTATATATTAATTACTTATCCGCAGATAAGACAAAAACGTTGACCGCTATCGCAAATTTGCAACAGATATATCGCAGACACGACCAGCTCAGCTCACGCATCTTCGTGGCGTTCATTGCCTCGATGATAGCCGTGGGAGTAAAGGGTGCGCCTGGAGACGAGCCGGCGCAGCCCAAGCTTGTAGTTGGCATAATGGTCGAAGATCTGCATAAAGAGTATATTGACCAGCTCAGCCGTTATTTCACAAAGGGTGGATTCAACCGTCTGCTCAACAACGGGGTGACACTTTCAAATGTTGACTATGGCACAGATGTGGATCCGGCTACCGCCGCAGCCATCATCTACACCGGCACCTCACCCTCAATCAACGGTGTGGCCTCAGAAGAGGTGTTTGACCGACAGCTGCTCCGTACCACTCCGGTATTTGCCGACAACGATTACATCGGTAACTTCACTGACCAGACATTGTCGCCCAGAGCCCTGCTTACGTCCACTATCACAGATGAGATACGAATAGCCGGCGACGGTCGCACATACGCATACGCTTTTGCTCCGGACGCCGCCCAGGCGCTGGTAATGGCTGGCCATGCCGCCAACTATGGCAGCTGGATCAACGACGCCAACCTGCATTGGGCCACCACCACCTTTTATAAGGATATACCCCCAGTATACAACGAACGCAACCGCACCAAGTCGCTTGGCACAAGGGTAGAGAGCCTGTTGTGGAATCCGGCGCTCGACCGGGTGAAATACAATTGGATGCTGCCTAATCATCTTACCGAAAAAGAATTCAACTACACATTCAGCAAGAATGGACCAGAGTCGGTGATGGCGTTGAAAAACTCTCCGTTGGTAAATACAGAGGTGACCGATATCGCCATAGATCATATCGAGGCTATGAATCTGGGACAACATGATGGTCCGGACATGATTAATCTGGCTTATACGCTGGAGCCATACGCATACTCTAAAAATGCCGACAACCGATATGAGCTGATCGATACCTACTACCGGCTCGACCGCGATCTTGAGCGCCTTTTCGATGCAATCGACAAACAGGTGGGCATGCCCAACACCCTCGTGTTTCTGGCATCTACCCCGGCTGTGGCGCGGAGCCGGCGCGATGATGAGAAATGGCAGATACCTACCGGCGAATTCTCCACCAAGCGTGCATTGTCGCTGCTTAATCTGTATTTCATATCGCTATACGGCAACGGCAGCTGGGTGCAGGCTTTTCATAACAATCAGTTTTACCTGAATCATGAGCTGATAAAGAAGGAAAACAAAGACCTCTCCACATTGCGTCATCAGGCAGCTGCATTCCTGGTACAGATGTCAGGTGTTGCAGAGGCCCAGTCGCTCGACGACATAATCGACAGCCGCATGGGCGGCAAAGGTCATCCTTCACGCCATGAGAATATCAATATTGCCACTGCCGGAGACGTACGCATCAAAGTGCTGCCCGGATGGCAACTGCTCGACGATATCAACTATCCAAAAGCGAAGCCCGATCAGGTGGCCAGGGAGTCAACTCCTGTGGCTCCTGTCATGATAATGGCTCCCGGGCTTGCCCGCAAGACAATAGGCACACCTGTCGATGCCAGGTCAATCGCCCCGACTGTGTGTCGTCTGCTTAGAATACGGTCGCCCAATGGCTCGTCATTCGCCCCTCTCGACCTCACTGAGTGATATTCTCACCAATGAGCGACATTACAACCATATTCTAACAAAAAAAAACGATACAATATAAATGGCATTTACAGACATCCTTAAAAAAATCTTCGGTGATAAGGCCTCACGTGACCGTAAGGCGCTGGAGCCGATAGCGAAGAAAATCGAAGCTCTGGGACCGGAGTTGGAGAAACTTACTAATGACGAGTTGCGAGGCAAGATCGACGATGTGCGTGCAGACATAGCTGCCGCTACAGCCGACAGCCAGAAGCGTATTGATGAAATCAAGGCCTCCATCGAAGATATTCCCTTTGAGAAGCGCCAGCCCCTGTGGGACGAAATCGATGAAAATGAGAAAAAGATTCTCGACACAATCGAGGATAAACTCAATGAGCACTTGCCGATGGTATTCGCGGTAATCCGTGAGACATCGGCCCGCTTCGCCCACAATGAGGTGGTGGAGGTGACAGCTACGCAGCTCGACCGTGACCTCGCTGCTCAGGGTCGTGATTTCGTAAGCATCGACGGCGACAAGGCCCTCTGGAAAAATCACTGGGTGGCCGGCGGTAACGAGATCACCTGGGACATGATACATTATCATGTGCAGCTGCTGGGCGGTATCGTGCTGCATCAGGGCAAGATCGCCGAGATGGCAACCGGTGAGGGTAAGACCCTCGTGGCCACCCTGCCTGTATTCCTGCGCTCGCTCTCGCGTCGTGGCGTACACGTGGTCACTGTCAACGATTATCTTGCCAAGCGTGACTCAGAGTGGATGGGCCCGCTATACATGTTCCACGGCTCCACAGTAGACTGCATCGACAAGCACAAACCCAATACACCGGCCCGACGCGCCGCTTACCAATGTGATATCACATTCGGTACCAACAACGAGTTTGGTTTCGACTACCTGCGCGACAACATGGCCATGTCACCCGAGGATATGGTGCAGCGCAAGCACTACTACGCCATCGTCGACGAGGTTGACTCCGTGCTTATCGATGATGCACGTACACCTCTGATTATATCCGGTCCCGTGCCCAAGGGTGACGACCAATACTTCAACGATTACAAGCATAATGTAGAAAATGTAGTAAAGGCACAGCAACGCCTCTTCATACAGACATTCAACGAAGCCAAAAAGAAACTGGCCAGCGACAATGATGACGAGAAGAAGGAAGGTGCGACCCTGCTGTTCCGATGCTACAAGGCTCTGCCCAAGAATAATGCCCTTATTAAATTCCTCAGCCAGGAAGGCATGAAGAATCTGTTGCTGCAGACCGAGGCTTACTACCTGCAGGACAATTCACGCGAGATGCCCAAAGCCACCGACCCTCTGTATTTCGTGATCGATGAGAAAAACCGCAGTGTCGAGCTTACAGACAAGGGTCTCGATGAACTCACCGGTAACATCCAGGACTCACAATTCTTCGTACTTCCAGATATTGCGACACAGCTCTCTGAAATAGAGAACATTCAGGATCCGGAAGAACGCCAGCAGAAGAAAGACGAGCTGATGCAGAATTACGCGGTCAAGGCCGAGCGCGTACACACCGTCACCCAGCTGCTCAAGGCCTACACACTCTTTGAAAAAGACGTGGAGTATGTGATCGATGACGGCAAGATCAAGATCGTGGATGAGCAGACCGGACGTATTATGGAAGGCCGTCGCTACAGTGACGGACTGCATCAGGCAATCGAGGCCAAGGAAGGTGTCAAGGTAGAGGCCGCTACCCAGACCTTCGCTACCATCACACTCCAGAATTACTTCCGTATGTATCACAAGCTCGCAGGTATGACAGGTACTGCAATTACCGAGGCCGGCGAGTTCTGGGATATCTACAAACTCGATGTGGTGACTATACCGACCAATAAGCCTATCGCACGTGTCGATCTCAATGACCGTGTATACCGCACACGCGGAGAGAAATACGATGCCGTGATAGCAGAGATAGAGCGTCTCCACGCAATCGGGCGTCCGGTGCTTGTGGGCACAACCTCCGTGGAAATATCAGAGCGACTGTCTAAGATGCTGCAGATGCGCCATATCGACCACAATGTGCTTAACGCCAAGCTGCACCAGAAGGAGGCTGAGATTGTGGCTCTGGCCGGTAAGGCGGGAGCTGTAACCATAGCTACCAATATGGCAGGTCGTGGTACTGATATCAAGCTCACACAGGCAGTGAAGGATCTGCAGGATACTGAGATTGACAAAGACAGGACAGTCGGCGGTCTCGCCATCATCGGCACCGAGCGTCATGAGTCGCGTCGTGTCGACCGCCAGCTGCGTGGTCGTTCGGGTCGTCAGGGAGATCCGGGCTCGTCGGTGTTCTATGTGTCGTTTGAAGACCCCTTGATGCGAATGTTCGCATCAGACAAGGTAATGAAGCTTATCGACAAGATGGGCTGGGAGAAGGGCGAGATGCTCGAACACTCATTCGTCACCAATGCCATCGAGAAAGCCCAGAAGCGTGTAGAGGAGAATAACTTCGGTATCCGTAAGCGTCTGCTCGAATACGATGACGTGATGAACAAGCAGCGTACCTACATCTATTCGCGCCGCCACCATGCGCTGATCGGTGAGCGTATCGGCATCGATATCGCCAACATGATCTACGATACCGTGGAGAATATGGTGATCAACTATGAAAATGCCATTGACTATGATGATCTCAAGATGGAATTTGCCAGAGTATTCTCAAGCGAAGTGCCATTCACGGCCGAGGAGTATTCCAATCTAAGCCGCGAGGATAAGATCGACAAGCTCCACACCGTGGCTATGGATACACTCGCACGCCGTGGCACACGAATCCGCGAGATAATCATGCCGATCGTCAAGCAGTCGGTGGAGGCCGGTGAGACCGGAGTACGCTCCATCCCCGTAACTGACGGCAAACGTATTTATCCGGTGCTCTTCGACCTTGAGGAGGCTAACCGCACTGATGGTGCGTCGATCGTAAAGGAGTGGCAGAAGAAGATCATGCTCATCGTAATCGATGAGTTCTGGAAAGAACATCTGCGCGAACTCGATCAGCTGCGTCAGTCGGTGCAAAACGCGTCATACGAACAAAAAGACCCGCTGGTGATCTACAAGGTAGAATCGTTCCACATGTTCGAGCGTATGCTCAGCGAGATGAACAACAAGGCTGTGTCTACGCTGATGCGTGCCCAGCTCTACATACCCCAGCGTCCGCCAATGCCTCAGCCTCAGCAGCAGCCTGAGGGCGATGGCGCGGAGGCCGGCCAGCAGCCCGCACAGCCCAAACGGCCTGAGCCTACAATCACACGAGCCATGCCGGCACGCAGACCCGACAGCGAATGGAAAATATCAAAAGCAACCTTACCCAGTGAGGAAGAGAAGGCCCAGCGCTCGGCAGCCTCGGCTCCACAGTCACAACCTCAGCAAAAAGTGCCCTTCAAGGCAGCTCCTAAGGTAGGCCGCAATGATCCCTGTCCTTGCGGATCAGGCAAGAAATACAAAAACTGTCACGGCAGAGGTCTGTGATAACCACACTGAATATAGGAATACGGAGAGCCGTCACAGGCTCTCTGTATTTTATTGCTATCAAAGCACACATCTGATCACTCTCCATAAGAATTACATAAAAATGAAAACCAATCTTTATCTTTTATTTACCATAATCTTCATGCTCCCGCTCGTGTCTTGCGACAAGGGCGAGCGTACCATTGTCAAAAAAAACGGGAGTCAGTATGAAGATGCTTTTGTAAAACTGACGGGAGGCTATTCCAAGTCCAATACCTGGAATAGCGCCAAGTCATACTATATCGATATCGCGCCGGGCAAAGAGAAGAGCGTAAAAATCTACGCCCCCTGCAACGATGGCTATCGTCTGGTAGCCCGGTATTCAAATGCCGCCGCCTCATTTACCGCAAGCTTCGATGCACCTGTCACTTCCTCAGATTTTGTGGTCGCCATCGGAGATGAATTATTTTATGCAACTCCAGGAAGCCTTGTCACACCTCAGTCACTCCGTGCTACCGATGTGAAGGTAAGCGATACACCCTTGCAGTGGATTCTTGCTGTCGAGAATTATTTCGACGCGGTGAAAAAGACCGAACGTACAGCCGATCAAATAGATTTCGACTTCAATGATCTGTTGTTAGGAATCAGCAGTGTCTCTACAGATGATGGCGTGAGTCTTGATCTTGTGCCTCTGGCATGTGGTGACAACCAGCCGTTTTATATCCATATCAAGACCGGAGATATAGACAAGCTGCTGTGGCAGAATGATAATGGATTTTCAAACGACTGCGAATTTCATCAGTGGTTTGGAATCGAGGATTACACAAAAGGAGTGAACACCGGCAAGAATGCGAATGACCAGATACTCGGGTCGTCTTCATTCGCCTCAATAGAGGCCCTGGAGGTGGCCATGGCAGGGTGTCATATAGATATGCCCGATTACTGGACCTTGTCCAACTACAGCCAACTGAATCATGACTATAAGGGAAATATCACAGATGTGTGGGGCTTATACATCACGGTCGGTACATATAAGAGCCACGAGTATATCAAGGATAATCCCGATTATGGTGTCATAGCCTCCACAGGCGCAGGCTCCGCTCCGCAAATGCTGTTGTTTCCCGATACAGGTAAGGATGGCAAATGGAGGTGGCCTTGCGAGGGAAATAGTCTGATCTATTGTTATCCGGTGTTCAGTGAATGGTTAGCCGATCCCTATAATGACCAGCTGTTGCGATGGCATGAATGGATCCTGACCCCAGGCACTACCCGCGAACGATATTGACCTGGAATCTTAACACATCACTTTCAGCTCCAAACCAATTATTATGACAAAGATTATTTACGTTGCGCTAATAGCGATAATACTTATACCCTGGAATCTGTTGGGCCTACCGGTGGTGACTGCACCTGTGGCTCTGCTCGCCGGTCTGATTTTTGCCTTCACGTGCAAGAATCCGTATCCTAAGTTCAATAAGAAGTGTTCAAAATACCTGCTGCAGGTCGCAGTGGTATGTCTGGGATTCGGCATGAATCTGGAGGAATCCTTGCGCAGCGGAGCTGAAGGCATGATGTTCACCGTGGTCAGTGTGTTTTCTGTCATGGCCCTGGGTGTGTTTTTCGGATTTTTTATGCACATCAACCGTAAGACCTCCTATCTGATAAGCAGCGGTACGGCAATCTGTGGTGGCAGTGCGATAGCTGCTGTGGGCCCAGTGATAAAGGCCGATGAGAATGAGATGGCGGTAAGCTTAGGAGTGATATTCATACTCAATGCATTGGCGCTGTTTATCTTCCCGCCTATCGGACACATGCTGGGCATGGGACAGGAGCAGTTCGGCACCTGGGCGGCAATAGCTATCCATGATACATCGAGCGTGGTAGGAGCCGGAGAGGTTTATGGCGAACAGGCTCTGCAGGTAGCTACACTGATCAAGCTCACACGGGCGCTCTGGATTATTCCTCTCGCGCTTGTCACCATGTTTATCTTCCGCGACCGCTCTGGCAAGGTATCGATACCCTGGTTTATCTTCATTTTCATCCTGGCCATGGTAGCCAATACCTATCTGCCTTTGCCCGAATGGCTCACCGGTGCCATGGTGTGGATCGCGCGCCGGGGTATGGTGGTGACACTGTTTATGATCGGTGCATCTCTTTCGCTCTCCACAGTGCGTCAGGTAGGAATCAAGCCACTCTTGCTCGCCGTATTGCTATGGATCGTAATTGGAGTAAGCTCATTGCTTGTTGTCCTCAGTACGATACCTGCGGAAGCATGAACTGATCAGCTAAAATAGTATTCAAAAACCGGTCTGGGAATATCATTTTCAAGGGCCGGTTTTTTTATTATTAAGCAGGTGTTTTGTGGCCCGGTGGACAGCTGGTCGGAAAATACGGATGCCTGGCGGTATGTCACGTGAAAAAGTACGGAACATGAGAAATAATTTCTTTTATTATTGTTCGGAAATCGTTAATTTTGCATAGAAATAAATTTTGATAATACTTACAGGTTATAACTTAAGGGTTAGCGTTTAATTATAGGTTAAAGCTATCCGGTAAAAATATATTGATATGTCGAACGTAACTAAAGAATTGGCACTTGAATATCATCGCGAAGGTAAGCCCGGAAAAATCGAGGTAGTGCCTACAGTGCCGTATTCCACCCAGCGTGACCTTGCTCTGGCTTATTCGCCTGGTGTGGCTTTCCCGTGTAAAGAAATCGAGGCAAATCCAGAGGACGCATACGAATACACTGACAAGGGCAACCTGGTGGCTGTGATCAGTAATGGCACGGCGGTATTGGGCCTCGGTGACATAGGTGCCTTGGCCGGAAAGCCTGTGATGGAAGGCAAGGCGCTGCTGTTCAAGATATTTGCGGGTATCGACTGTTTTGATATCGAGATCAATGAGAAAGATCCTAAGAAATTTATCGAGATAGTAAAGGCACTTACCCCGACATTCGGCGGCATCAACCTTGAGGATATCAAGGCTCCTGAGTGCTTTGAGATCGAGACACGTCTTAAGGCAGAGTGCAATATCCCTGTGATGCACGACGACCAGCATGGCACAGCCATCATATCCGGAGCTGCGTTGCTCAATGCCCTTGAGCTGCAGGGAAAGAAGATTGAAGACGTCCGTCTGGTAGTCAATGGCGCCGGAGCGGCAGCCGTGAGCTGTACGCGCCTGTATATTGCCCTTGGTGTCAAGAAAGAAAATGTCGTGATGTGTGATTCAAAAGGTGTAATCACCACATCACGTACCAACCTCAATCCACAGAAAGAGGAATTTGCCACTTCACGTCCGATCACCACACTGGCCGAGGCCATGGTCGATGCCGATGTCTTCCTCGGTCTATCCGTAAAGGATGTCGTGACTCCGGAGATGCTGAAAAGCATGGCACCCAAGCCAATAGTCTTTGCCCTGGCGAATCCTGATCCTGAGATAGCATACGACCTGGCAGTTGCATCCCGTCCTGACATAATCATCGGTACCGGCCGCAGTGACTATCCCAACCAGATCAACAATGTGCTCGGATTCCCCTACATATTCCGCGGTGCCCTCGATGTAAGATCCAGTCAGATCAATGAGGCCATGAAGATCGCTGCCGTACATGCTATCGCGGCCCTGGCCAAAGAGCCTGTGCCGTCGGTCGTAAACTCGGCCTACGACATGACCGATCTCAAATTCGGTCGTGATTACATATTGCCCAAGGCACTTGATCCCCGCTTGCTCACCGCTGTAGCTCCTGCCGTGGCCCGTGCGGCCATGGAGAGTGGTGTGGCCCGCAAGAATATCACCGACTGGGAGGCATATAATGAGAAACTGCGCCGTCTGATGGGGTATGACAACAAACTCCTGCGCCAGTTTACCCAGGAGGCTCAGAAGTCGCCTAAGCGAGTGGTGTTCAGCGAAGCCAATACAGACAATATGCTGCGTGCCGCCTCGCAGGCCCAGAACGACGGTCTGTGCATACCTGTACTACTTGGTAATGAAGAGATGATAGAGAAGCGTGCCCGCCGTCTGGGCATCGACATCTCAGGCATCGAGATCGTGAACCTGCGCCACGACCGTGAGGCCGAGCGCCGTGCCCGTTACGCCAAAGCCTACGCAGAGCGTAATTGCCGTGACGGAGCCACGTATCTTGAGTCACTTGAGCTGATGATGGACCGTAACTATTTCGGTATGATGATGGTGATGTCAGGCGACGCGGATGCCATGATAGCCGGCACATACGCCGGATGCGACACGGCTACTGAGGTCGCCCGCAAGGTGGTAGGTATCCGTGATTCGTTCAGCACGTTCGCGTCGATGCATATCCTCGATACCAAGCGGGGCGTATATTATCTTGCCGACACCATGATTAACAGTGTCATGGACGAAAAGACCCTGTTTGATATCGCACGTCTGGCCCGCAACTCAGTGGAATACTTCGGACAGGAGCCCGTGATGGCAATGGTATCGCACAGCAACTTCGGATCAAGTAAGGATGAAGAGTCTAAGATGGTACACAATGTGGTGTCACGTATGCAGGAGATGTATCCCGGCCAGTGTATAGACGGTGAGATGCAGGCACACTACGCTCTCGATAAGGATGACCGTGATGCCCAGTTCCCCTTCAACAAACTCAAGGACAAGGATGTCAATACTCTCGTGTTCCCCAATCTAAGCTCATCGACCACCGCCTACCGCATGATGTTGGCTATGGGAGTAGGAGAGGCCATCGGTCCGATCCAGATGGGTCTCAACCGT